>PPYF01385150.1_pt1 | contig 43559 bp, 40 predicted proteins | sample 1559871 | NCBI WGS metagenome assembly PPYF01 (sample SAMN08240021, study PRJNA423297) | Human gut metagenome, whole genome shotgun sequencing project.
CGCCCTGTAAGGGCAAAAGTATGGGCAAATGGTTGGCTTTTACTTTTGCCCTTACAGGGCGTAGGGAATGGGGACATGGCACCCAGGGCGTTGCCCTGGGCTACGGACTTGCTGGGCTTTCAGCCCGTGCAGGGCCGCAGACAGGGCTTTTCCCGCACAATCTCCACCTCACTAAATATTTCAATTTTGAACCCCCTACCTCGCGGGTGGAGCGGTATATAAAATCGGAGCCAGTCATGTTCGCAACATGGCTGGCTCCATAATTTTTATGTTCGTCTTGTCGAAGATCAAAGTGTGGTTCCTTAAGGCGTGTACGGAACCCCATTTCAGCACATGCCTTCTGCACATCAATGTGTCGCCGTTGAATCGGCGTGAGCTTGCTTCTTCTTGTGTGCAGCCTCCTCTTCCTTGTGCTTGTTCTCTTCTGTGTGGGAAGAGACTGGGTGCATGGTGGTCGTGTCGGCAGGAAGAGCGTGGAGCGAATCATTGTTGATATCCTCCTCCGAAGCCTCTTGAAGCGTGTCGACAGGCGTTGTTTCCTTGGCCGGCGGCAGCGGCATCAGTTCCTCGTCAATCAGTTCGCCTTCATCTTCAGCTTCCTCTGTCGGTTCCGCCAGTGGCGCCTGCTCTGCGGGCATTGTCTCTTCCGGAATGTGGAAAATGTTGTGAGCCCCGACGGCGATCACGCCGAGCAGACCGATGGCCACCAGGAAGTTACACCATTTGTCTTGCAGCGTAGAGGGTTTTCCCGTCGGCCTGTTGTTGACCTCCGTCTCTTCCTCCTCCGTGTTGTTGCGCGGTGCTTCGCTTGCCTTTTCGGCATTTGGCACTGCGTTTTCTTGGCTGTCAAGCGCCTTGTTGTCTTCGGCGTCGTTCAGCGGTTTGTTTTCGTCATTCATCTTCTTCCTCCTCTTCGTCAAAATCAAAGTCTTCGTCCAGGAAGATCGGTGCGCTGAAATCGTCGAGCGCACGGCGGTCTTTTTTCGTCGGACGTCCTGTGCCCTTTGCGCGTCCAACGAATCCGCTGATGCGGCTCATTTCGAGCACTTCATATTGTTCGGGCGCTGTGATGTTTTCCAGAATTTCCGGTAGAAGTTTGGCTCCCACGCGTTTCTCAATGGCCTGCTTCACTTTAAACGTATAAGTCACAGGCGATTTGCGCACCGCAACCTCGTCGCCTTTCTTGACGCTGCGGGAGGGTTTTGCTTGTGCGCCATTGATGGCCACGCGCCCGTTTTTGCAGGCGTCGGCAGCCAGGGAGCGTGTTTTGAAAATGCGTGCGGCCCAAAGCCATTTGTCGAGACGTGCTTCCATGTGGATTGTTTGTGAAAATATTAGGGGGATAAGTTGGTTGGCAACCTTCTTATGTGGTGGGCGTGCAGAGGCTGTTGCTACGGTACGCCGCTTTAGAAAGCAGGGTGTGCTTGATATTCAAACACACCCTTTCCTTCCTGCTTGTTTTCGCTTCATTTCTTGTTGAAATGGTTCATCGTAAACTGAATGCCAGAGAGCGCGAAACTTTTAACCATTTCGCCGGCCAATTCCAGTCGTTCGTCCATGGTCTTGAGGTCTTCATCGGTAAACTCTCCCAATACGAAGTCAACCTGTCCGCCGCGCGGGAAATCGTTGCCGATGCCAAAGCGCAGGCGGGCGTATTGCTGCGTGCCGAGCACACTGCTGATGTGCTTCAGTCCGTTGTGTCCGGCCTCGCTGCCTCCCGGTCGCATTCTCAGTTGCCCGAAAGGCAACGAGAGGTCGTCGACCACCACGAGAATATTTTCCAGGGGAATTTTCTTCTCGTTCATCCAGTAGCGCACCGCGTTGCCGGAGAGGTTCATGTAGGTGGAGGGTTTGAGCAGCGTGAGCGTCTGGTTTTTCACCTTCAGCGTGGTGACGGCGCCATATCGCTTGTCCTCAAATACAAGATTGGACGCCTTAGCCAAGGCGTCCAATACTCTAAATCCTATGTTGTGACGGGTTTGGGCATATTCGCTACCGATATTCCCCAGCCCGACAATCAGAAAATTCATCTGCTGATGATTTTTTTCAGTTTCGCTTTGCTCCTGCTTGCCTTCTTTCCCGTTGCCGTTTGATGTGGCAAAGAGTCTTTTTAGAAAATCAAACATGAGCCGTGGTTCAAATCATTATGCCTTGGCAGCTGCAGCGGCAGCACCCATAGCGGCACGGGTCATCTTCACGGTGCAAACGATAACTTCCTTCGGAGTGACGAGCTCGAGGTTTTCGAAGTGGAGGTCACCAACCTTGATGCTCTTGCCGAGCTGCAAAGCAGTAACGTCGATGTTCAACTTCTCAGGAATTGCAGAGTAGAGAGCCTTCACATTCAACTTACGAACCATCGTAATCAAGCGACCACCGGCGCGTACACCTTCAGCCAAACCTTGAGGAGCGATGGGCACACCCATAACGATGGGCTTCTCAGCGTGAACTTCGAGGAAGTCAACGTGGAGCACGTTGTCCTTTACAGGGTGGAACTGAACTTCCTTCAAGATACCTTTGTGGTCTTCGCCGTCGATGTTGATGTCAACGAGGTAGATGTGAGGAGTATAGATGAGCTTGTTGATTTCCTTTTCGCTAACAGAGAAATGGATGGCTTCAGGCTGGCCGTTGGCATCCTTCTTTTCTCCGTAGAGAACGCATGGAACGTTACCGCTGTTGCGGATGGCTTTGGCAGCTTTCTTGCCGAGCTCGGTACGTGCAGTACCGTTGATTGAAATTTGCTTCATTGTGTAATAAAATTTTGTGTTACTCTAAATTAAGTATTTCGCTTAATTCGCCATCACACGCAGAGCCTATTCCTGACTCTGGGAGGACAAATCGGCTGCAAATTTAGTGATAATCTTTCAGTTGGGCAAACTTTTCTCCTGCGAAATCAATGTGCTTTGGCCATTTAATGGCAATTGGCCCGAAACAAATTAGGCTTGCTTCCGCAAATGCAGATGCAAGCCTAAATGTCGGGGTGACTGGATTCGAACCAGCGACCACACGCCCCCCAGACGCGTACTCTAACCGGGCTGAGCTACACCCCGATGGTGTATCGGTCGTTAAGCGTTGTGCTTAATTCCCGTTAGCGTCTGCAAAATTAGTCCTTTTGTTTCTAACCGCCAAATTTTTTTTCGATTTTTTGTAAAAATAGATGCGTGGGGCGGATTTCTGCTCTGATGGACTTTATAAAATACGATGAATTTCATAATCGCAGGCGCAATTGGAGGATGCAAAATGCCGCATCAACGACGCTGTGCAGCAGGCGTGCGTGAATTATCGAACGGCTGAGAGTAATCTGCGAACGCAACAGAAAAGCGTGGAACTGGCGCGGCAGAACTATCAGGTGGTAAGCCATCGCTATGCCAATGGTTTGGCGCTCGTGACCGACATGACGGATGCCGCTTCCGTGAAACTCAATGCCGAATTGGCGCTGGCTGATGCGGAGATAAACCTCTATTATTGTTATTATGCCATCCGTTTCGCGGCTGGAAATTTATAATGACTGCAAGCGGGCGGCCAAACTGATGCTGACGCCTGCTTGAAACTTGACCATTGATTTGAAAATGAAAAGCAGAAAATTTCTTCGTTGGGGTTATAACACCCTTGTTGTTATCCTTTTATTGACAGGTATTTATTTCGTTGTGGCACACTTCGTTCGCTTCGGCAACAGTGAAATCACCGATAATGCCACCATCTACCGTCACATCACGCCCGTCAACACGCGCGTGCAGGGCTTTATCCGCGAGATTCGTTTCGACGATTATCAGGAAGTCCACAAGGGCGACACGCTCGTTGTTATCGACGACAGCGAATTTTGCCTACGCCTGGCGCAGGCTGAAGCCGATTTGGCAAGCGCCACCGCTGGAGGCCGCGTGACGAGTAGCGGCGTGAACACGGCGCAGCGTCAGATCAACGTGAGCATGGCGGGCATTGAAGAGGCCCGTGTGCATCTCGAAAACGCGGAGCGGGAGGAGAAACGTTATGCCCAGCTTTTGAAAACCGATGCCGTTACGCCGCAGCAATATGATGCTGTTCACACGGCCTATCTCTCGGCCAAGGCGCGGTATGAACAGGCTTTGCGCCAAAGTAGTGCGCTGACGGCGGTGAAGACCGAGCAAAACCATCGGCTGGGACAGACCGATGCCGCCATTCGCTTGGCGAAGGCGCAGGTTGATATGGCGCGGCTCAATCTTTCCTACACGGTCATTGTGGCAACGGCCGATGGCGTAGTGGGACGTAAGGACATCCATGTCGGACAGCTCGTGCAGCCGGGGCAGACCTTGGTGAGCCTGGTGGACAAGGCCGACGTCTGGGTCGTGGCCAATTACCGCGAGACGCAATTGCCAAATATCAAGATTGGCGCACCGGTGGAAGTGAAGGTGGATGCCGTTCCGGGCCGCGTGTTCGAAGGCACCGTTGAGCGCATCAGTGACGCCACGGGCGCTGCTTCCTCGCTCATTCCGCAGGACAACGCCACTGGCAATTTTGTCAAGGTGGAGCAGCGTGTGCCGGTGCGCATCCGCCTGAAGGCTTCCAAGGATTTGGAGATGCTTCGTGCCGGACTGAATGTTGAAACCTCTGTGGCTTATTAAGTAAGGTGATTAGGTGGTCAAAATATAGAACACCTGCTTAAACAACTGAACCGAAATATGTCAGATAATAATCATCATGCTCCTGCCGGCGGTCCGCCGACGGAGTTCTCCATGCCCATGTTCCGCAGCTTCGTCCCCGAAGTGGTGCGGCCGTGGCTTTATGTCTTGCTTGCCTTCTGCTTCCAGTTTTCTGGCGGTGTCTATTTGGGAGCCATGCCCGATGTGGTCGGCGAGCATGCCCTGATGCGTGAAGACGTGCAGATGAGTCTGTATGCCACGTTGGCCGGAATGGCGTTCTATTTTCCCGTGCTCTTCCGCATGAAATTCCATTTCAGCAACAAGTTCCTCCTGATGGTTTCTGCCTTCGTGATTCTTTGTTGCAATGCGCTGACCATGCTTGATTTGCCCTTGCCGCTGCTGTGGACCCTCTGCTTCCTCTGTGGTATGGCCAAGATTCAAGGAACGTTTGAATGTATGTCCTCCATCCAACTCTGGATGACGCCAAAACGCGACATGGCCGTCTTTTTCCCCTTGCTCCATCTCGTGTTGCTCACCTCCATCGAAGGAGCCGGCTTCCTCGCCGCCGCCTTCGCCTTTCATGGTCATTGGACTTTGATGCACTGGTTCGTGATGGGCTTGATGCTCTTCGTGCTCGCCGTTCAGCATTTTCTTACGCGCCCCTTCCATGCCATGCCGAAAATCATTCCGCTGAAGGGTATCGATTGGCAGGGCGCTCTGCTTTGGGCGTTGCTGGCGTTGCAGGTGGCCTACGTGTTCAACTACGGTGACTGGCTCGATTGGTGGAATTCTCCCGTGGTACGCCTACTCACCGGAACGTCACTTCTGACCCTCGTCATCGCACTGCGCCGTATGCACACCGCCACATCGCCCTATTTCGAGCCTGCCATGTGGCACTATCCCTATGTGCTGCCCATCATTCTCCTCATCGGCGTCTTTGAAGCCCTTTTCGCGGCTGAGCATAGTTTGGAGAGCGTTTATTATGCAGCGGTGATGCACTATAGCGACCTTACACAAGAGACCCTTGCCCAATGGCCTTTGCCAGGACTGTGGGCGGGCTGCCTCTTTTCCTTAGGCTGGCTTGCCTTGATGCGCTGGACGCCTTATCGTCTGCTTGCCATCGCCCTGTTGGCCTTCATCGCCTATGCCGCCGGATTTTATTTCCTTCTCGATGCCAACCTCTCCATTGAGCAGTTGCGTTGGCCCCTCGTGTGTCGCGGCTTCAGTTATGCCGTCATCTCCGTCACGATGATGTGGTGCTTGGCAACCGTCATGTCCTTCCAGCATTTCTTTCAGGCCCTTTCCGTTTTCAACGTGCTTCACATGTTTGTCGGCGGCGTCATCGGCGGTGCTTGCTATGCCTATGGTCTGCGCTATTATGTGGCCGATGGTTTCTCCCGCTATTCCGGGGCTGTCGATTCCGTTTCAACTTCCGCCCGTCCCTTCTCCTTGGGTGGCTTTATGGGGCATTTCGTTGAAGGCCTAACCGCCCAAGGCATCAAGACCCTTTACGGTTGGACGCTCTATGCCGCCATTGTCATCACCCTGTTTCTCCTGCTTTGGGATTTGCCAGCGGTGCGGCGGCGTGTCCATCGCGTGCCGACCTGGCCAAGTCTTGGTAGGCAGATGTGGCGTGGCTTCCAGCGCCAGCAGAAATTGAGACGCCTCCGCCGCATGAGATGGGCGAAGGCGTAATAGAAGCGTAGGCGCTTTGTTAAAAACTTTGCTTGCGAACCCGTCGTGACGGGGAGGGGCAAAGGATTTTATGATGAAAAATTAGGACACACATATATTATATATAGGACACCATCTATAATTTATAAGACATCCTATATATATAACAGGACATCCTATATAATATATAAGACAGATGGTCGGCACGGTTTTGTTATTGTCACAATCCGTGTCGACCATCTGTCTGTTTCAAGAAACCTTCTCCTTCGCCTCCTCTTCGTTACCTCCTCCCAGTCTTTTCTGTTCCAGACGGTCGATGAGGCGTTTGATGTCGGCCTGTATCCTTTTATAAGGCTCCGACTCACGATACCCCGTGTGCTTCCTGAGCATCTCCTCAACGGGGGCCACGGCATGCTGATAGGCCGCCAGTTCATTTTGCATCTGAACGGCATGCTCGGCCAGGTGGCGTATCTCCCGTTCGCGGTCGCGCCGCAGTGCTTCGCAAACGCCCGTAAGCATCGGAGAAACGATGCCATCGAAGAGGTCGTGGCCGCGCATATAGAGATAAGTGGTCTGCGGTGTCAGTCCCAACGACAGCAGACGCTTCATGAGCGGTTTGTAAGTGTCGCGTCCCTGCGGGAAAATCTTCTGCAGACGACTGATTTTCGCATTTACGCGGTGGCGCAACGCCTCCAGCGTCTGTTCAGGATGGTAGAAATTGAGGCGTTCGATGAGAACGATGTGGAAAAAATCGAGCATGGAGAATGTGGAGTAGCGCCCGTAGCGGTAAGCCCAGATGTTCCATACGAAAAGCGGCCAGATAATTTCAGAATACTGCTGGAGAAACGCTTCGAAATCGAAGATGCGGCGGTCGTTGAGCGTGGCCATCACACACACGTTTTGGAGCGTCGGGGCATAACACTGGAAGTTCTCAATGGCATAAACATAAGTGTGGAACACAAAAGGGTTTCGACACACCTGCCAAGAAGCTTCCGTCGTTTCGCCCTGCATCAAATAATCATAGTCGGCATCCACACAGGCAATCATGGACGTGCCGAGGCGGTCGCCCAAATCATTCATCAGTGCGATTTTCTTTCCCTTGCACAGCGAGGTGCGCGAAGGGAGCATCACTTCAAAATAATAGTGCGGCGTTTCCAGAGAGCGCAAGAGCGAGCTCCAGAAAAAAACATCGTCGTAGCTTTCCACGTAGGCCACGATTTTATGGCGTGCCTGCTTCGGTCGCAACCGGTTGGCGGCCGCGATGAAGTCGGAATTGAGATTTTGTGAGAGACGTTTGGCCATGACAATCAAAGTTTTGGCAATGAAAGACAAGTGGATATTTCAGAGCACCTCCGTCTGCTGGGCTTACGGCCGCACAGTGATGTCGCTCACGTCGGTCACCACGTCTTGCCATCCGTCAATGATGACAGCGGGCGAATGAGTGGTCAGGATGATTTGTGCATTGGGATTGAGGTCGCGAATCATTCCGATGAGGCGTTTCTGCCATTCGAAATGCAGGCTTGCTTCGGGTTCGTCCATGAAAAGCACGTAGGGCTGTCGGTCTTCAGTCAACACGGTGAGCAAGATGATGAGCATCTGCTTCTCGCCGCTCGAAAGCAGATAAGGTTGCAGCGGCTCGTCATATTGAATGAAATTCAGTTCGTTGCTCTTTCTGTCGATGCGTTTTCCCGTCTCCCCGAAGAGATCGTCCACCAAGTCTTGGAAATGCGTTTTAATCATGGCCGCTTCAGTGGCCTTAGCCCGCGTTTCCAGGTCGCCCGAAGAAAGCAGTTCAATCATGCGGTTCGCCACGTTGACCTGATAGTCGAGGTATCGGCGCTGAAGTTGATAGAGCTGCCAGTCGAGTTCCGTCGTGACGCGTCCGTCCGTCAGTTGGTCGAGCTTTTCGACATTGACGAGGCGTCGGTCGAAACTGCGTATGATGTCATAATGAATGCTCGTGGCATCAGCCGGCTCGAAGTCGATTTTCACGCCCAGGCGCATCCCTTCGATGATTTCTCCCGACATGGGAACGTTGCGCAGATGCTGGATAAGGCGGTTGAGGATGGTGCTCTTTCCAGCGCCGTTGCCGCCGCTGAGCACGTTGACATCTGGGCGCATGTGCCACACGATGTGCTTGTGGCCGCTCCATAGGCTTGAAATCTCAATGCGTGTGATGTATTTGGCTAATGTTGTCATAGTGCAGAAATTACTTGTTGAGCTTTTATGTAAACCGCAGGGCGTTTTTCCGGGCTGCGTCCCGCTTGCCCATGTCCCAAAGTTAGGCATTTCTCTCGAACGGACAAACAAGAAACATGGGAAAATAATCGGGATTCATCCCCAAAAAACACCCGAACGCTTAAAATCGTTTTCTTTCCTTGACCACACCTATTTATTATCGTAACTTTGCAATCGAAATCAAATCTGATTTTGGATATAACAATTAACGAGGAACAATTCAATACATGCTTCCATGAGTTTCAAAAGATTAACCACTCTCTTGCTGATGGCCTTCTGTTTCCTGACGGGAACTTTCGCCCAGCGATTCATTGTGACTGGTACGGTTGAAAGCGGCAAGACAAACCGTGGCGTGGCATTTGTCACAGCGGCGTTGCTGAAATCCGACAGCACAGGCGTCACGAGCGCCATGACCAACGAGAAAGGCACGTTTCGCCTGCGGGCAAAAACCGCCGGCAGCTACATCGTCAAGATTTCCTACGTCGGTTTCAAAACGGAATACCGCAACGTCGTTTTGACGCGCCAGACCGATTCCATCAACATCGGACGCATTCCGCTCGAAAACTCAGACAATCTCTTGAAGGAGGCTGTCGTGAGCGTCACCGCCGCGCGCGTGGAGCAACAGGGCGACACCACCGTTTTCAATGCCTCGGCCTACCGCGTTCCCGAAGGCTCAACGCTCGAAGCTCTGGTTGAACAGTTGCCAGGCGTTGAAGTCGACGACAACGGCACCATCACGTGGAACGGCAAGGAGGTGAAGGAATTTTTGGTCAACGGAAAAGACTTTTTCAAGGGCGACACCCAAGTCGCCATGAAGAATCTTCCCACCGACCTCGTGAGCAAAATCAAGGCCTACGACAAGAAGAGCGACTATGCGGAGCAGACTGGCATCGACGATGGTGAGGAAACCACCGTGCTCGACATCACAACGAAACGCAAGCTCAAAGGCTCCTGGATTAGCAACGTCGACCTCGGTGTCGGCACGAAAGACCGCTATACCGACCGCATTTTCATTTCGAACTTCACAGAGACCAGCCGCATCTCGGCTTACGGTTCTGCCAACAACGTGGCCGACCGTGGCTTCGGCAGCGGACGCCGTGGCTACGGCGGCGGCAACGGCCTGACGGCGTCGAAGTCGGCAGGTATGGACTTCTATTGGGAAAACGGCAAGGAAAAACGCGAAGCCGGCCGTCTGGAATTGGGGGGCAACGTGAGATACAGCCACAGCGACACCGACGCGCTATCGGCCACCTCAAGCCAGACGTTCCTCACGGCAAACAGCAAACCCTCGTTCAGCAACAGCCGTTCGTTCAACCGCTCAAGCAGCAACAATTTCGATGGCTCGTTCCGCGTGCAATGGAGCCCCGACTCGCTGACGAACATCACGTTCCGTCCTTCCTACAGTCATAGCGACAGCAAGAGCAGCGGCGAAAGCGCGTCGGCCACCTTCAACGGCGACCCCGACAGCATTCCCGGCATGTATTCGCCCATCGACAGCATCCTCTTGGACGACGTTGCAAACATCAATCCGAAGTTGGCCGCCATCGCCGTCAACAGCAACCTGCGCCACTCGCTTTCCGACAGCAAGAGCAACAATGTCAGCGGATCCTTGAACATCGTGCGCCGTCTTAACAGCAATGGCCGAAACCTCTCTCTGCGTGCTTCGGCAGGCTACAGCGAGAGCGAATCCAGCTCCCATTCCATGTCAAGCATCCGCTACTACAATTCGGGCAAGCCCGCTTCAAATCTCCATCAGTATAGCTTCATGCCGTCGAAAAACTGGAATTACAACGTGCGCGTGGGCTATACAGAGCCCTTGGGCAACAACTGGTTTGGAGAGGTGCGCTATGAATATGGCTACAAATACAACGATGCCAACCGCTCGCGCTACAACCTCGACAAAATCACCGACGACCCTCTGGGCCGCAACTGGGTGAACGACTACGCGCTCTTCGGCACGATTCCCTCGGATGCCGACCTCCTCAACGCGGTGCGTGATGAATACAACAGCCAGTATGCCACCTATAAATATTACGACCACACCGTCAACCTCGGCATTCGCTACAACGCTGGCGACGTACGCTTTAATGCAGGCGTGAAATTCAACCCCGAAAAGACCGACATGGCCTATGAACGTCCGGGGCAGAACATCGACACGCTCATCACGCGCAATGTCAACAAAGTTTCGCCAACGGTGCGTTTCCGCTATCGTTTCTCAAAGACTTCACAGTTGGAACTGCGCTACAACGGTTCTTCTTCACAGCCCTCGATGACCAACCTCTTGGCCGTGGTTGACAATGCCGACCCGCTCAACATCTCGATGGGTAATCCTGGTTTGAAACCGTCGTGGAACAACAGTTTCGATGTGAACTACAACACCTACAACACCACCGCACAGCGCGGCATCATGACCGGATTCAATTTCTCGCAGACCAGCAACTCCGTGAGCAACCGCATGGTCTATGACGAAACAACCGGTGTGCGCTACACGCGCCCGGAAAACATCTCAGGCAATTGGAATGCGCGTGCCAACTTCATGCTCAACACGGGCATCGGCGCGAAGAAAACATTCACCGTCTCAACGGCCACCAACCTGAGCTACAGCAACTCGGTGGGCTACATCAGTAGCGTCAACAACGGCAGCAGTCTGAGCTCTTACATCGACGGCACCTACAATGGTTACAACAACCTCTTCAACAACGCCACGTCTGAAAAGAACACCACGCGCTCACTGACCGTCTTCGAGCGTCTCAACGCCAACTACCGACTCTCCATCTTCGACATTGGCCTCAACGGAACGGTGCGCTATCAGCACGCCCGCGCCACATTGCTCGACAATGCCAACATGGACACGTGGAACTTCTCATACGGAGGCAACGCCAACCTCAACCTCGACTTCGGCCTGAACCTCTCCACCGACATCCGCATGAGCTCACGCCGCGGTTACTCATCAGCCTCAATGAACACCAACGAACTGATCTGGAACGCACAGATTTCGCAGTCCTTCCTCAAGGGCCGCGCAGCCACCATCAGTTTGCAGTTTTACGACATTCTCCACAACCAGAGCAATGTCTCACGTACACTCACGGCCACGATGCGTAGCGACTCTTGGAACAACTCCATCAATTCCTACGTCATGCTCCATTTCATCTACCGCCTCAACATCTTCAGCGGCAGCGGCAACAAGCGCAGTGGCGGTGACGAACGTCGCGAACCGATGCGCATGATGGGCGCTCCGATGGGTCCTCCCCCGGGCGGTGGCCATTTCTGATAAATGAATCATACGCTAAATTTTATATGAAGCCTGCGGCTCGGAATATCTTTCGATGTTCCAGCCGCAGGCTTTTTTGTGTACAGAAGCAGCGAAGTTTCCCCAGCAACTATGGCAAGTCATCGATTCGCGGCCGCGAGTAACGCTACTCGCGGCCGCCGTTCGTGCAACTCGCGGCCGCCGGTAGCGTTACTCGCGGCCGCGAATCGATGACTTCTTTGGCTTGTTGGGGAATTTTTTGGCTTGCTGGGAAAACGGGAAACGAGCCTTGGGCTTTTTTGTAGAGATGCAACAGACTTTCGTCGGAAAGGAAAAAGGAAAAGCATACACGGAATTTTTATGCGTGTGCAGAGAAAAAAATGGAAATTTCTGAGACGCAGTCTTGCTGTTCATTTCGCGGCGTTCTGAAATGCGCCGCGCGAACGCCTTACGCTTGTCGTAGTCTCCCTTTTTTCGTTTGTTTTTCTTCTAAAAAGCCTGCGGGAACGGCTTTTTAGAGGAAAATTTCACAAAATAGAAAAGAATTAACATCTTTTTACCCCCCCCGAAGCGTATTCTTGAACTTATTTGTAACTTGCGTCGCTTAAAGCTTTAAACTAAAGCAAACATACGCATTATTTTTTATAAATATTCTTCTTTACAAACAAAAAACTATATCAAATCGTATGAAAAAATTTACTTCATTGATTCTGATGCTGATGCTCGTTTTCAGTGGGAGCATATCAGCGCAAACGCTCATTACGTCGCTCGACCAATTGAGCAACCATCATGCTTATTATCTAAAATGCGCTCGTGGTTATGCCTATTCTGCGGCCAACCACGGTCAACTGGTGGCTTCAGATAAAAACGAAACGCCCAATGGCGATGATTACAAGTTTGTCATCTACAAGGATGCAGACAATTATTACCTGTATAATCTCGGAGCAGGATTCTTCTGCAAGAAAAATGGCGACAATGTAGGTTTTAGCGTTAACAAACTGGAGAATGTGACGTTCGAAAAGGGTGCAGATGCAACCTATCCTTGGACGATTTTTATCAATTCAGGAGGGAATAAAAATCGTTTTAATCATAATGGCCAACGTGGACTCCTTGTGAACTACGAGACAGTTGATGCAGGAAACCAATGGCAGATTATTGATGCCGGCGAAACGGGAATCACGGAGTTACCGAAAATCGTCACAGATATTGCAACTCTCAGTTCGTCCAAGAAGTATGTATTGACAACCATTAGAGGTGCTTTGTATGGCAATGGAAATGGAAACGGAATGTCGGTGTCAGGTACAAATCCTTTTGTCAACGACAACTATTGCTTCACGCCATATAAAGATAATGACGGAAAATGCTATTTATATAATGTGGGCGGCAATAGCTTTGTAAGAAAATCCGATAATACGGCCAAATTGGAATTGCGTTTGAAAAAAGCTGAAATCACATTTGGTGCTGCAACTGGTAACGCAAGTTATCCTCACACGATATCTGTTGATGGGAATTATATCAATCATAGCAGTGGATTGGTGAATACGAATTATCAGATCCAGGATGATGGCAACCGTTGGATGATTGTCGAAGTAGGTGCTGCTGATGAAACGGCTGTAAGTAAATGCTATGATGAGGCGTTGCTGAATGACATAAGAGACATAGCAAACACATGTTTGCAGAACAATGCTGACTATGAAGGCAATGCCAATTTGCAGTCTGCCATTGATTTGAATGTCTATGAAAGTACAGACGACCATGCTCAAAGGCTTGCAAAAATGGATGCCTTGAAGAACGCAATCATTGCTTACAACGTTAAGGCCCCAGTCAAGTATCTCTCTAGTTTTGAAGGTCTGCCAGGCACTGGCTATAACGATGAAACGGACAATAATGCCCATCGTTATCAATGGAACTCTGAAACCCTGAGCTTCCCAACTCCTGTCAAGAAACTGCGCTTCAAGGTGCTGGAGACAAATACAAAGGGGGCAAGCAATGGCCACCAATTCTTTACGTTCGGTGAGTTCAGAGTGCTTGATGCCAGTGGCCATGAAGTGTCGTTGAGCGCCGAAAACTTTGTAACCAATGCACAGGAAAGTAAAGAAGGATCGCTCGAAAATATTTGCGACAAAAAAACAAGTACATTCTTCCATTCCACTTGGAGTGCAGACACTTACGAAGACCATTACATCCAAATTGAATTGCCGGAAGAAATGTCTCAACTCAAACTCTCTTTCGATAGCCGAAACGGCAATAACGTTCCGACGCTGGTGGTTCTTTCCGGTGTCACAACAGCCAGCGAACAGGCTGAACTGAAGGCGTTGATAGATGAAGCTTTATCGTCTCCGATTTATGTAAGCTATAAGAATGCCAATCTTATCGGCAGTGGCTTGAATCAGACAACCAGTTTTACGGCCTTTTCTAAAGCCGGAGAAGTCTATGCAAAAGGCGAAGCTGCAACATCTGCAGAAATCGCGTCTGCCCGTTTTGCATTGCTGAATGCTCGCAACGCTGCTGTTGTTCTCAACAAACCGGCCAATGGCACGTTCATCCGTATCCATTCGTCGGCTGCAAGCCAGGCTGCTATGCCGTATCTGTCTTCCGAAACGTCTACGGCTAAACCTAATCGCGCTGCCTATCTTGTAGGCAAGGATGGTGAAAACGAAGCTAAGACCATTTTCTTCTACAACGACAACAAACTTCTGGCTTACGAAACTGGATATTATTTGGAGAACATCAGTAACTTTGCTGGTTACAAAGGCATCACAACTGGCACGAGCATTCAGTTCTCTGAAGCGGCTAATCGCGCTGCAGGATGTTACAATGTGAAGTTCAATGGCAATCGTTTCCTCTATACTCAGGTCTCTGGCTCTAACTACTTCACGGATGCTGGCGGTTCAGCCCCTAACGACGGCTATAACTTCCAAATGGAATACGTGGAATCGCTTCCACTCTCTGTTGGTGCAGCAGGATATGCCACTTTGATTGCTCCTGTCGCTCTCGAAATTCCAGCTGGCGTTGAAGTCTACACCGTTGCTTTCGAAGACGGAAAGGCAAAGCTCACTTCAATCTCTGACGTCATTCCTGCCAATGTTGGTGTTGTCGTGAAGGCTGCACAAGGCACTTACAATTTCAACATCACCACCACAGAAAATGTCGCCACTTCAGCGTTGAGCGGTGTGCCCAACACGAAAAATGTTGCCAGCGAGTCTGCCGCATTCATCTTGGCAAACGGAAAGCACGGCGTTGGATTCTACAAACTCTCTTCTGCCAACCGCACCATCCACGGTTTCCGCGCTTTCTACACTGCTCCAGCTGAGGCTCAGGCCGTTTCTGCATTCCTCCTCGAGGACAACGTGACTGGCATCGAAGAAATCGAAACGTCAGCCGACAAGGCACCTATCTACGATTTGTCCGGTCGTCGTGTGGCGAAAGCAGAAAAGGGTGTTTACATCCAGAACGGACGTAAGATCTTCGTGAAATAATTAAAGAATGAACAGCAAACTCAATACGAATATGAAGAAGAAATATATAGCCCCGGCCTCTGAAGTAATCGCTTTCAAAGCAGAGAGCCCGTTGATGACCAACTCTATGAACGTTTACTCTGAAGAAGAAGTTGACGGCACGGAAGCGCTCAGCAACCGCCAGAATGGTTCTTGGAATTCATCGCTTTGGGGTAAAGACTGATAAAAGCGCCATTGTAAGTAATGTTGAAAATCTTCCACCATTACTAAGTATGCGCTGAAATGTTGAAAGCGCATTTGCAATTGATATAAAGCCTGCGGCAGGGAAATCGAAAGATATTTCCTGCCGCAGTTTTTTGTAATGATAAATGATAATAGAATAATTCAGCCCCGCCTGCCGCGGGAAGCTCTGCTTATCAACGACTTTGACCACCTGCTTGGTAACAGTAAAAAATACTTGACCACCTGTCAATAACAAGTTGGTACTTGATAAACTGATGGACTGAACTAAATTTGCAAAGGAAAAACAGGAGATGATGAAGGGGCCTGGGATGGATTATAGTATGAAAATAGTTAAGAATACATATATAAGTCAAGTTTTTTACGTAAAAAACAAGACTTTTTATTAGCTTTGCATTTGAAGAAAAATGAGATTAATATGGTTATCGCAAAACTGATAAAGGAAAGATTGTCGTTGACCCCTGCTGGGGTTGTGTTGACAACAAGAGACTTTGGAGTGGAGATGCGGTATCAGCCAGCACTTGCCAAAGCTCTCAACCGCCTTGTGCTACAAGGTGAGCTGCAAAAGATTGCAAAGGGAAAATACTATATTCCAAAGAAGACCATCTTTGGTAATCTAAAACCTGTTGATTCAGAACTTGTTAAGGACTTCTTGGAGCAAGATGGTAAGATTGTAGGCTATATAACAGGGACAACCGCATTTGCATTCATGGGGTTGACAACACAGATAAGCTCATCCATCCTTGTCGGCACAAATAAATATCGGAGACCTATTACAAGGAATGGCGTGAAAATTTCTTTTCTCTTACAAGAGAACGCCATAACAACAGGCAATATTCCACTACTTAGAATATTGGATGCTCTGCGCCTTGTAAAGGATATTCCTGCCACTTCACCAGATGAATGTGTGACGAATATTTATAAAGTAATCAATGCCCTTTCTATGGAACAGAAGCAAGAATTGGCAGAATTATCCTTGGCATATACGCCTTATGTAAGGGCCTTGCTTGGGGCTATCTACGAGAATATGGAACTTGAAACGGAAACCATTAGCAAAACATTGAACGGAGTGACCAGTTACAAGTTGCCAATCTCCGACAAAGTATTATCAAACAAAAGAAACTGGAACATTATATGAGATTACATGAAAACTGGGAGTTGTTTTCAGATGCCTTGCAAGCAGCGTCGCAACCTGAAGAGGGTGGAGGACTTGGCATCAAGAGTATTTTCATCGAGAAGGACTATTGGATTTGTCGCTCGTTGTCTTTGATGGCTGCGAACGACAAAGATAACCGTGCCATATTCAAAGGAGGAACAAGTCTTACAAAAGCATACGGTATTGGTTGTAGATTTTCAGAAGACATAGATATTGCCATCTCTGAGGCATGGACGCTCAGTGGAAACCAGTTGAAGATGCTGATCAAAAGAACAGCCAAAAGCATGACGGAAGGACTGCAGGAAATGGATATGCCTGGTTTTACAAGCAAAGGTTCTCACTACCACAAGGCATACTATTCTTATCCAAGAACTATTGATACATTACAAGTGGGTGCTATCAAGGCAGGACAATTGCTCGTTGAAATCAACTCCTTTGCCAATCCATATCCATTCCAGAAATGCAGGCTGCAAAGTTTTTTGACCGAGTTCCTGCAAAAGACTGGTAATGAGAGCTTGATAGAAGAGTTTGATATGCAGCCTTTCGAAGTGAATGTTCTCGACAGGCGTAGAACATTGACAGAGAAGTTGGTGTCATTGCTTCGCTGTTCCTTGGCCGACAACTACATGTCGGAGTTGACAGCTAAGATACGCCATTTCTATGATTTGCATTTCCTTTTGAATGATGTTGAAACACAGGACTATCTGAAAAGTGACGTTTTCAAGTCGGACTTCAGCAATTTGTTTGCGCAAGACCAACAGAGATTTGACAAGCCCGAAGGATGGCAAAACAAAAACATTATGGATTCTCCAATCATCAATGACCTACATGATGTTTGGTCTGCATTAAGCAACGTCTATTCAAAAGAACTTCCCAACCTTGCCTACAAAGAGATACCGATGATTGAGAGCATCGAAAATAGTATGGAACAATTGATTTCGTATTTGACAGAATAAAACCGGCATGCTAACCGCCTGAAAGCCAGCAACGGATGTTTTCAAGGAGGAAAAGCGGGGAATCTGTAAATTTTGTGTAACTTTGCAACTCATTTCTAAAAGAAGCCGAAAGCATACCTCTTTTTGAAAACGGAAAACAATTCGTTTTCAAAGTCTTACGCTTCCGGGAATATTTGGAAAACGCATTGCATTTTCACAATAATTTATCGTTATATCGAATGAAAGGATTTAGTTTCAAGCCGAGGTTGTTCTCGGAACTCCAACACTACAATCGCGAGAAATTTGCGGCCGACGCTATGGCCGGCCTCATTGTGGGCATTGTGGCGTTGCCGTTGGCCATTGCTTTCGGTATCGCCTCCGGGGTGTCGCCGTCGCAGGGTATCTTAACAGCCATCATCGGTGGTTTCATCGTGTCGGCCCTGGGCGGCTCACGCGTGCAAATCGGTGGCCCAACGGGTGCCTTCATCGTCATCATCTACGGCATTGTCAGCAATCCCGCTTTGGGAATGTCTGGACTAATTGTGGCCACCATGATGGCGGGCGTGTTCCTCATTTTGCTGGGAGCGTTCAGGCTCGGCACCATCATCAAGTTCATTCCATACCCCATTGTGGTGGGCTTCACGAGCGGTATCGCCGTCACCATCTTCACCACGCAGATTCAGGAATTTTTCGGACTCCAGATTGAGGGTAAGATGCCGGGCGACTTTGTTTCGAAGTGGGTGGTCTATTTCCAACATTTCAACACCACCGACTGGATAACAACGGCCGTTGGCGTTCTCAGCGTGGCAATCATCGCTTTGACGCCGAAGCTGTCGAAGAAAATCCCCGGTTCGCTCGTGGCCATCATCGTGATGACGCTGGGCGCTTATTTCCTCAACCCCGTTCTGCAGGAACACGGCCTCAGCTCCATCGCCACCATCCACGACCGCTTTGGCGAAATCAAAGCTACGTTGCCGCCGCTCACAGTGCCCAACATCTCTTGGGACGGCCTCCGCGAACTCCTTCCAACGGCGATGGTCATCGCTGTGCTCGGCGCCATTGAGTCGTTGCTCTCCGCAACTGTGGCCGACGGTGTCTGTGGCGACCACCATAACTCCAACCAGGAACTCATCGGACAGGGCGTTGCCAACCTTTGCACGCCGCTCTTTGGCGGTATTCCTTGCACGGGAGCCATTGCCCGCACCATGACCAACATCAACAACGGCGGACGCACGCCCGTTGCCGGACTCATTCATGCGGCTGTGCTCTTGCTCATCTTCATCGTCTTGATGCCGCTGGCGGGCTATATCCCAATGGCTTGTCTGGCTGGCGTGTTGGTGGTTGTTTCATACAACATGAGCGGCTGGCGCACCTTTATGCAGCTGATGAAGAATCCGAAGAGCGACATTGCCGTGCTCGTCATCACCTTCTTGCTCACCGTTATCTTCGACCTCACCGTGGCCATCGAAGTGGGCTTGCTCATCGCCTGCCTCCTCTTCATGAAGCGTATGGCTGAGAGCACGCAAATCAAGGTCATTGCCGACGAAATCGACCCCAACGACGAAACGGACGTCGAGACCCACGAGGAACACCTCATCATTCCGCAGGGCGTGGAGGTCTACGAAATCAACGGCCCATATTTCTTTGGCATCGCCAACAAGTTTGAGGAACTCATGAGCGCCATGGACAACCATCCGAAGGTGCGCGTCATCCGTATGCGCCGCGTGCCGTTTATCGACTCTACGGGTATCCACAACTTGCAAAACCTCTGCGAGATGAGCCACCGCGAAGGCACCCACATCGTGCTTTCTGGTGTCACGCCCAACGTGCATGCCGTGCTCGAACACAATGGTTTCGACCATTTGCTGGGAAAAGACCACATCTGTCCCAATATCAACGTGGCGCTCGACCGCGCTGCCTCTATCATGAAACGCAAGATTTAAGCGATTCTTATAACCTAAAAAACCTCCTTCAGGCATCGTCTGAAGGAGGTTTTTTGTGTTTTGCAGAAACTGAAAATTGCGCTTGGCCTTCCCGCAAAACCAATGTGAGGAGGCAATATAAGAGCCGATATGTGTTTGCCGCGTTGCTCAACGCCCTTCCGTTGTTTTCAGCAGCGCTTCTCTCAGATCGTCGGACGTGGCAAGTCCGAGCTTCTTGCGGATGTGTATGCGCACCGAACTGATGTTGTTGGGCGTTTTGTCGAGAATGGCGGCAATCTCCAAGATGGTCTTGCCGCCGATGATTAGGCGGCACACTTCTCGCTCCGTTGGCGTCAGCGAAGGCAGCGTTGCCGAAATGTCGGCGTGTTGCATCCTGCGGTGGGCCATTCTTTGCTCCACGGCCCTTATCAAGTTGGCCTCAGTGCGCTCGTCGAGATGGTTGAAGAAGTTGGAGACGTCTTTGTCCGTCATCCCTCCGCGTCCCAGTTGTATGTAGGCCAGCAGTTCGGTTTTCGTCATGTGGAAAGTGGTCAGCAGTTGGTCGAGGGTGTCGTGATAGTCTTCATTCTCGCGTTGCGTGTTTCGAATGCCCCGCCTAATCAGTTCGCCCAGCACGCATGTGAAAATCTCCGTGATAATGAATATCATCGCGATTTGCTTGTTCACCCCTCCGTTAGTGTAGAGGTAAGCAAAAACGATTGTGGCGATGCTGATGGAGGCGATGATTGTCGGGATGTGCCTGAGAGAGGCCATGACGAGATAGATGATGAGGGCAAGCGAGATGATTTGGTTGAACACGATGGTCTCGTTGAAGCCCGGCGGCTGCGCCATCGCCATGTGTACGATGCGGGCGCTGTCGGTCAGTTGGGTCAGTATGCCAAATGAGGTCATGGCCGTTTTTAGCGACACGCGCTGCCGCAGATACAAAACCAGAATCGCCAGCGTCATCGCCCAAACGATTGCCGATATGGTGTACAGCATCGTGTTGCCCCGTCCGACAAGTCCGATGAGGTGCATGGGCACACCAGCTAAAATCACCGACGAACTGAGCACCAAAAAAGTGATAAGACACAAGCGTTCCTGCCAATTATGGCTGCGTCGGTCAAGGAAAACGCGTAGCCGTGGTGTGATTTCTAATCTCATGATTTTTCATTCTTTCTACCATACAAAGGTAGTACATTTTTACTGGTTTTACCCCTTTTTACCCTCCTTTTTACCCCCCCCCTACGGCATTTTACGGCGGCCACGCTTTTGTTGCTTGGCGATTGCGGACTAATTTTGCAACCAATCGAACAACAAAAAACAAACAAATATGACGAAGATTTTTAACTCTGACCACAGCCGCCGTGCGATGTTTTGCACGCTGCTTTCCTTGCTGATGTGGATGGTTGGTATTGGCGGTGCCGCTGGCAAAAAAATAGTGCCGCGCAATCCGATTGTGAAAATCATCAGCGGCCCGACCTATTCGGACAATGGCACTGAAGTTAGGCTCAAACTTTGGATGTATAACTACGATGGCGGCAACGCCCACTTTATCGGAGATGTCTATCTCACTATTGATGGGAGCAATGTGGTTAAGCTAAACGGTATGTGGAGCTTGTTTTCCAATGTCTATGCCAAGAATGAGGGCAAAATTAAGGAATATGAGAACCGTGGCAACGTGGGCAGCCAGGGCACGATGATGCTTGACGGCGTGAAAATCGGCACTGCACAGTTTTGCAACGTCAAGAAAAATCAGACGTGCGATTATAATAAATATTATAAAGAAGACAAGTGGACCACTGTAGACCTCAAACTATCTTTCAATAATTCGCTTTCCTACCGCCGTCACAGCATAAATGTGAAGGGCAAGTGGCGCGATTGGTGTGACAGTAAAGTGGCAGATAAAGTCTGGGACATCAGTAACCAAATTAACGGCTTCTGCTATCCCGATCCCAATGACTTTACTGCAAAAAGAATAGGTAATGATTTGAAATTTGAATGGCACTATGGTACTACTGTAGGTGTCCATGAGTCGATGAGACAAGGCAAGTGGGTGCTGTATAAAAAGTTGAAAGGCTCATCTAATTTTGAAAAAATAGGCGAAGTTAAAGTTGGTAATTCATTAGTCCTTACTATTAAATGTCGTGATTTCGTCTGCGGTGCTACGTATTATGTCACATTCAACCCCAGTGCGCTTAGCAATACCCCAATTATCAATGGTCTGACAGCAACGCTTACACATGAGCATGTCATCAATTCAAATAATACTTGCGATATTTGCAAACATTTTTTATTTACTTACACCACATCAGACGGCAAACCAGTGTCTCTTGCCAATAATCTGGATTTTGGTGCCAAAATGCTGTCGCATACTGCTGACGGCAAAGGCAATTGTTTGATAGATTTTGACTACAACATCACCCGTATACCAGACAATGCTTTTTCTGGGACTAAGATTAACGGCCGTCTTGTTATTCCGAGTACTGTGAAATATATAGGCGCTCGTGCTTTCGCCAATACTGCTTGTAATGAGATTTCCCTTTCTGTGGGACTGGAAGAAATCGGCGATGGGGCGTTTGAGAAATGCTATAATATTAATAAATTGCCTCTTCCGAGGACATTAAAAAAAATCGGAAGCAGGGCCTTTATGGGATGCTTGTCCTCGGGTACTCTTAAAATACCAGGAAATGTAACGGAGATTGGCGATTATGCTTTTAGTGGTTGCAAGTATCTTATAAAGCTGACCCTGACAAATAGTTTACAAAGAATCGGTGCTTATGCTTTTGATGGTTGCTTGAAACTTAATTGCGAACTTCAGATTCCCAATTCTGTAACCGAGATAGGCGATGGAGCTTTCAAAAACTGCTCTATGCTCTCTGGTAAACTGACACTTCCGGGAAAACTGACAAGGATTGGAAGTGAGGTATTTGCGAATTGCGAAAATTTTTCTGGTGACCTCGTCATTCCCAATAGCGTGACGGAGATTGGCCAAGAGGCGTTCTCTGATTGCAGTAGATTCACGGGCTTGAGTCTGCCTAATAATCTCCGCAAAATCGAGTTTGGAGCCTTTGCTCGTTGTACAAATCTTACAGGCCGTCTCAGCATTCCCGAAACTGTAAAGGAGATTGGTTCTTATGCGTTCTATAATTGTACAAATTTTACTGGCGATTTTATCTTACCATCTGCATTGGAATCAATCGGCACGGATGCTTTTGCTAATACACAAGATAAGAACAGACTCGTGTTTCAGTCGTTGCCCAAAGGCATGCAGAATGGCTATCACGATTGCAAGATGAGAAGATACGTCAACCTCAGCGATGCTTCCTACGTTTCCGATGATGCATACGCCTATTTGGATGGGGCTTCCTATGTCCGCACGATGACTAACACCTGGGGTTCCCTCGTGTTGCCATACGACATGCTACTTCCCAGCGATGCGCCGTACAGTGTGTTTACCATTGAAAAGATGACCAACGACGAGGTTGTTCTGAAGCGTTGCACTTTTATTTTGAACCCAGGAGTTGCGTATATTGTGCGTCGCGATGGTGAGGAGAAAACACTGACCTTCTCGCCAGACCATTCGGTTGAAATCCGTATGAAGATGCAGCCTGCCGACGTGGGAAATCTGAAGTTCAGCGGCACGTATCAGGCAAAGGAAGTGACCGACGGATATATTCTCGCCCAAGACCGCTTCTGGAATGTGGCAAAACTGAAAACTGCAGCGCCAGAAACGCAGGCCGTCATTGTGGGTCCGTTCCGCTCCTGGCTCGAAGGAACAACCGCAAATACTTCGCCCAGTCTCTCTATGCGCATCGGCGATTCCACCACAGGCATCGACAACGTTGCGCCGCTCGAAATACTCAACGCCAACGATGCAGAATATTACGACCTCAACGGCAAACGCCTTGACGCACCGATGAAAGGCGTGAACATCGTGAAGCGCGGCAACAAAACAATGAAGGTAATCATCAAATAACCGTTTGGACAATGAAAAAGAAAGTATATATAAAACCCGAAATCTGTGTTCTCCAGCTTGACATTCAGGCAGCACTTGCCGTATCTTCCGTTCAACAAGCGCCGGAGGAGGATTATACGGATGAAAATGTCAAAGGCTTGTGGGATAAAAACGACAAGTGGAAGATTTGGGCAGACTAAGTTTCACCATTACAGTAATGGTCTTTACTTATTCATAAAAAAGAGCCGCCGCTCCCGAGAGGAAGCAGGCGGCTCTTGCTTTGATGTTTGGTGGTAGTGAGTCTTATTTCTTCTCGCCGAAGTAGCGCTTGAAGAGACCTTCGAAACCGCGTCCGTGACGAGCTTCGTCGCGGGCCATTTCGTGAACCGTGTCGTGGATGGCGTCGAGGTTGAGTTCCTTGGCACGCTTGGCGATGCGGGTCTTGTCTTCGCAGGCACCAGATTCAGCGTTCATGCGCTTTTCGAGGTTGGTCTTCGTGTCCCACACCACGTCGCCGAGCAGTTCGGCAAACTTCGAAGCGTGTTCAGCCTCTTCCCAAGCATAGCGCTTGAAAGCTTCAGCAATTTCAGGGTAGCCTTCGCGGTCGGCCTGACGGCTCATTGCCAAATACATGCCCACTTCGGTGCATTCGCCCATGAAATGGTTGTTGAGGTCCTTAATCATTTCTTCGTCGCAACCCTTGGCTACGCCGATTTCGTGTTCAGAGACAAAAGAAAGGCCACTTTCTTCTTTCAACTCCTTAAACTTGGAAGCAGGAACGCCACACATTGGGCATTTTTCTGGAGCGTGGTCACCTTCGTGAATATAACCGCATACGGTGCAAATGAATTTCTTTTTCATAATGGTAGAATTTTTAATATGTTATGTCAATGTATATGTCAATCATCAGCGGCAATCATCGGTGGCATCCGATGCCTTTTGCCGTTGGAGGGAGTTGGCGTGTGCCGTCATGCCCGGCCGCGTCAACCGCTTTTCCGGAAGCAGAGCGATGCAGGATGCCCCTCAGTTCGTCTCGCTGCAATTTGAGCACAATCCCCGGAAATAAAGCGCGGCCTCGTCCACTTTGAAGCCCGCCGGCACATCGGCCATCTCCGAGATGTCTTGCCAATTGAGCGGCATGTCGTACACCCTTCCGCAGTTGCGGCAAAAGAAATGCGCGTGGGGCGTGATGTCGCCGTCGTAGCAGGTACACTGCTCGTTAATCGTTATCTGCAAGGCCGCCCCTTGCTTGACAAGCAAGCGCAGCGTGTTGTAAACGGTGGCCTTGGAGAGCGTTGGAATTTCCTGAACCACATCGTTGTAGATTTCGTCCACCGTCGGGTGTGTGCGATGAGTCAGCAGGTATTTCATCACTGCCATACGCTGCATCGACGGCTTAACCCCGTGCTGGGCAAAATAATCAAGAATTCCAGCGTTACTCATAATTAATTTGTAATCATTATTATTTTCTTTCGAGGGCAAAGTTACATACTATCAAAATAACTTCCAAATTTTTCGAGGATTATTTTCAAAAAAAATGATATTTTCTCGAAATCACTTGCACGTTCAAAAAATAGTCTCTACCTTTGCGGTGTCATAGTTTGATAGTACACCGCGAAGCAAGCCTATAAGACAAAACTTCTCTTAAGCGTTTAGACTTAAAAGCGCAGAGTGGCAATGGCTGCCAAACGTCGCACGGCAACGAAACCTTTTAGCTGGTTATATCGTTGAGACTCAGCGTTTAAAAGCATTGCTTGAAGGGGATTCTTCAATCGAAGAAACGTCCCGAAAGTCAGAAACCGCATTTAATGAACATCCTTCAAGCGCCCAGAACAATTATCAAAACCATCACGAGATGCCTTCCAAAATCCTTGAGACTTATGTCTGTGGCTGTTGAAGGCGGTGGCTATCAAACTTCATCTCTTTAAGTCTGTCTCGGCATTTACAGAATGCTTTTGACCACCTGCTTAGTCATCAATTTCCCCTCTACTTCTTTTGTCTGGCGCCACGCGCAGCGAGACAATCGTCTTGGAGCTGCGTAATTATAAACGGAAATAACATCATCAAAACCCTATATAATATGATACAACTTAATGACATCACTTTTGGCTACAAGCGCAGGGGAAATCCTGTGTTCAGCCATTTCAGCATGAATCTCGAGCCCGACAGCATCTACGGGCTTCTCGGTAAAAACGGCGCGGGCAAAAGTACGTTGCTCTATCTGATGTGTGGACTGCTGCGTCCGCAGAGCGGCGAGGCTTTGTTCAACGGCAAGTCCGTGGTTGAGCGCCGCCCAGAAATTCTGGAAGACATCTTCATCGTTCCCGAGGAGTTTGAGCTTCCGCCGCTGAAACTTTCAACATACGTAAAAATCAATGCTCCGTTTTATCCGCATTTCAGTGAGGAACTCCTCAGCCAGTGTCTGCAGGATTTCGAACTTCCTGAAGACATCAATCTGGGCGGACTCTCGATGGGGCAGAAGAAAAAGGCCTTCATTGCCTTTGCCATTGCCACCAACACGCGCCTGCTGCTGATGGACGAGCCGACAAACGGGCTCGACATTCCTGCAAAGGCATGCTTCCGCCGCGTGGTGGCGCGGCAGATGCGTGAAGACCGCACCATCGTCATTTCAACCCATCAGGTGCGCGACGTTGACGCCTTGCTCGACCACGTGGCAGTGGTGGACCATTCAAAAATCCTGCTCAACGTTTCCACGGCCGATATCACTTCGCGCCTGGTGTTTGAACAACGGGCTGCTGGCGAAGACACCAGCGATGCGCTTTATGCACAGCCCAACATGATGGGGAACGCCGTCATCGCCCGAAACACTGACGGACGCGACTCGCAAATCAATCTCGAAATGCTCTTCAACGCGCTGATGGAAAACAACGCACTGATGGAAGGCAACGAGGAAACGTCTCTCAAACCATAATATGAAAAGGAGGAACATCTCATGAAAAATATTTCTGTATCCCGCATGACGCTGCTTTTGCGTCGCGACTTGTTTTCAAACTGGAAACGTCATCTGCTTCAATTGGGCATTATCTACGCTTTGCTGACGGTTTTCCTCTGTGGAAAATACTATGGATATTATAGTCCATACGACCTCGAAGCGTTCAGAATTTCCCACCCGGGTATGTTACAATCATATCTGGAGCAGACGCAGGCAGACATCTCATCATCCGTCGTTGGCATCGGCCTCTTTTATTTCCTCTTCGTGCTCTCGACGTCCTTTGCCGGCATCTCCACCAAGCAGCAGCGCATCAGCGCCCTGATGCTCCCTGCCACCAATATGGAGAAATACTTGACGGGCATTCTTTCGGCCATTGTCAGAACCTTCCTCTTCATGACCGTGGGTGTCGTTTTGGCCGACCTGACGCGCATGGCCATCATGCCTTTTTTCGATGTCACGATGGGCTCGTTGCTCCCGAGCATCTGTGTCGACGGCATTTACAATAATGTCAGCCTCATCATAGAGCGTTTCTCATCCACGACAGAGTATTACTACGATGGTGGGTCTTACCAAGCATGGGCTGGCTATAAGATTCTTACGCTGAATCTCTTATATTTAATGGCCGTTTTCTATGCCGTCTTCTCAAGCGCCATGTTCCGCAAGCGTGCCTTCCTGTGGGGGATTCTGCTCTTCATCGGTGCCATGATTGCTTTCGCATTCACTCTTCTTGAGTTTGTAAAACTGGGAATGAAGCCTGCGCATGGTTTCAGCATGGAAACGGCGACAGCCATAACGGGCTTTGTCAGTGTCGTTTCGTCAGTCATCTTCACCTACTTCGGCTATCGCCATTTAAAGCGGCTGCAAGTGATTCCCCGAAAATTCTTTAGCCTATGATTTTCAAGGAAGGACAGGCTATTTTCATTCAGATTGCGGAGCGCATTTGCGATGAAATACTGGCCGGGAAGTATGAGGCAGACGCTCGCATTCCGGGGGTGCGCGACTATTCCGTCACACTGGAGGTGAACGTCAACACCACCGTGAAGGCCTACGAACAATTGGCGCAGCGTGGCGTAATCTACAATAAACGCGGACTGGGCTATTTTGTGGCCGCCGATGCGCAATCGCAAATCCTGAAGACACGGCGCGAGACTTTCTTCAACAGCGAACTCCCCGAACTCGTTGTGCGCATGCGCCAGCTTGGTGTGACGCCGGAAGACATCAAAACGGCTTACGAAAAAGACAATGCGTGATGGCAGGTGGATGGATTCCACTGTAAGGCAAAGGGGATGAGTCCACATTCCCAGCCATCATGCTGCGTATATTATAATAAGTAGCATTCCAAAATTATGGCCAAACTTGCTCTCGGGCCAAAGAGCAAGTTTGGACTGTTTTTTTAGGGCTGCCCATATTGGCGGCAGACGTGTTATGGAAATGGTACACACTTTTTTACGCCAGAAAACAGTTTCATCGTGGTGTAAGTGGTTGTCCGCTTTTTCTCATATTCTGATAAGCCTTACAAGTTGTCTACTCGCGGCCGATGGTAGTGCTACCCGCGGCCGATGGTAGCGCTACTCGCGGCCGAAGGTTGAGCTACTCGCGGCCGCGAGTAGCTGACAATGTAAGCTTGATAGTTAAGTAGGTGGTCAAAATTATTTTTATAATATATGCCAAGAGCATTATTCTTACATTTGAAACGTCCTCTCGGGCGCATAAGAGCTTCCAGAGGTTGTTCTTCTCGCCGGCAGCCTTCCAAGCAGCCGTCCATGCCTTTGAAGAAGCTTCAACGGCAGCTTCCTCTTCTGCAGAAGCATATTGGTGCTTGTAGCCCTTCACGTCATCCCAGTGACCACGAGTGAAGTCGGGGAACGTAACAGAAGCGCAGTTGTTGTCCATTGAGAGCGCACCGAGTTCGGCGATGCAGCACCATTCAGCGAGGTCGTAAACGTCCATGTCGAGTGCCAAACCGTGCTGGAGGCAGTAGATCAAACGAGCGCACATGATGAAGTCCATACCACCGTGACCACCAACTTCCTTGGCGAGCTTACCAAACTTGGCAAGGATTGGGTGTTCGTACTGCTTTTCGAGGGCAGCTTTTTCAGCGTCTGGCATGAAGCTGTGTGAAGAGAGGTTGTCAACCTGTGGCTGGTGGCCGGCGTTCTTGAGCTGGCTGGCGTCAACAGCGTAGCCTTCAACAGGATATTTGTTTGCAAAACCCTTAGTACCAGTCAGCTGATACAAGCGGCTGTATGGCTGTGGGTTCATAACGTCGTGCTGCAATTCAATCACCTTGTGGTTGGCAGTGCGAATCAACGTTGTCGTGTGGTCGCCGTTGCGGAAGTCGTTGCAAGGCTTGCCAGTTTTCTTCTCAACGAGTTCTTTACCGTGTACGCTCTTCGTGTCCATTGCAACGAGTGTTGTCATGCGGTCGCCGCGGTGGATGTCGAGGGCCTGAGCGACAGGGCCGAGGCCGTGAGTGGCGTAAACGTCACCGCGGTTTTCGCGGTTGTATTTCAAGCGCCAGCCGAGCTGTTCGGGGTCTGATCCATCAGGATTCTTCCAGTAGTAATCCCAGAAGTCGTCGAGGTTGTGGATATAGGCACCCTGAGCGCGGAGGATTTCTCCGAATACGCCATGCTGTGCCATGTTCAAAGTGCGCATTTCAAACCAGTCGTAGCAGCAGTTTTCGAGGATCATGCAGTTTTTCTGCATTTTCTCCGAAAGGTCAACGAGCTTCCAGCATTCTTCGAGGTTCATTGCAGAAGGCACTTCGTCGGCAACGTTCTTGCCGTTTTGCAGTGCGCATTCAGCAACGGGGAAGTGGTGTGCCCAGTCGGTTGCGATGTAAACGAGGTCGATGTCAGGGCGAGCGCAGAGTTCCTTATAGCCGTTTTCGCCAGAATAGATGGCTGCGGGGGGAAGTCCTCTCTTGCGGAGCTTTTCGTTTTGTGCAACGGCGCGAGCTTCAACGAAGTCGCAGAGTGCAACGATTTCAACGCCAGGGAGAACGCAGAAATTGTCGACAGCACCAGGGCCGCGCATACCGAGACCAACGAGGCCGATGCGTACGGTTTTGTACTTTGGCAACTTGAGGCCGAGAACGTTCTTCTGACCAGCGGGGCGTGCAGGAGTTTCAACTACGATGGTACCCTTGTCCCAATGCCATTTTGTTGAAGGCGAAAGAGACTGTGCATTAGCAGTTTGAGCACCGAAGCCCAGTACTGCAGCAAATGCTAACGCTACAATTTTGTTAAACTTCATAGGTTGATTGATTAGATATTAAATGTTTTGTTGTAGTCTATGTTTAGGAATGAAAGTGTTTTTTGTTACGTCTCATCCATATAATCCAATGGCAAAGTTAATTATAATATCTGATTAAATCTATGTTTTTCACTGGCATTTTTAATGGTGTACTAAAAAAACGCCGCGTGATGCTTTGTATGCACACGCGGCGGATGTTAATTTGGTGTTCAAAATTATTTTTATGATATATGCCAGAGCATTATTCTTACATAATGTAAAAATAATGCTGCCTACGGTGTTCGATTTATCAGAAGAGGCTCTTCAATAAGGTGAAGCCGAATATCAGAGAAACGATTCCAGCGAGGAGCAAGAGAACCGTGATGATGAGGCCAGCAATGGCCATGCCTTTCTTCGGACGGCAGACGCCGATGATTGAGAATATCAGGGCGACAAGCCATGCGATGGCCAGGCCGACGCCTGGAATCCAAAGAACGAAAAGCAGGATGGCCAAGGTCATGCCGATGGCACCGCAGACATTCGTTGGCGACTCCGTGTTGACCACCACCTGCTGCACGGCGGCCCCGCTCTGCTCTGTGGCGGCGTAGGCCGGCTCCGTGCCAGCTTCAGTTGTTTCAGTGTGGTAAACAGGCTGTTCGGCAGCCGGCTGTTCGGCTGCGACCGGACTTGGTTGTCCGTTAAACAAGTATGCAAGTTGCGGCACCTGTCCGGCTGGCGTCCATTGCGTCAGTCCTGGCATCCACACCAGGGTGGAGGCCGTTACGCCGCGCCCCAAGAGTTCGCTGTCTTTCAGCGGACCGTTCTTTTGGCGGTTGGCGTCTAAATAAAAAATATTTTCCATCTTTATTTGTTTACAGATGAGGGTGTTGGATTACAAGTTATGATTGCTCGTTTCTTCTCCATTCCCCTTTCCCATTCCGTTGGGAAACAGGCGTGGGGACACCCTGGGTTATTCTTCCAATTTGGCGATGAGAGAACGGAAGATTTCCGCCATGAGCGGTTGTACGGCGTTGGCAGCACGCTGCACTTCTTCGTGGCTCACTTCAACGATTTTTCCAGGAACTCCCAAGTCCGTGATGATGCTCACGCCGAAAGTGCGGATGCCACAATGGTGGGCAACGATGACTTCAGGCACAGTGCTCATGCCCACGGCGTCGGCGCCGAAAGTGCGATACATGCGATATTCTGCTGGTGTTTCGTAAGTTGGGCCTTGCGTGGCGAGGTAAACGCCTTCAACCACCTTGATGCCTTTTTCTTTGGCGATGTTGCGGGCCTGCTGCAAAAATGCCTTGTCGTAGGCTTCGTGCATATCCGGGAAACGGGGACCCGTCGGGAAGTTTGGCCCGTGGAGCGGATGTTCAGGCAGGAAGTTGATGTGGTCGGTGATGAGCATGAGGTCGCCAATTTCAAATTCCGGATTCACACCTCCAGAGGCGTTGCTGACGAAGAGGTTTTTGATGCCCAATTCATACATGACACGGACAGGGAAGGTGACCTGCTTCATGTCGTAGCCTTCATAATAATGGAAACGACCTTCAAGCGCCATGACTTCCTTGCCGCCCAAGCGACCGAAGAGCAGACGGCCGCTGTGGCCCTCAACGGTTGAAACTGGGAAGTTGGGGATGTCGGCGTAAGGAAATTCGTCGATGATTTCGATTTCGGCGGCCAGGCGTCCGAGACCTGTGCCTAATATGATGGCTGTTGTCGGACGAGAGGCAGTGTGTTGCTTGATCCACTCAGCAGTTTGTTTGATTGCTTGTAACATAGTTATTAATGATTTGGGTGAATAATTCTTCAGTTGGTTTCCCGTTTTCTTTCAAGAAGGCCACTTCGATGGGTTGCACCAGGAGTTGGCGGCGCAGTGAAGGGCAGAGCTGATTGGCAATGGAGCGCAGGCGGGCGGCGTCTTTCTCCGTTGTCACCACCATCGTGTCTTCGGGCATATCCGAGAAGGTGCGGTTCATCAAGGCAATGCTGGAAGGCGTGAACGCATGGTGGTCGGGGAAGCGCAATGGCGTGACTTGAAACCGCTCTCGGCGCAAATGTTCGTAGAGAGGTTCCGGACGTGCGATGCCGGTCAGCGCCAAAACGGAGCCAGACGTGGCACACTGCTTTCCCTCCGCAAACAGAGGGCGGCGCTCGCCATAGCGAAACGTGGTGAAGAAGAGTTTTTGCGACGTAGAAAGGCGGAGGCGCTGCCTGATGTCGGAGCGTTGCGCTTCGTTGAGCCCTTCGGGGCATTTCGTGACGATGACAATCTGCGCCCGTCGCGCCCCTCGTTTCGATTCGCGCAAGCGGCCTGCCGGAAGCACGAAATCATCAACGTAAAGGCGGCTGAAGTCCGTCAGGAGAATATAGAGACCCGCACAGACGTAGCGATGCTGATAGGCATCGTCGAGCACCACAACTTCCGGGCGCTTGGCTTGCGCCAACAGGCGTTCCATCCCTTCACAACGTTTCTCGTCGACCGCCACCTGCACCTGCGGGAATTTGCGTTGCATTTGCAGCGGTTCGTCGCCGATGTCAGAGGCCGTGCTCTCCGCGTTGGCCATGACAAAACCATGCGTTCGGCGTCCGTAGCCACGGCTTAGGAGCGCCACGCGGTGTTGCGGGGAAAGCAGGCGCAGGAGATATTCCGCGTGTGGCGTTTTGCCTGTGCCGCCAACGGCCAAATTGCCGATGGCGATGGTGGCGCATGGAAAGCGCCGGGAGGGCAGCCAGCCGCGGTTGAAGGCAGCGTTGCGCACACTCATGACGAGGTCGTAAAGACAGGCCAAAGGCCACAGCAGGCTTTGGAAGCGCTGGGCGGCAGACATTTTCTTGTGCATCATCTGAGATTAGGGTCAAACGGCATACGGGCTTGCAGGCAGTCGGTGCCTTGAAGCGTATAGACAAATTGCAGCGGCTTATAGTAGACCCCCAGCATGCCTTTGACGCGGTTTTCCATATAGTCGTCTTTCACGTCGCTGAAGAGTTGCGTGTACCAGTCCGCAGGTGCTGGATAAGCCACGATGCCATAGTCGGCCACTTTGGCGCGGCGTGCAGCTTCGCGAATGGCATCTTCAAGTGTTCCGAGTTTGTCAACAAGCTTGAGGTTCAGCGCTTGGCGGCCCGTCCATACACGTCCTTGTGCAATGCTGTCCACCTGTGCCGTTGTCATGTGCCGTCCGTCGGCCACGCGGCGGAGGAATAAGGCATAGCCACGCTCCACATAGCGCTGCATGGCCGCAGCCTCTCCAGCGTTGATGCCGCGTCCCATAGCGCCAAAATCCGAGGCTTCGTTGGTTTTCACAACATCAAAATGCAGACCGAGTTTTTCCGTCAGCAAGCCAGTAGCGTCTGGCACCATGCCGAAGATGCCGATGCTGCCAGTCAGCGTCATCGGTTCGGCAACGATGTAATCAGCACCGCAAGACATATAATAGCCGCCAGAAGCCGCCATGCCGCTCATTGACACGACAACGGGCTTTTTCTTCTTAAGTAACTGTACCGCGCGCCACATCTGTTCGGAGGCATAGGCACTTCCGCCGCCAGAATTGATGCGGAGCACCACGGCCTTCACATTTTCATCGTTGCAAAGACGGTCGAGGTCGTCAACAACTTTCGGGCCGAGAATCTGCTGTCCGCTTGAAATCACGCCTTCGACTTCGCTGCCGACGATGTCGCCTTGGGCATAATAAACGGCAATCTGTCCGTTTGCCCCGTTGGCGCTTTCATCATAGGCGGCCAATTCTGCGGGCGACACCATGTTCAGGTGTTCCGTTTTTGTCAGGCGGCGCAAGGTTTCTCTGACCTCATCGATATAGGCGGTGCGGTCAACGAGGCGTGTACGCACATAATCATCGGCATCCGTGAGCGCCATATAATTGTCGGCCAAAGCGTTCAGACTGTCGACAGAGATTTTTCGCGAGGCAGAGACATCCTTGCAGGCCACTGTCCAGATGTCGTTGATGAACGACTGAACCATAGCGCGGTTGGCATCGCTCATGTCAGTGCGGATGAATGGCTCGACGGCACTTTTGAAAGTGCCCACGCGGAATACCTGCATCTTCACGCCGACCTTCTCCAAGAGTTCCTTATAGAACATGGGCTGCGAGGCGATGCCGTGCCAGTCGAGCATGCCGCTCGGATTGATGTAGAGGCTGTCGGCCACGCTGGCCACATAGTAGGCCCCTTGCAAATAGCTGTCGCCATAGGCAATGATGAACTTACCGCTTTTTTTGAAGTCGGTCAGCGCCTTACGTATTTCTTCCAACGAGGCCATGTCGGCACTGAATATGCCGCTTTCAAGGTAGATGCCAGAGATTTTGTCGTTGGTGGCGGCGATTTTGATGGATTTCAGAATGTTGTCAAGGCCTTGCTCTTCCGTGCCAGACATGCCGAGGAAGGCGCTGACGGGGTTGGCCTGTACGCGTTCCTGCAGATTGCCAGAGAGGTCGATGCGTAAAACACTTCCATTTTTGATGACTGGTTTGCTGTCGCCCGCACTCAGCATGGCACCCAGCATGATAAAGCCCATCAGGAAGGTGAAGGCAGAAACAATCAGCATGCCGACCACAACGGCCAGCACTTGCTTGAAAAACGTTTTCATTAGATTCTATTGGATTGAGTTGATGTCTATCGGAATGGGGTGGGGAAGCTTTGGAGAAGCAGGCGTGGCGAAATAAGCGTAAGGCCGTTGCCAGCAGATGTTTACAAGTCCTTGCCGTTTCTTCCCTTTGTTATTTCAGTGCCACTTCGACCGGGCAATGGTCTGAACCGAAGATTTCCGTATGGATTTTCGCATCGGCCAGTTGGTCGTTGAGATCGTCCGACACGATGAAATAGTCAATGCGCCATCCAGCGTTTTTCTCTCGCGCCTTGAAACGGTAGGACCACCAAGAGTAGATGCCCGTTTCGTCGGGGTGGAAGAAGCGGAAAGTGTCGGTGAAGCCCGCATTGAGGAGATGGGTGAACTGCTCGCGCTCCTCGTCGGTGAAGCCGGCATTGCGGCGGTTGGACTTCGGATTCTTTAGGTCGATTTCCTGGTGTGCCACGTTGAAGTCGCCGCAGGCAATGACAGGTTTCTTCTTTCGTAGCTCCATGAGGTAGTTGCGGAAGTCCTCGTCCCATTTCATGCGGTAGTCCAGGCGGCGCAAGCCATCTTGCGAATTGGGAACATAGGCCGTAACCACAAAATATTCCGGCATCTCCAACGTGATGACACGTCCTTCGTGGTCGTGTTCGTCGATGCCGAGGCCGTAGCTGACAGCCAAAGGTTCATGGCGCGTATAGATGGCAGTTCCAGAATAGCCCTTCTTGTCGGCATACGACCAATAGCTCTTATAGCCTTCAAACTGAAGGTCGAGTTGTCCGGCCTGCATCTTCGTTTCCTGCAAGCAGAAGAAATCGGCATCAAGGGCCTTGAAGGCTTCGCTAAAACCTTTGCCGTTACAGGCTCTCAGCCCGTTGACATTCCAAGATATGAATTTTGTCATTGTGATGTTTTCTGTTATGTGTGGCTTGGGGATATCCCAGACCGTTTGTTAAGACTCATTGGCTGGTGATGCCAATGTTTACGTTGGCATGACTGTTCATGTCAAAATGTACGCTGAAAGCCTCAAACTTTCAACGCACGTTAAATCTGTAAGGCAAAAGTAGGCAACATCTGCCGAAACACCAAAAGTATTCCGAATTTTTTCCTAACTTTGCCATAAGTATTCCCGTTGAAGCATCAGAGACGGATGGTTCAGCGGGAGGTTCCTTTTCAAAAAGCAAGACTTTCAGTTTATTTATGCAACGCATCAAACAATACATAATCGCCGCCGCCATCTGCGGTTTGTCTGCAACGGCGAGCGTCTCGGCGCAAGTGCGCTTCGACAATGTGCGCCATGAATTTGGCACACTCCTTTGGCACGCCCCGGGCAAGGCTACATTCAAAATATTCAACGATTCCAGGGAACCGTTAACCATCAAAGACGTGCATCCCGACTGCGGTTGCACGCTCGTTGACTGGACAAAGAAGCCCATTCAGCCCGGTGAGTACGGCCTCATTTCGGCAACATTCGACGCCGAATTGCTTGGTCATTTTGAGAAGCAGGTGGCCGTTTACACCAATCTCAAGGAAAAGCCCTTCTATCTCACCCTCAGCGGCAGTGTTGCGCAAACGCTCAACAGCGGAAAGACAGATTTGCCCTACCATGTCGGAGATTTATATCTGGAGACCGACAATGTCGAGTTTGACGACGTTTATAGAGGCGACAACCCCGTGAAGGAAGTCAGAGTGTACAACAGCGGGCGCCAGTCGATTACGCCGCAGCTCATGCACCTGCCGAAGTATCTCAAAGTGGTTTCGGAACCAGAAGTCATACGCCCGGGACGCAGCGGACGCCTCTATCTGACGCTTAATAGCGAACTCCTGCGCAACTACGGACTGACACAGACCAGCGTCTACGTCAGTCGCTTTGCCGGCGACCGCGTCAGTCGTGACAACGAGCTAAATATCTCCGCCACGCTGTTGCCAGAACAGGAATACACCGACGAACAGTTGTCGACGGCTCCATCGGCCGTGATAGATAGCACCACCATCCATTTCAATTTCAACGGCAGTACGAAGCGCCAGAAGCGCGAGGTGAAACTCACCAATGCCGGACAGTCGCCCCTGGTGGTCACCGCTTTGCAGGTGTACAACCCCGGCCTCAGCGTCAGCATCGGAAAACGCACACTCAAACCGGGGCAGAGCGACAAACTGAAAATCTCTACCAGTCCGACCAACCAGGGATTTAAAGGCCGCAGAAGAGTGCTTCTCATCACCAACGACCCGGTCAACCCGAAAATAATTATTGACATTATCATAAAAAAATAGACAAATAAATTTCGCCACTTGGAATTTATTACTTAACTTTGCATCGCAAAATCGGAAAGTAGCGCAGTTGGTAGCGCACTACGTTCGGGACGTAGGGGTCGGGCGTTCGAGTCGCCTCTTTCCGACAAAGCCGAGGCTAACAAGCTGTTTATCAGTCGTTAGCTTCGGTTTTTGCGTTTTGAGAAGCGGGCTAAATAAAGACAGAAGCATGAGTTGGGCAATTCTTTTGATTTAATCGTGTCATTGGCCCGTTTCGGCAACGACCTGTTTAGGGAAGTTCAGCGCGATAAAGTATTCCAACGGTTTCCTCCCCGTCTTTTTTATGTCCTGCATCTTTTATGTCCTGCATCCTAAATCCCTCACATTCCATTTCTAAAAAAATGATATCACTGAAACGCTATACCTTATTGATTATTCTGTTGTCTGCCTGCATCCTGTCAACGGCCCAAAAGCGCCTGAAAACGCCGCTTGCCTTCGTGCCTGCCGACAGTGTCGTTTTGTGGGGCGAAAGTTATAACGACTTGCGCGGCATGGCGCTTCGTGTTAACAAAACATTGCAGGCAAGAGCGGTCAAGCCTGTTGGCAAGGCATACAAAAAAGCCTTGAAGGCGTGGAAGGAAGAAACGCTGCCGACAGCCACACTGACAGGAGCTTGCGAGAAAGGGCTGAGCGAGCGCATGCTTCGGAACGCTCTTCTCATAGAGCAGGCTGGAGGATTGTTTCTCGAATCAGCCGACAGCCGCTTCATGGATCTCTCTGAGCGCGTTCTTTGGGGCGATTTGATGCGCGAGGTGATTTCTCCGTCGCCAGTGTCTTTTGAGAAGCATACGGCGTCTCAAGCATTGGTGGATGCCACAGGAATGATTTATGCCACGTCGGGTGAAGACCTTTGGGTGAACCTGTTCACCAATAGCACGACGCACGTCCTGTCGGATGAGCTCAACGTTATTGTCGACCAGATGACGGGTATGCCCCTTGAAGGACGGGTGAAAATCCGTTTGACGGGCTATTCGCGTGGCCGTTTCCATGTTCGCCTGCATGTGCGCATTCCCGGATGGGCCGTAGGGCGTTTTGAACCGAAGGAGAAATATGCGTTTTCTAACGATGCAGAGCTTGACGGCGTGGAGATGGGAGCCGCATCTTCCAGAACAAAGACACCGACATTCTACATCAACGGGCGTGAGAGCCTCACCTCCGTTGTGGAGAACGGATATTTTGTTATTGACCGCACGTGGAATTCTGGAGACGAAGTCATGGTTGAATTTCCCATGCAGCCCTATTTTGTTAAGGAAGTGGGGAAGGGCAGTGCGTCGGTTGCCGCCTGCCATCTCTTCAGGGGCGTGTTGGAATACGTGCCGCAACAATCAGGCAAAGACTTTCGCCTCAGTCCTAATGTGGGCTTGAAAGAAACGGAGAGCGAAGACGGTGTCCCCTTGTATGAAATCAAAGATGCCAAAGAAAACGTTGTGACGTTTGCACCCTATATATCTGTCTGGTAGGAAGGACGTTGGAATAAGAGAAAAAGCACAAGATGCACCTTGCAATGGGGTATCTTGTGCTTTTTTCTTTTATGGAGTGTCATCGCGGCCTTTCCCTGTTGAGGCTGTTTGGCCATAGAGAGGCCGTTGTATGAAAAAACGATGATATGCCAGCGTTGGCCCGTCATCGGTTTCCACCTGCTCAAATGAGCACTTCAATCTCATAAAAACCAGTCCAAGTCTGTCCCGGTTCGGCCGTGTTGATGTAAGGGCGTTTCTCCACGGGGCCTTCAAAGCCGATGGGGTCGCAAAGACCATACCACGGTTCGGCGCAGATGAATGGCGCGTGCACACCTTGCGGCGACCAGAACAACCAAACGGGAGCCGAACTCTTTACGGCTACCAGAGGGCGCTTTGCCTTGTCGAGCACAACGGCACGTTCCACCTGGTGCTCGTCGAAGATTAGGGCCTCGTTGGCAAAGGTGTCAACGCCAAGCGGCACCAGTCCGTCGGCCTCTTTCGGAAAGTCAAAATGTTGAGGCTCTGTGCATCCCTGTTCTGTGGCGCGAAGCACATGGGAGATGTTTTCGCCTTCGAGTTTCAAGTAGCCGTCAACGGCAGCGTCTTCGTCGAAATCGGGGAGCACGAAGCCAGGGTGTCCGCCCATTTGGAAGAACATGGTGCTGTTGCCCAAGTTCAGAACCGTCATGGTGGCCTTCACCCTGCGACCTTCCAAAGCATATTTGACACGCACTTCGTAGGGCCACGGAAACGCTTCGCGGTTTTCTCCGCAGTCCTTATAAACATAGGTCAGGCTGTCGGCCGTCTCCTCTTCAAGCGTCCATTCCTTTTCGCGCATAAAACCGTGTTTCGGCATGCAGTAAGACTTGCCGTTCAGCCGGTAAGTGCCGTTCCAGAGTCCGCCCACTGCGGGGAAGAGAATCGGCGAGCGTCCGTGCCAATATTCAGGTATTCCCTGCCAGAGCATTTCCCGTTCTCCAGCCAAAACCTTGAGATTCTGCATTTCTGCGCCAGCCGTGCTGACCGTGATGCTGATTTCTCCGTTTGAGATGGTGTTTAGTTTAGCCATTTGCTGTTTTTTGTTTGTCGTTCATGGTTGATGGGGCACCGTAGTTGTCCGACAAAGGAAAACGACGCCCCTCTGAAAAGTTATTCTCAATCAGTTTGCTACAGATTTATCGGGCAAAAACGCCCTGCTCCAAATGGGCAGAAAACTTCCGCTCCGTTTTTCCAGATTAGAAATCCATATCCAATTTGAAATCTTCAAGAATTTTGCGGGCAGAATCATAGTCGCGCTCCGCCTTGCGAAGAATTGCCTCGCTCTGTCCTGACGACAACTGTCCGTCCACGATGAAATCGTCGTTGTGACGGTCGTAGTGGGGGATGGGACCGCCCTTCTCCTGGGCATAGTCGGCTGCGGCTTGAAGGGCCGTGAGGAATTTGTTCAAGTCCTCGCGGTAAAGAAAAATCTTATGCTTTTCAAAAACTGGGCGCGATTCTTCGTCGCCATCCTTGATGCGTTTGCTCTCAGTGATAGAGAGATAGAGTTCGCTGTTTCTGTCTTGCTTCACATCTATATAATAAATGCGCTTCCCTGCTTTGACTGAGCGAGAAAATACAATCTCGTTGTCAGCTCTTCCTTTAAATGAATCGTTCATGTAGATATAAAAATGGTTATGTAGATTAAATCCAATGTCGTTTGATACGCTTCCAAACGGAGGGTACAAATGTATGGTGAAAAAGCAAAGGCATAAGGCATCCATTACTAAACTAATTATGAACACCTACTTATACTTATCGCTGGTCTTTGCCATACAAATTTGCAAGCATTTTTGCAAAGTACCAAAAAATAAATGGAAAAAATCGCACGGCCGACCTTTTTTTTGTATTTTTGCAGCATATACCAAAAGCCTGTAGCAATATAGATTTATGATAAACAGAGAATTGATTCGACTGAAGGTAGTTCAGTTAGTATATGCCTATTACCAGAATGAAGGCAAGACGATAGAGGTCGCCGAGAAAGAACTCATGTTCAGCCTCAACAAGGCATTCGATTTATATGAGTATCTGCTGACGCTCTTGGTTGAAATTCAGGAAATGGCTGCCCAGAAGGATGAGAGCAGCCGGGCTCGTAATAAGCGTTTGGGAACAGAACTCAAAGGCGAAACGCCCGAAGGACGACTGGCAGCCAATGCGCTGCTGAAACAGCTTGCCGCCAACAAGCAGCTTACCGAATATCGCGAGAATGTAAAGAAAGAATGGCTGGAGGAAGAGCCGTTCGTAAAGAAACTCCTCACCAAGTTTTTGGAAAGCGAAGTGTTCCAGTTCTACCTCACGAAGGAAGATTTCTCCTATGAGGCCGACCGTGAGCTGGTGAGAAAGCTCTATAAAACCGTCATCTGCAACAACGACGACTTCACGTCGCTGCTCGAAGACCACAGCCTTTATTGGAACGATGACAAGGACATCATCGACTCCTTCGTCATCAAAACCATCAAGCGTTTCAAGGAAGATTCAACCGACGAGCAGCCGCTCCTGCCGCCGTTTGCTTCCGATGATGACCGCGTCTTTGCCGTGCAACTCTTCTCCAACAGTCTGGAACAAGGCGCAGAAACGCGTGAATATATCCGCAAGAATAGCAAGAATTGGGAATTCAATCGCCTGGCTTTCATGGACACCATCATCGCGCAAATCGCTCTGACGGAAATCTTGTATTTCCCGACCATTCCGCTCAACGTGACGTTCAACGAATACCTCGACATTGCCAAGGTCTACAGCACGCCGCGAAGCGCTTCCTATCTCAATGGTCTGCTCGATCATATCGTCAAGCAGCTCAAGCACGAGGGGAAGATCAATAAGTAAAAAAAATATATTCAACAACATAATCAGAAACTGAAAAATGACAAATCTCTTATTTGCCCTTTTGGAGGCTGCTCCTGAGCAGCAAAGCATGATGCCAACCATCATTATGTTGGTTGTCATGTTCGCCATCATCTATTTCTTCATGATCCGTCCGCAAAGCAAGAAGCAGAAGAAAATTCAGGAATTTCGCAATGGTTTGAAGACCGGACAGGAAGTTGTGACCATCGGTGGTCTCCACGGCACAATCAAAGACATTGCCGACAATGGCATCGTGACGCTCGAAGTTGCCACTGGTGTCAAAATGAAATTCGAGAAGAGTGCCATCATGCCCAATGGTGTGACTGAAAACAAATAAGGGCACTGGCAATCTTTGTTTGGTGCGTATCACGCACCAGCCAAATGCCAGAATATCCCTAAAAACAGGCGGGTGAACGTTGTCTTTTGCCGGAGGAACGTGTGACACGGGGAACATCCTGTTTCCGTTTCGCAATAGCGTCTCGTGGCAAGGCCATCGTCAGAGACCTGCTAAGAATTGGTACAATCAGAGTCATGCCATACGGAGGCTCTGGTTGTACCAATTTTTTTAAGCAATGGTGGTTGCCATTATTGTAATGGTGAAACGATTTTGTCCACCTGCTTATCCAACGCGCAATCAACCTCGCTGAGCATCCAGCTTGGCGGCCGTTTGCGCTTGCCACCTATTCGTGAAAAACTGCAAACCATGAGGCGCATCCCCAAATATTCAAGTTTCATTCTCAAGAAGCTTTGCAACAAGCAAACGCTCATCTTCCTGTTCTTCCTCTCGCTCTCAACGGCATTTTGGTTTCTCCAGGTGCTCAACGAGGTGCATGAGGAGGAGTTCGACCTACGCATCGACCAGAAAAACCTGCCGAAGGGCATCGTCATCACCAGCGACCTTCCAGCGTCTCTTCGCGTGAGCATAAAAGATCGTGGCGCCACGTTGCTTAACTACAAATACAATCGCACGCTGCCCGACCTCACGCTCGACCCGTCGCTCTTTACAGCGCAGGAGGGCCACATACGGATTCTGACGTCTGAACTTGTCAAGCAGATTCGCCCCTCGCTCTCTGCCAGTTCGCAAGTCACGAGCATTAAGCCCGACACGCTCGACATCTATTACAACCACGGACGCTCAAAGCGCGTTCCCGTCCGCTTGCTTGGCGACATCTCCACGGCAAACGGATACACCATTATCGGCAAAGAGCGCCTGACACCTGATTCGGCAACCGTGTTTGCCACGCAAGCCGTTCTCGACACCATCAGTGCCGTTTATATCCGCGCAGCCCTTTTGCCCGCGTTTAAAAATTCCAGTAGCATCGTTGCCAATCTGCATGCCATTCGTGGCGTGAAAATCACGCCCAGTCGGGTGAAAATCTCTTTCGTTGTCGACCGCTTAGTGGAAAAACGCCTCACTGTGCCCATCGGCAGCATCCATGTGCCAGAAAGACAGTTGCTGCGCACGTTTCCGTCGCAAACGGAAGTGATTTTCCAAGTCCCCATGTCGCTCTATCGCTCAATCCAGCCATCCCACTTCACGGTGGTGGCCGACCATTCGCAGGCATCCCCCAACGAAGACACTCCGGAAAGCGCCAAATGCCGCCTGGTGGTTCTCAAATATCCGAGTGTGGTGAGCCATGTGCGCTTGGCGGAAAATGAAGTGGAATATATATTGGAGAAGACAAACTAACACCTTCCCTTCAGTAGACAAAAACACAAAATCCCCACCAGTCCATGACAGACCTCCTCAACTATAGTCATCTCGTCTTCCCGAAAACGCCGTTGCGCATTGGCATAACAGGTGGCATCGGCAGTGGGAAGAGCTACGTATGTGCCAAAATCGCACAACGGGGCTATCCCGTATTCTATTGCGACGATGAGGCGAAACACATCATCCGCACGTCGTCCTTCGTGCATGACCGTCTCACCGCGCTCATCGGTCCCGACGTCTATGATGATGCCGGACAGCTTCAAAAACCAGTGCTTGCGGCGTATATCTGTTCCTCCAAGCAACACGCGGCGGAGGTCGACAGCATTGTGCATCCCTGTGTGGCTGAGCGTTTCCTGCATTGGTGTGAAGCGCAGACGGCACCTGTTGTCTTTATGGAATGCGCCTTGCTTTACGAGTCGCACTTCAACGCGTTGGTCAACCTCTCGGGCCTCGTGGTCGTTAACGAAGAAACGCGCCTAAAACGCATCATGATGCGCGACCGCGTGACGGCAGAAAAGGCACGCGCATGGATTGCCCTGCAAATGCCAGAAAGCGAAAAGGCGCAGTTGAGCGATTTCCTCTTGCACAATGTGGACGATGAAACACTGGAGGCCGACATCAATTGTCTTCTGAGAGGGGTGTAGGGGAGGGGTAAAATCCAGAAAAATCTCTGCGCGATTTTGGGCTAAATAACACGTGGCGAAGCATGCGCACATGATAAACGAACAAAGCGCGAGAAGGAGCGCCCTGAAAGGGCAACCAGTTCGCAGCCCAGGGCAACGCCATGGGTATCAGTGTATAAACGCCTACGCCCTGTAAGGGCAAAAGTATGAGCGAACGGTTGATTTTTACTTTTGCCCTTACAGGGCGTAGGGAATGGGGGACATGGTACAGGGCGTGTCAAAACTCCCAATTTAAATAGCTAAAAACTCGTTGTACGTTCTTATGTGGATGTACAACGAGTTTTTTC
>PPYF01267292.1_pt1 | contig 43551 bp, 35 predicted proteins | sample 1559871 | NCBI WGS metagenome assembly PPYF01 (sample SAMN08240021, study PRJNA423297) | Human gut metagenome, whole genome shotgun sequencing project.
CAAGGCTAAAATTAAACTGACACGGCTTTCCGCACCTTATGGCAAAGTGTGATCTCTGTCGTTTGGCTTGGTCGCCGTATTTTAGGGCTTATACCTAATCTCAAAAAGTAAACGCCCAAACGCAAAAAAGCCCCCGTAATTGCTTACGGAGACTTTTTTTCATCACAGTTGGCGACGCCCGTCAGATCTTATCAACCGACGAAGACACGGGCGTTTCTAAACACACGCATCCAGGGGCTGTCCTCACCCCACTCGTCGGGATGCCAGGAATTTGCCACGGTACGCATTACGCGCTCGGGATGAGGCATGAGCACGGTGAAACGACCGTCCGGAGTGGTAACGGAGGTAATACCCTCGGGCGAACCGTTGGGATTTAAAGGATAGGTCGTGGCGATCTTACCCTTGTGATCGATATAACGCACGGCCGCAAGTCCCTGAGCATTTAAGGCCTTAAGCTGCTCCTGCGACGCGAACTCAGCGCGACCCTCCCCGTGAGATACGACTATGGGCATCTTTGATCCGGACATACCGGCAAAGAGTACCGAGGGGCTGTCTTGGATCTCAACCTCTACGAAACGGGCCTCAAAGCGCTCGGACAAATTGGTCACGAAGCGCGGCCAATTTTCAGCACCGGGGATCAGATCCTTGAGGGTGGACATCATCTGGCAGCCGTTGCAAACACCCAAGGCGAAGGTATCCTTACGCTCGAAGAACTTCGAGAAAGTCTCCGCTCCGCGACTTGAGAAAAGCACGGACTTGGCCCAGCCTTCACCGGCGCCTAAAACGTCGCCGTAGGAGAAGCCGCCGCAGGCGGCAAAGCCCTTGAACTCCTTAAGATCGCAATCTCCCGAAAGTATGTCGCTCATATGTACGTCGACACAGGTAAAGCCCGCACGATCAAAGGCCGCAGCCATTTCTCCCTGAGAATTGACTCCCTCCTCACGCAGTACGGCCAGCTTGGGACGCAGACCCTTACTGATATAAGGTGCCGCCACATCCTCACTCACATTGAAGCTTAAATCGGCGAACAAACCGCGATCCTCGTCGTTGCTCTTATCGGCAAACTCCTCCTTTGCACACTCAGGATTGTCACGCAGGGCCTGCATACGGTAGGTGGTTTCACCCCAAATGGTTCTGAAGTAACCGCGCTTTTGGTTGATTACGTCCGCACCGTCGCGTATGAAGATCACGCGATCCTCATCATTCAAGGTTCCGAGATCGAAGGAACAGCTGGCAAGACCGTGTCCCGACAAAATGTTGAGTACGGTTTCGGCATCCTCGGTACGAACCTGCATGACGGCACCGGGCTCCTCGTTAAAGAGTACGGCCAGATTATCCTGACCGAGCTGGCTGATATCGGCGGTAAAGCCGCAGTGACCGGCAAAGCTCATTTCACACAATGTCACGAAGAGACCACCGTCTGAAATATCGTGATAAGCCAAAAGTTTACCGTGACGATTCAAGAACTGTACGGCATCAAAAAGTCCCTTCAGACGGGAAGGCTGATCAAGATCGGCACACTTGTCACCAAGCTGTCTGTATACCTGAGTCAAAGCCGAGCCGCCGAGGCGATTGCGGCGATCGCCCAGATCCACATAAATAAGGCGCGTATCGCCCAGATCGTTTCTAAGCTGCGGAGTTAAGGTCTTTCTTACGTCCTCTACGCGGGCAAAGGCCGACACCACCAGCGACATGGGGGAAGTTACGGATTTTTCCTTGCCGTCCTCCGTCCAGGTGGTACGCATGGACATGGAATCCTTACCTACGGGGGTGGAGATCCCAAGTACCGGGCACAATTCCTCACCCAGAGTCTTTACGGCCTCGTAAAGACCGGCATCGTCACCCGGATGTCCGTTGGGGCTCATCCAGTTGGCCGAGAGCTTCACGCGATTTAACTCGCCTATATCGGCGGCGGCGATGTTGGTTACGGCCTCAGCGATGGCAAGACGTACGGAAGCCTTGTGATCAAGCAAAGCCACCTGCGGACGCTCGCCGATGGCTCCGGCCTCACCGTGATAGCTGTCATAGGAGGCACAGGTCACGCCCACGTCAGCTACTGGTACCTGCCAAGGACCCACCATCTGATCACGGGCCACAAGTCCGGTCACGGAGCGATCGCCTATGGTAATGAGGAAGGTCTTTTCGGCAACGGTGGGCAGACGTAGCACACGCTCGCAGGCCTCAAGCAGATCGACGTTTTGGGTATCGAAGGGCTTGGAGGAATGCTTGGCGCTCTTGACGTTCTTCACCATGCGCGGAGGCTTACCGAGCAGGATCTCAAGCGGCAGATCGATGGGGGTGTTGCCGAAGTATTCGTCATGCACAACCACACGACGTTCGGCCGTGGCGGTGCCGATGATCGCATATTGAGCACGCTCGCGTTTGCAGAAATTCTCGAAGGTTTCCAAATTCTCGGGCATGACGGCCAATACATAGCGCTCTTGTGACTCATTGCACCAGATCTGCAAAGGAGACATGCCGGGCTCGTCATTGGGCACCTTACGCAATTCAAACTCACCGCCTACGCCGCCGTCGGCCACCAGCTCGGGCATGGCGTTGGACAATCCGCCCGCTCCCACGTCATGTATAAACATGATGGGATTGTTTTCCCCGAGCTCCCAGCAGGCATCGATCACCTCCTGACAGCGACGCTGCATCTCGGGGTTGCCGCGCTGTACGGAAGCAAAATCCAAGCTTTCTGAGGAAGCACCCGAATTCATGGATGAAGCCGCACCGCCGCCGAGACCGATGTTCATGGCAGGACCGCCCAAAACGATCAGCTTGGCACCGGGATCAATGTGATCCTTGTGAATGTGCTCGCGGCGAATATTACCCCAGCCGCCTGCCAGCATAATGGGCTTGTGATAGCCACGCACCTCGCGACCATTGAAGCTGTCGACCTCTTCCTCGTAGGTTCTGAAATAACCGCAAAGATTGGGACGGCCGAATTCGTTATTGAAGGAAGCGGCGCCTAAAGGTCCCTCAATCATGATCTGCAAAGCCGAGGCCAGACGGTCGGGCTTGCCGAAATCATGCTCCCAGGGCTGTACGGCACCCGGTATACGCAGATTTGACACCGTAAAGCCACAAATGCCGGCCTTGGGCTTGGAGCCTACGCCGGTTGCACCCTCATCGCGGATCTCACCGCCTGAGCCTGTGGCTGCCCCGGGGAAGGGGGAAATGGCGGTGGGATGGTTATGGGTTTCAACCTTCATGAGTATGGGCATATCCTCCTCATGATAGGTATACACATGATCGGGATTGGGGAAGAAACGGCCGGCCTTGGATCCTTCCATAACGGCGGCGTTGTCTTTATAGGCCGACAGTACATAATCCGGAGTTTTCTCGGTGGAATTACGTACCATCTTGAAAAGGGATTTTTCCTTATGCTCGCCGTCTATGGTCCAATCGGCGTTGAAGACCTTATGGCGGCAGTGCTCGGAGTTCATCTGTCCGAACATGTACAGTTCAACGTCGGTAGGATCGCGTCCCAAATTCTTGAAGCTGTCCATGAGATATTCCATCTCAGGCTCGTTTAAGGCAAGTCCCAGCTCGACATTGGCCTTACGTATGGCCTCCATACCCTCGGTGGTCAGAGCCACGGTCTTAAAGGGGGCGGGAGTCTGCTTGTCAAAGACGGCCGCAGCCTCCTCAACGGTATCAAGCACGGTCTCCATCATACGATCGTGAATGAGCGCACTTATGGCCTTGCGCTCTGCGGCGTCGAATTTACCTTCCTCTTTTGCAATGTAATAGGCAATACCGCGTTCGACACGACGGATCTTGGTCAGTCCGCAGTTTTTGGCAATGTCGGTAGCCTTTGAGGACCAGGGAGAAATGGTCCCCACGCGCGGGATCACCATAAAGAGCTCGCCTTGATCCTCGCTTTCGACGTTTTTAGGACCATAGGTCAGAAGCTTACTTAAAACCTCGGTTTCGTCAGCACTGAGAGGTTCGGCGGCGTCATAAAAATGAACGTAATGAGTGGTAATCGATGAAACTTTAAGGCCTGCGCCTACAAATTCCTGCTTGAGTTTATCGAGTCTGAAATCCGAGAGGGCACGAGAGCCGCGCATGATTTGCATAGTATGAAAGATCCCGCATACGATGAATGATAAGGATGACGCTGTGACGGCCTTTAACGCACCGCCAAAGCCTTCGCCGCAAAGATAAAAAACGGCTTAATTATTTTAACACACGTAGTAAGCTTACGTGTGTCCGCACGATCCCATTGCACCGTCACCATATATATCTTTATTTCCGAAAAAGAGGCGGAAACTTCAATAAAGACGGTATGTTGCACGATGCCGGAAGCGGCAAACGATCTTTAAATATGATTAACATCGGCATGATCTGTGTCCGCACGGAAACAATAAGGAGGATCATGGCCGTTGCCCGCAGATTGATCGGCTATGGAAAATCGGACACACTTTTCTTATTCACCTTGGATGGGCAACGGTTTTATGTTCTTTATTGAACAACGTAAAGTGAAGTTGCGTTATAATCGTCTCGTAACTAGTTGAAAAATATCAGACGAGAAGCAAAATAAAATGAAAAGATCATCCCACCTCGCCCGTCGTATGACGGCCCTTAACCGTACCAGACGCCGTCGTATCTTCATGCGCGCCGTCAAGGCCAGACGCCTTGCCCGTCAGGAAGTTTTCTTTATGCAGGAAGATCCCAAGAATTAATTTATTGGCACTCTCTTTGCTTACAACAGTATGCAGAGAATCAAAAAAGCGAAAAAGCGGCAGTTTTCTGCCGCTTTTTGTTTGCAAGGAGAGAAAAATGTATAACCGCAGGAATCTCGACGCCTACCGCAAAAACAGCGTCAGAGCCGAGCTTTCGGTAGCCGATCCCTACACCATCACGAAAATGCTGTTTCAGGGAGCCTTCGAGCGTCTCATGCAGGCCAAGGGAGCCATTGAGCACGGGGATCTGGAGCTTAAGGGACGCAAACTCTCGTCCGCCTCCGTGATCATTGAAAATCTGCGCTCCACTTTGGACTTTAAGATCAATAAGGAGCTTGCCCAAAGGCTGTTTGATCTCTACACCTACGTCATCGACCGTATTGCCGATGCCTCGGTGGAGGTAAGTCTTGCCCCCATTGATGCCGCACTGAAGGTCCTCCTCCCCCTAAAATCTGCCTGGGACAGTATTCCTCTCACCGAGCAGCAAAAGGCCGCACAGCAAAGAATGTCCGTACAAAGCGACGCCGTTGCCGTTACCGGAACGGGCGCAATTGCCAGCGGTGCGGTATGATAGGGGCATGACCAAAGACTGTCCCTTTATATTTTTGATCCTTGCCATAAGCACAGGTGCCGCCTGCGGCGCCGTTTTGCGTTATCTGCTAAGCCTGTGGCTGAATCCTAAACTGTCATTTTTGCCGGCAGGAACGCTCCTATGCAACCTGACGGGAGCCTTTTTAATCGGACTTATAAGCGCCTATCTAAGTCATAAAACCGGCATCAGCCCATATACAAAGCTTTTTTTGATCACGGGCTTTCTGGGCAGTCTCACTACCTTTTCAACCTTTTCATTGGAGTCGGTAAACCTCATTTTGCACGGGGATCCCTACCGTACTCTGTGTCATATGCTTTTGCACCTTGCCGGATCCGTGATCCTGGCCTTTGCAGGTCTCATTCTCGGAAAAAGGATTTTTTATTAAAAGGGGAGTTTGTCATGAATGACGATTGTAAGGAGCTTATTCTTAAAATCGAAGAGCTCGTAGATAAGCTTGCAACTTTGCAACAGGCAAAGGCCTACGCCGAGGCCGCGGAGCTTTTTAATTCCGACCTGATACCTCTTATAAAGCAACTTGAGCTCGCAGATAAAGGCATGCTTGCTCCATATCAAAACGAATTGCGACGGTTTTACGACATATTGCTTGACGGTATGAGCGAGGCGGTACACGAGCACGAAGCAATACGTAACGAGCTGACGGGACTTAGAAAAAAGTCGGCGGGGATCAACGCCTATGTGAACAACAGCAGACGCAAGCTCTATTAATTTTACAGCCAAGTCGCATAAGCAGGAAAACAAGGAACAGCATGGATATTGAAACACTGGCTTTAAAGGGCGGCCCCCTAAGCGCCGATGAGATTAGACGCGTCAAGGCCTTAAGTCGTTTGCAGGGTGCCATGTCCGACATGCTGGTAGCGCGCTTTCAGGAAAATATTCGTGCCTTTTCTGCCCATCTTCCCGAGATTGCCGCCCAATTTAAGCATTACCGACCTACACAGAATTTAGAATTTTTCTGCACGGAAAACGGGATCCCGAATTTGATGCTTCCGGATCGGGGCGGAGATATTTTTTATAAGACCGACAATCCTCAGGACTTTTGCGACGCACAGGCTCAAAGGGCCATACATGAGCATATATTTACCGGCACCCGCTATAAAAAAGAGTGGGATCCCTACGGACAGATACATTTTCGTTACCTCGAGGAGGCCGTAGCTAAGGAAAACGAGGCCTCCTGCAACGAGGAGCTCATAAGCGCGGAGGAGCTCAAATCCATTCCCAATGCCGTGATCGTCGGCATCGGTCTCGGTTATATACTGCAAAGCTTATACAGTCGCGCGGAGATCATAAATTTGGTAGTGGTCGAGCCCGATCTCGACATGTTTTACGCCTCCCTGCATTGCTTTGAATGGGCGCCCTTCCTTGATTTTCTCAAGGAAAACCATTTCGGGATCAATTTGCTCTTAGGTCAGACGCCAGAGCAGCTCTCTTTGGATCTCGGCGCCTACTACGAGCATCACGGACGCTTTTTGAGCGCTCAATGCCTCTGTCTTGTGCACCACGCCGGCAAGGAGATACGTAAAGTCGTAGACACCCTGCTTAACGACTACTATCGCCTGCATGCGGCCATGGGCTTTTTTGACGATCATCTTTTCGGAACCTCACACGCTCTGTATGCCGCCACCCATCACAAGCATTTCGTGCGTGCCGACGTAAGCCTGCCTGAGGAATACCGCCAGGTTCCGCTCTTCATCATCGGCAATGGACCGTCCTTAGACGAGGACATTCCCTATTTAAGAAAACATCAGGACGAGGCGGTGATCATAGCCTGCGGCACGGCCCTCGATACCCTGTATCATGCTGGAATAAAGCCGGATTTTTATGCCGCTACGGAACGCACTCCCGAGATCTGCGAGACCATTGATGCCATTCCCGATCGCGAATTCATACGCTCTTTGACCCTCATTGCCGGGGATGTGATCCATCCCTATACTCAGGATCTCTTCGAGCATACGGCCATTTTCGGAAAGCCCGACGAGCCGTTTTATTGGCGCATGTTTGCAAGACATCCAAAAGGTCGCCTCATTCGCCCCGTAAACGTAATGAATCCCATCGTGGGCAATCTCGGAGTCTCAGCCGGCTTAGCCTTGGGCTTTCGCAACGTAGTTCTGTTCGGACTCGACAACGGCAAAAACATCAAGGCCGACCGCATGCATTCAAAATACTCCGTAACCTACGGGGAAAACGGCCTGTCGGATACAAGCGGCAATTACAATACGCAAAACGGCCCCCTGCTTCCCGGGAACTTCGGCGGAGAGGTTGCGGCCAATTACATATTCCGTTTGGCCAACCGTCATATGGAGCTCGTGATCCGCCTGATGAAGGAAAACGATGCGCAGCTTCAGATCATAAACTGCTCGGGCGGAGCCTTAATCGAGGGCGCAGATCCGGTACACAGTAAGGATCTTAAGCTTAAGAGCGGAAATACGGATAAGGATCTCATTACGCACTTTATACGCGAGCACATGACCTTTGATTTAAATTTGAATGCAGAGCAGGCCGAGGCTCTTTGCAATAAGGATGAATTTAAAAGGGCCTGTGAATGCATTTATGTGCCTTTACAGCAAAGACCTAAGTCCCGTACCGAATTCGTAAAGGCCATGGAAAAATGCTCGGAAAATTTATGGTTGCTTTACTCAAGCCCGCTGACGAGACCTCTTTCCTGCGATCTCGAGGGCTCAACTCAAGCTCTTTTCATCACGGCACTGTCTGCGCTCTATCACATAAAAGACGAGGAAAAAGCCGTTGCCGCGGCGTGGGACGTCATCAAATGCCTCAAGAATTTTATTGACGATGCTAAAAGGCTCTTTGATTTCCTACCCCATTACATCATGGGTGAGCATCATCGCTTTCTAAATGGAAAAAAAGGCTTTGATCATGAGGACTCCAAGGCTCCCGAGGCGCATATGCGCGGCAGGCTTTTTAAACAACCCGTAAACGATCCCGTCAAAAAATTCGTAAAACGCCTAAGCTGAATACAAGGTAAAAAGCGCCGACTCAGGCTGTTGTCAAAGCTTTGAAAAGCCTTAATGACGTCTCATCCTGCGGGATCAAGAACTCAGGATGCCACTGTACACCGAGTGCAAAATTTGCATCGTTGACGCGGGCTGCCTCCGTCAGACCGTCCTCGGATATACCCTCCGCACTCATGGAGGCAGAGAGCTTTTTTATCGCCTGATGATGATAGCTGTTTACCCTCAGACTGCTTTTTCCGGTAACGGCACTTAAGAGTCCGCCTGCGATGATACTTACCTCATGTACGCCTCGATCATAGGGAGGCTGCATGTGATGCTCGATCTCAGTAGCCCCGTCCGCATGAAGATCCTGATATAACGTTCCCCCGAGCACGACATTTAGGATCTGAAGCCCCCTGCATATGCCCAAAATCGGCATATCTCTTGCCAGGACCTCCTTGATCAATACCTGCTCCATGGTATCCAAAAGAGTACAGATTTCGCCGCAACAGTCTCTTTTGTGCTCACCGTAAAGTGCAGGCGCAACGTCCTGCCCGCCCGTAAACAGCAAGGCATCACATCTTAATAAGGCCGTTTTTAAAAACTCCCCGTCATCACAAAGCGGCAGCATCAAGGGTACGGCTCCCGCCGCCATGATCCCTTTAAAATATCCTGGCAGCATCCACATACTGTTTTTGTCAGCATCCCATAAGGGAACAACACCCACCGTCTTCACCGCTTCAACCTCGCTAAAAAAGATCAATACCCTTACGATACCTAAAAGGCGTGCACTTTTTACAATATGAGCCTAAAGCGATCACCCCTCCCCTCTTTGAGGCACTTTTGCAAAATTACGGGACGCATATATATAAAAAGCTCGGATTGTACCGAGCTTTTCAAATGCAGCGGGATTAACCCTCCTAAGCCTTTTTAGCGCTCTTGGGGCGGCTCTTCAGCACGAGACCGGTTCCTTTGCGGCGGGCCTCGGCGATCTCACGATCCTCCTTACGCTTGCGCTTGCTGTCGGCGCGGGCCCACATGCGCTCATCGGCAGCCTGCTTGCGATCGGCACGCATTTGCGACTGGGTGCGACGTACCTGCGCCGGCTTCTGATCGGCATAGGGATTTTCACCGTCCTTAAACTCAACGATGATGGGGGCTCCCATGATCTTGAGGGCATCGCGATAGCAATTGATGATATAACGCTTGTAGGCCGCGGGGATCTTGGAGGTTTTGTTGCCATGAATAATAATGCGCGGAGGATTGTAACCGCCGGCGTGTGCATATTTGAGCTTGATACGACGACCGCCCGAAACGGGAGGCTCGTGCTCCTCACAGGCTCGTCTTAAAATTCTGTTCAAAAGCGATGAGGAATGACGGGTGGTGGCGGATTTATAGGCTTCGTCGATGGAATCAAAGAGATTGCCCACGCCTGTTCCGTGCAGAGCAGAAATAAAGTGCACACGCGCAAAATCCACAAAGCCCAAACGATTATTAAGCTCCAGCTTGATCTCATCCTTTACCGATACGTCAAGGCCGTCCCACTTATTAACGGCCACCACCAACGAACGTCCCGAATCTATGATGAAAGACAAAAGCGAAAGATCCTGATCGGTGATGTGCGAACGGGCGTCTATGACCAGCAATGCCACGTTACAATCCTCAATGGCCTTGAGAGTCTTGACTATGGAGAATTTTTCAATTGACTCCTTCACCTTACGGCGCTTTCTGACACCGGCCGTATCGATGACTATGTATTTATGATCTCCGCGCTCAAGCGGAATATATATGGAATCACGGGTGGTGCCGGGGAAATCGGCCACAATCACGCGCTCCTCTCCCAGTAAACGATTCGTCAGTGTGGATTTTCCTACATTCGGCTTTCCGACTATGGCAAATTTAACCGGCAGATCGGCAAAGGGGGTATCTTTTTGCTCCTGATTTTCTTCTGCGTTGCCTTCTTCACCGTGCAGTCTGGCACGGGATTGCTCACGGAACTCGTGCCAATCAAAGCCACCGCCCTGAGCATCCATGGGCACGTTGTCCAAAAACTCATAGCCCTCCTCCCATTCCGATTTGGGCTTGGCAAAGGGAGATACGGACTCATCCTCATCTTGAGGGGGGAGATCGCTCTCAAGCGGACCCTCTTCACGCAGCACGGGGGCGAGCACATCCTCCAAAAGCACGGTGATGCCGCGGCCGTGAACCACCGCCGTCTGATACACCTCGCCCAAGCCCAAGGCATAGAACTCGGATCCTGCGGTCTCCGGATCAAGTCCGTCGACCTTGTTGGCAACTACTGCGCACTTCTTCCCCGAGCGACGTATGTAATCGGCAACCTGATAGTCTCCGGGCATGATCCCCGCACGCGCATCCACCATATAGAAAACGAGATCGCTTTCGTCTATGGCCTGCAGGGCCTGAGCGGTCATACGCTCGGTCAATTCCTCGGGCTGATCAACGTTATCCTCGGCAATACCGCCGGTATCGATGAGCACGTATTCGCGCCCCTCATACAGAGCACGTCCGTACTTACGATCGCGGGTAAGGCCCGGAAAGTCCGCAACCAACGCATCACGCGTTTTGGTAAGGCGATTGAAAAAAGTGGATTTGCCTACGTTGGGGCAACCTACCAAAGCTACAACTTTCATATGATGATCCCGGGGAAAAATGCAAAGTTTAGGAAGAGTACGCAAAGAATTTACGGCGACGGGATCATAACACAAAAAAGCTGTTTAAGAGAAAAAGCCGCCATCTGATGAAACACTCACAATATGAAAAGGGACGCTTGAAAGCGTCCCTTCGGTTAATTTTCATCAGCGCTTAATAGACACCGAAGCCCTGAGCCTTCTCATCGGCATTTTCTGAGGCGGTGTCCAAAGCCGGCTCATTGCTGTCTGAGCTCTGCTCCTTTTGAGAACTTTCGCTATCCTCATCCGCCTCGGACTTGACTCCCGGCATCAGGCCGAAGCCGGAAATGGAGGCACGATGCTCCTCCTCAGCCTTCTTTTGAGCCTCAAGATAGGCTGCACGCTGACGCTCGTACTCGGCACGCTCACGCTGATATTTGGCCATTTGAGCTGCTGCCTGACGCTGACGCGCCTCCATCTCATTGACCAAACGCTGAGCTTGAGCACGTCTTTCCATCAGTGCCTCGCGGGTAATGCCGCCTGCGGAGTAATCATCATAGGCGGCAAGCGAGATCCCGGCAGCTCCCGCAGCCTGCTCGCTTTGTGCGATCTGCATTTTGGCTGCGGCTATGCCCTGCTGGTAACGCAAAAGCACCAGACGGCCGCCCGAGGTCTGAATAAGCACACCCTGTGAGGTGACCACTGGATCGGTATAGACGGGAGTATCGTCGGTATCGTCCATATAGGCGATGCGACCGTCGGCTAGGGAAATGAAATAAACATATCCCTCATAATCAGCAACCACCGCATAATTTCCGTAGATCACGGGAGCCGACACATTGCGATTTGCAAGCGCCGAATTTTCCCAGATCTCATGGCCGTCCTGACGGCTTACGCACCATATGCGACCGTTGTCGCCGGTGATGACGAAGCAATCGTCGTCAAAGGCTAAATTGCGCGAGCTCTTATAGGCCAGACGATTTATGAGCTGACGATCCTTAAACGAATACCACACGAAGCCCGAATTATAGGCCGTGGAATATAAATTTCCGTCCAAAAGCAAGGGAGAGGAGGAGACGTCAGCCACGCGCTCTAGATCATTGGCTCCCGACGGATTGCCGATCATAAGGCTGTTGACGACGGCACCGTTGCTCTGATCGAGGATCAAAACACGACCGCCCGAGGTGCCGATCATTACGAAGTCATCCGCCACGCTCACAGGACGTGACTGAGTACGCAAGCGCAAACCGGCAGTACCCGAGCCCGACTGCCAAAGCCGGTTGCCACTCAGGCTGTCATAGGCCGTAAGTATGCCGCGGGAATTGAGCACGAAGAGGCGATTACCGTCTGAGGAGAAGGTAGGCGCCGTCAGCACCTCGGCCTCGGCATAGTCCTTCCACAAAAGCTTACCGCTTGCGGCATTCATGACATAGACATAGCCGTTTTCAGTGCCTGCGGCCACATACGCGCCGCCTGCACTCAGGCCGCCTGAAATCTTGGCCGTGCCCTTGGCATCGTTTTCGTCTTCATTCTCAAGATCAATATTCCAAAGACGATCGCCCGTAAGCAGATTTAAGGCGTAAACGTCACCGCTGCGCGAGGCGGCATAAACCGTATTGCCGGACACGGCAGGACCCAATTTTGAATATTTGCCGTCGTTTCCGCCCGTACTCACGGACCAAAGCTGTTCCGCCTCGATACGATTATTGATCTCAGGAGCGGCTACGGGCTCTGCCAAATCCTTGCTGCCCGAGCAACTGCACAGGGCAAATAAACAAAAAGGGATCAACGACAGAGCTAATGAGCGTTTGAACATCTGAAACTCCATAGTGTTTGCAATGATTTCAGGATATTACTCAAGTTTATACAAAAAAGGGCGGTCCTGCCGCCCCGTTAACATTTTTATTTTGCCTCGGCGCTATCGCCCTGCAGGCTGTTAAGGCTCAAATTGTGTTCGCGTGCGGTTACGTACGCAGGGACATCCCCTTCCTTGGCCACGTCGTCAAGCTTCATCACGAGCAGAGGACTGATTTGAACCTTTTTATCCACGCACAGCTGCATGGCCTGCTTATAGGCTGCACGGGCGCCGTCCTTGTCTCCCTTTTGCAAAAGCACGTCGCCCTTGACCTCGGCCTTTTCGGCCGCATAAGCCTCGGAGCTTATTTTATCCAGAGTCTTGACGGCATCGTCATACTGCTTGAGCTGTCCCTGAATGCGGGCAAGGCTCAATGAGGCCGCAGGCGCCACCAGCTCACCGCCGTTCTCGCCGGCAAATAAGGCATGGGAGGCAGCCTGCTCGAAGTTTTTCTGACCTACCTCGTAAGCGGCCAGATCCAAAGCCATCAACGCACCGTAAATATCTTTATGCTCGGATAAATACTTTTCCGCGGCATCCTTGCCGTCAGAAGGAGAGACGGCAAGCTTGTATTGCAACTGATAGAGCTCATAGGACTGTTGCTGTGCCTTTTCCAGGGTATAGGCCTGATACTGGCGGAAGCCGACGAGACCGCCCAGAGCGATCACTACGCCCAAGGCAATGGGTTTCCAGTTCTCATGCCACCACTTGCGAACTACCTGTTCTCTCTCGTGATCGTCGGTTAATACATCCATTTTTCTTCCACCTATTTGTTAAGGATTGCGTTAAGTGCCGCCGGAGCATCCTTCAATGCCACCTCGAGCTGCTCACTGTTCTGCGTGCGCAGATCTTTAATAGTAACACTGCCGCGCGCAATTTCATCATCTCCCAGGATCACGGCCGCACGTGCGAGGGTTTTATCGGCGCGCTTGAACTGACGCTTGAAGCTGCCGCCGCCGCAATGGGTCATGATCTTAACTCCGGGCATATGCGCACGAAGGAAGGAGGCGGTCTTAAACTCATGCAGTTCTATATCCTTACCGGATCCCAAAATATAGACGTCCACACTGCTTACGGGTTTTATTTTATCCAGAGTCTGCAACAGGAGAATGAGACGCTCCATTCCCAGACCGAAGCCCACGGCGTAGGTATCGTTGCCGCCCAGCTGTCCGACCAGACCGTCATAGCGACCGCCTCCGCATACAGTTCCCTGAGCCCCCAGAGCATCCGTCACCCATTCAAATACGGTGAGATTGTAATAATCGAGGCCGCGTACGAGGCGCGGATTTATTTCATAGCTTATACCCTCGGCATCGAGCAAAGCTCTGAGCTTGTCAAAATGAGCGCGAGTTTCCTCCCCGAAATGATCGGAAAGCTTGGGGGCGCTCTTTAAAAGCTCACCCACACGCTCGTCCTTGGTATCCAAAACACGCAACGGGTTGGTGGCGGTACGACGCTTTGAATCCTCGTCAAGCTCGTCGAAGTGGGCCTTTAAAAATTCCACCAGAGATTCTCGGTAGGCCGCGCGCTCCTGTGCCGATCCCAGAGAATTGAGTTGCAGAGTGACCTTGTCGGCGATCCCGAATTTTTTCCACAGCTCATGGGTCATGATGATGAGCTCGGCATCAATATCCGGTCCCTTAAGCCCGAACACCTCGACCCCGGTCTGATGGAACTGACGGTAACGGCCCTTTTGCGGACGCTCGTGACGGAACATCGGCCCCATGTACCAAAGACGTTGCTCCTGGTTGTAAATAAGGTTGTGCTCCAAGGCACAGCGCACGCAACCTGCGGTACCCTCGGGGCGCAGCGAAAGCATGTCTCCCGAGCGATCCTCGAAGGTATACATTTCCTTCTCGACCACATCGGTTACCTCGCCTATAGCTCTGCAAAAAAGTCCGGTATGCTCCACAACCGGCATGCGAACCTCGCTGTATCCGAAAGAGGAAAGCGTCTCGCGCAAAACCCTCTCCACCTGCTGCCATACCGAGGTATCCTCGGGAAGCAGATCATTCATGCCGCGCACGGCCTGAACATTCAAAGCCATTTCTATTCCGTCCAGTTAATAAAATTATCGTTTTGTTTGCCTTCGACTTAAGTCTCAGTCCCTTGCAACTGCAAGTGCCCGCACTCGGCTTTCGATGCGATCGACTGCCTCGGTGCTTGGGATCTTGCCCACCATTTTTCCCTGCTCATAAATCAGGCAACGTCCACCTGCGGCGCCGCATACGGCCACATCCGAGTGCAGAGCCTCTCCCGGCCCGTTGACCACACAGCCCATGACGGCGATGTCAAGCGGAGTACGCACGTCGCTTAAACGTTGCTCAAGCTCCTTTACGAAGCCGACCACATCTATACCGCGACGCGAGCAGGTAGGACAGGCGATGATGTTTACCCCGCGATTACGCAGGTGCATGCTCTTTAAAATGGCCCAGCCTACCTTGATCTCCTCTACGGGATCGGCGGCGAGCGAAACGCGCAGAGTATCGCCAATGCCCTCCCTTAAAAGCCAGGATATTCCTATAGAGGACAGCACGGTTCCGCCCGTAAGGCCGCCGGCCTCGGTGATGCCGAGGTGCAGCGGGGCATCGGTTGCCAAGGCCAATTTCTCATAGGCCTCGACACAGAGATTAAGCTCCGAGGCCTTAACCGAGAAAGCGTAATCCGTAAAGTCGTGATCGTCGAGGGTAGTTGCCGCCCGCAACGCCGCCTCCACCATGGCATCGGGAGTAGGCTCTCCGTACTTTTTCAAAAGATCATGATCAAGCGATCCGGCATTGACCCCCACCCGTATGGGCAGATTATGATCGCGTGCCGCCTGACATACGGCCTCGATGCGATCATGCGAGCCGATGTTGCCGGGATTGATGCGCAGTGCGCCCGCTCCCAGCTCCGCACATTTAACGGCAATGCGGTAATCAAAATGAATATCGGCGATCACCGGCACGGGCGATGCGGCGGTAATGCGGCCGAAGGCCTCGGCCGCAGCCATGGAGGGAACACTGACGCGTACGAGATCGGCTCCGGCCTCGGTCATGGCTCTTATCTGAGCCAAGGTTCCCTCGACGTCGAGGGTATCCGTGGAGGTCATGCTCTGCACGCTGATAGGAGCATCGCCGCCTATTTTCACGCCGCCTACGTCAATCTGACGGGATTTTCGTCTTTGTATGCTTGGGGCTTTCCAGGACATATTCACTCCTAACGCACAGGCAGCTCAAAGGACACATTGCGACCTGCAGGAACGCTTGCAGTACCGCCGTTGTATTTGACCGTTATTCTCGAGCTGTCGGATACCTCGATGCGCAGCGGCGGCATGCCGGTGGCGCTCACAGCCTGTCCCTTTTTAAAGGTGCCGTTCTTAAGGATCTTACCCGACGAGCCTAAAATACGCAGCGCCACGGCGTCCTTTACCTGTATGGAAACGGTGTTCAATGAGCCTATATCTTTACGATTTACTATGCGTACGGATGACGAAAGATCGCGTAGCTGCGAGGGCAAGGTCGCAATTTTTTCATCCTTGGCCTCAGTACTGCTTACTTTGGTATCAGCAGCTTTTTTAGCTGCAGCATCGGCTTTGGGCGCATTATCCTGAGCACGTTCAACGGGTTTGGCAACGGGCAGACCTGAATTCTTCGCCGCCTCACCGCCTTTAAGCATCAGCGCCTGATCGGAGGCTGCGGACTTTGCCGCCGCCTCATCGGTCAATTTCTCCCGGCTCCGTTCCTTTTCAGAGCCGTATGTTCCCTCTGCAGGTAAGGAAACGGGAGCGGCGGCACTTTGGATATTAAGTGCCGGATCGGTCTTAAGGGCTGCGGCGGGGCCTTCGGCAGGGGCGTTTTGTGCCGGCTTACCCTCCTCACTTATGCTCTTTTGAGCATAGCCTATGATGTCGTCAGTTCCGAGGGAGGCGGCCTGATCACGGGCCATTTTGGTATTCGGATCCAAAAGATCTTCCGTCTTCTCCTCGGTCTTGGGCGGCAACATGTCCTCCCCCGCTCCGCTTAGCTCCTGCTGTACCTGAGCTCCGGGGCTTAGGATCAGCGCACCGTCGGGATCTGCCTCATCCTGAGAGGAGGCCCCAAGATACGAGCCTATGCCTATGCCCAATACCAAAAGGGCCAAAGCCCCGACGCTTAATGCGACAATTTTAAAGCCGCTGCGGCGGGATTTTCTTTCGGCTCTCTGGATGACGGCGGCACGCTTTCCGGCCTCCTGCACCACCTCACGTACATTCTGGCGGTAAAGATCCACCAGAGCGGACGGATCGATATTTACCAGCTTGGCATAGGCAGTAATGTGCTGGATCACGAAATTGGCCGCCGTAGGCTGAGTCAGACGATCATGCTCGATGTCGCTTACGGTGTTGACGCGCAGCTTGAGACGGGTTGAGACGTCACGTAATGACAGCCCCAGCATCTCACGAGCATGCTTGAGTATGGCGCCTGGCATATTCGGGACCTGATCATCGGCAAGTTCGGGGATCACGGGTACGCGATCCGGATCATCTCCGTTGGGATGCTCATCCGCTATGAACGGCATCGAAGGAGCATTATTTTGCATATTTTCCCCCTGATCATCCTCTGCAGCTGCCTTTTCGCCCGCAAAAAGCGTGTCCTCTGCGGGGACAGGATCATTGACCGCCAAAGAGTCTTCGTCCCCTTTGTTCTCGGAGGTTGCAGAATTTAATAAACGACCGTCATCGTCCTTGAGGCTCATATCATCATGTACAAGCTCGTCGGCGGCGGTAAAGGCCTCATGCGGGTTCGCCGTCGATTTCGACTGCTCTTGCGTCATCTGAGTGTTTGTCGTCATCAAACGACGCTGATTTCTCAAATGCTTACTCATTTTTATCCTGTTCTCTGTCTCAATTCTTAGCTTTATGAAGCGATGTCAAATATTTTGCGTTTTGATTTTGGCACGGGAGAGCTTGTCTCTGACCTGTCCTGCCAGCTGCCCGCAGGCTGCGGCTATGTCATCCCCGCGCGTACTGCGTTTCATTACCGTAAAGCCCCTGTCCATAAGCTCGCGCGCAAAACGCTCCACGCGATTTCCCGAGGGCTTTCTAAAATCGGAGCACTCATGAGGATTAAAGGGAATGAGATTTATTTTGCAGGGCAGATCCTTAAGCAGGGAGCACAGAGCTCTGGCCTGTTCAATACCGTCATTTATTCCGTCAAGGAGCACATACTCGATGGTAACCTTGCCGCAATTGGCATTGGATTTTGAAATATATGATCTTACCGCCTTCAAAACCGTAGCAATATTGTAGCGACGGTTTAAGGGAATAAGCTTATCGCGTAAGGCATCATCGGGTGCGTGCAGCGACAATGCCAAAGCCACGTCTATGCTCCCGGCAATGCTTTCCAGCACCGGTGCCACCCCCGAGGTGGAGATGGTGACGCGACGCTTGGACAGCGCAAAGGCGTAATCGGAAAGCAGGATCTCACAGGCGGCCATTACGGGCTTTAAATTGTACAGAGGCTCCCCCATTCCCATCATGACCACATTGGAGATAGGCTTGTGCTCCTCGTTATGGGAAAAGCCCACCACGCTTGCGGCTCTCCATACCTGTCCTAGGATCTCAGACAGGGTCAGATTTCGATTGAAGCCCGATGCTCCCGTGCGGCAAAATACGCAGCCCACGGGACAGCCGACCTGAGTAGAAATGCACAGCGTGTTGCGATCCTCCTCAGGAATAAGCACGGTCTCAACCAGCTGGCCGTTACCTATATCGAGAGCCCATTTCACGGTACCGTCCGCAGAGCGCTGCTCGGTTACAATCTCGGGAAATTTGATCTCGCATTGTGTTGCAAGCTTTGATCGCAGATCCTTTTTGATATTGGTCATAAGCTCGAAATCGGTGATCCCGAACTGATATATCCATCGCATCATTTGCTGTGCTCGAAATGGTTTTTCACCGAGAGCGGCAAAAAACTCCTTCAGCTGCTCAAAGCTCAGATCCGCAAGATTGATTTTCTGATCCAAGGTTGCTCCTGCCATAAGCCTTTTAATTCATTCCGACGATTTTAATACAAGCGCTTATTATACGATCTTGCTGCAAGTGTTAAAAAGCATGCATTTAACGGGGCAATTGTGAAAGCGCCGTTCCCGATTTCATAAGCTCCTCCGTAAAGGCCTTAAGTGTTATTGACGCCTTGCCGTACAAGCCGTAATCAAAGTCGGTGGCCACCGCACTTTTTTCCAAATTGAACTCCACGCACAAGGCCCCGCGGCTTTTGGCAAAGCGACAAAAGCCTGCGGCAGGGTACACCACTCCCGAGGTGCCTACGGCCAAAAACAGATCGCAGGCGGCAAGCTTCTCTTCAATAAATTCCATGTGATACGGCATCTCACCGAAAAATACTATGTCGGGACGTACGCCGCCGCACTTTTTACAATGCGGACAAATATCGTCGGGATGAGATCGGCCTGCGAATTTAAATCTTTTACCGCAATTTTGACAAAGCATGCTCAAAAGCTCGCCGTGCATATGGCAAACTCCGTCAGATCCTGCCCTCTCATGCAGATCGTCAATATTTTGGGTTACGAGCGTAAGCTCCGTCCCCGGGATCTCCCTAAGTTTTTTTTGTAAAAGCGCCAAAGCTCTGTGCGCCTCGTTAGGTTGCTTTTGCGCAAGCGATGCGCGCATGCGATTGTAAAAATCATGTACCTTCAGGGGGTTGCGAACCAAGGCCTCGGGCACACATACGTCCTCGATGCGCTCCTGCTCCCAAAGGCCCGTTTCCGAGCGAAATACGGGTATGCCCGACTCAGCAGAGATCCCGGCCCCCGTCAGCACCACTATGTGTTTATACTGCATCTGCATTTTAAGAAAGTCTCTCACCCGTAAGCCACATGGCCACCGGCATCACGCAGGCACCTGTGGGGCCTGCACATAAAAAGGGAGATCCCTCGGGCAAATAGGCAGAAGACAAATCTATATGCACCCAAGGTGTGGTATCTCCCGCGAAATGCTGTAGAAAAGCGGCGGCCGCGCTTGCGCCCGGTACCGAAACGCCTTTTGAGCTGTTTGAAAGAGACGCACGACGCGATTTGATGTAGCGCTTGTGGAACGAGAACAGCGGCAGCTGCCAGAACAACTCTCCCGTAAGCTCAAAGGCTTCCTTAAGAGGTACGGGCATAATATTATCGCGCGTAAAAACGGTACACATATCACGTCCCACCGCCGCCTTGGCACTGCCCGTCAGGGTGGCCGCATCCAATATGAATTGAGCCTTGTCCTCGCGAGCCTGCAAAAGAGCGTCGGCAAGCACCAAGCGTCCCTCGGCATCGGTATTGCAAACCTCAACCTCGCTGCCGTCAGGATAAGAAATGATGTCGCCCGGGAGCATGGAGGAGGCCGTCAATAGATTCTGCGCACAGGGTAAATACACACGCACGCGACGCTTAAGTCCCATTCCAATGGCCAAGGCCAAAGCCGCCGCCATGTTGACGGCCCCGGTCTTATCCGTGCGCATATCGTCCATATAGTGATCAGGCTTGATATTGTAGCCGCCCGAGTCAAAGGTTATGCCCTTACCGCAAAGTGCGACCTCCACGGGAGCATCTTCCTTTCCCGCAGGCATAAAATCTATGATCCCCATGCATTTTTCGCTGCCGGCACCGACGGCTCTTAAACCGCTGTAACGGTCAAAAAGCTTGTCTCCATCGCCTATCACCCTGACGTCGACCTTACCGCCTGCAAGTGCGGCCGCCTGCTTGCACAGATCGCCCATAAGCCTTACCAAGGCAACGGGCCCCACCTGAGCGGATGCCAGATCGGCATAATTTCGAGCCGACGAAACCATGGCGAACATCCACGACAGCACGCGCAGACTGCTGTCCGGGAAGGGCAGACTAACCTCAAGCGAATGCTTGGGGCCGTCATACAGAGCATTTAAAAAATTAAGCGCATCCCAAGGGCTTATTTCCTCGGAGCTTAAAAGTCTGACCTTAAAAATACCGTGGGCGGCGAGAATGCGTCCTGCGCGCATGATGGGAAACATACAGTCGGGGGCGACATAGACGTTGAGGCTCCGCGCGTCGATTGCTACCAATTCGCATGACGGATCATAAGGCAGTGGTGCAGTATCAAGACATAGCCTCACGTTTATTAAGTCACTCGGACAATTTTCATAAGTAAAAAGCTTAAGTTCCATAATTCATCCTACTTTTTGCCATGACGCAGCCTTGCAACTGTCGCCGCAATATCCGCCGCCGCCGTCTTCATTTCTTCCATAGTGGAGAAACGTCCAAGCGAAAGCCGCAAGGACGCCATTGCCAGCTCGTCTGTAAGTCCTACTGCCTTTAATATGTATGAGGGCTTAAGTTCGGAGGACGAGCAGGCCGATCCGGCGGAGGCGGCAACCGCCGTCAGGGAGGGCAGAAGCATTTTTCCGTCTATGCCCTCGAAGCTTACGGATAAAATTCCGGGAACGTGGTGCTCGGTGCTACCGTTGATATGACAGCCATCAATTAGCGACAACGCCCCGATGAGGTAGTTGCGCAGCTCATTCATACGGGCGGCATCAGAGGCTCCTTCTTTTTGCATGATCTCAAAGGCCTTGCCCATACCGGCCGCCTGATGCGTGGGTACCGTTCCGCCGCGCAGCCCTTTTTCCTGTCCGCCGCCGTAAATTTGGGGCTCAAGGGGGACATTTTGCGATCTTTGTACGTATAAGGCACCTACGCCCTTGGGACCGCATATTTTCTCCGACGTAAGCGTAGCCATGGACACGTTGCTTTTGTCAAAGTCCGTACGCACGTAGCCGGCACTTTGGGCCGTATCGGTATGAAAAAAAGCGCCGTGAGATCTGCAAAAGGAGGCCAGCGCATGCACGTCGCATACCGATCCCAAAACGCTGTTGGCCTGAGCTACGGATACCAAAAATACATCATCGCTGAAGACGCTTTCAAGCATGGATACATCCGTGATCCCGTCTCTGCGCGGCGGGAGATATATAACCCTGTAGCCGCGTCTTTGCAAAAGCTCGCAGGCCTCGAGTACGGCCTTATGCTCTATGGAGGAGGTGATCACGGTACGACGTTTGTCACCCCTTTTCAATAATGCATCGGCTAGTCCCAGTACAGCCAAATTATTTGCCTCGGTAGCCCCCGATGTGAAGTAAATTTCAAGCGGAGATGCTCCGATCAGGGAGGCTATACGATCACGGGCCGTTTCGACGGCCTCAGCCGCCTCCCATCCGTAAACGTGATCCTTGGCATGCGGGTTGGCAAAGGCACCTTCTATGCCCATGCATGACACCATCTCCTTGATGACGCGCGGATCGGTAGGCGTTGCCGCCGCATAATCAAGATAAACAGGACGTGTGATACTCATATAATCGCCTTTATTCATGAATGTGGGTAACGGCCATGGCGAAAACCTTTGCTACATGATCGTCGTTTAAAGCGTAATACACCCTTTTTCCGTCACGCTTTACGCGCACCAGCTTATTAAGGCGCATATTGCAAAGCTGGTGGGACACGGCCGATTTGGTAATACCCAAAAGCTGCGCCAGTTCCGATCCGCACAGCCATTCGTGCTGCTGCAGGGCGTCGACTATGCTGATGCGCGTAGGATCGGACAGGGCCCTGAAAAATTCGGAAATGATCTCCACATCGTCCTGCGGCAACATACGCGCGGACAATTCCTTAAGCTCGGCCTCATTTAAGGTTCCGTCATTAGTGTTTTTTATATCCACCCTCATGCCTCCGCAATATAAATTTAAAGGCCGCCGTTACGTATAAAGCCCGGATCACGTCCGTGCTTGACGTTGAGATCCCGCATGATCACAAGTGCATTGCGATATTCAAGGAAGGCATATCGCCTGGTGGCAGCAGATAAGGTCATGTAGTCAAAACACCTTTTGTCATCGCCTGCAAGCCAAGCCTGCATCCCTGCGTAAAAATATCCCTCGCACAGATGATCGCCGAAAACCTCTTTTTCATTTTCATGGCTTCTAAGCTCACGGAAAAATTCGTCCTCCGTGCGCTCACCCAAATAATAGGACACCACGTTGTAGCCCCAATTGTCCCTGCGTTTTTGCATGGGCACGCGATCACGTCTTTGCCTCAGGATCTTAAGAGCCTCCTCATTGCCGCTTAAATCACGCTCGCACAAATACAGCCACAAAAGGCGATAGGGATCATCCGGATCGGAGCGGTAAAAGGCTCTGAAATCAGGCAAGGCCGTCGCACTGCGACCTGCCAGATACAGCACTATACCGCGGTTGAAATTGACGTATACATCGTCCGGATCAAGTTCCAGCGATGAATCAAAGGCATCAAGAGCCTCCTGGAAGCGACCGTCCTTGGCAAAGTATATGCCCACGAAATTATAGGGCGCGGCAAAACGGCGGTTCTCGGCCAGGGAATTCATAAACATGGAGCGGGCGGTAGCCTCAAGCCCCAGACGATCATAAATGATCCCGAGCTCATAAAAAACCTCGGCTCGATCCCTAGGGCTTACGGCCTTGGTTTCAAGCAGGCCCGAAACATTTACAAGGAGGATCTGATCGCGCTGCACGCTGTCATACTCGGCAGGTGCGAACATGATCCTGTCAGCCTCAATGGAAAAGGGACCGTCAAAGGACGTAGAAGCCGACACGGGCTCGGAAAAGTTCGTGGCGGTGCAGGAGGCTAAAGACAAAGCAAGGCCCGCGGCAGACAACTTGCCGAGGGCCCTGATGCAAGATAGAGCTGACACTTTCGGTCTAATCCATTGACTCCATGATCTCGTTTTCGTTCTTTTCCACCTTGCGCGGAACCAACTGCTGGCGAGTAATACCCAGCAACAGCGTCCAAGTGGTGGCAACGTAGATGGAGGTTGCGGTTCCGAATACTATACCCACGAACAAAGCCAGTGAGAATCCGTAAATCATGGGACCGCCGAAGATCATGAGCGAAACTACGGTAATGAGAGTGGTTCCCGAGGTGATGATGGTACGGGAGAGCGTCTGGGTCAGAGAGATATCCACCAAGCGCTCCATTTCCACATTTCTAGGCAACCTTACGGCATTTTCACGTATACGATCGAAGACCACGATCTTATCGTTGAGTGAGTAGCCCACCACGGTAAGTACGGCGGCAAGCACGGTAAGATCATATTCGACCTGGAACAGCGAAAACACCCCCATAACCACGATAACGTCGTAGGCCAGGGAGATCACGGCACCGGTAGCCATTCTCCACTCAAAGCGGAAGGCAATGTATGCCAAAATAGCGATGAGCGACACGACAATGGCCAAAATTCCGCTTTCCACCAGTTCCTCGCCGACTGCAGGACCGACGTATTCGGAGCGGGAAAGCCTGACACTCGGATCTATGCTCTTGGAGGCGGCCATTACGCGATTGGTAACGGACTGCTGATCAAGTCCCTCCTTAGGAGCCACGCGCACCATTACGGAGGAGGTGGAGCCTGAATACTGGGTCGTTCCCTCAATACCCTCCTGATGGTAAGCTGCGCGCACGGTTTCAAGATCGACGGCCTTTGAATACTCGGTCTCGACCACGATACCGCCGGTAAAATCCAAGCCCCAGTTCAACCCCTTGACAGCCATGGAGACTATGCTGCCTACGACCATGGCAAAGCATAATATTTCAACGAAGACCTTAATCTTCATGAAGGGAATTACAATCCCTTCCTTAATAAACTGCATCATGACAAAGTCTCCTAGATGCTCAATTTCTTAAGATTGGTACGGCTTCCCCACACCCAGTTCACGATGGCGCGACAGGCAGTCACGGCGGTGAACATGGAGCTGGCAAGACCAATCATCAGCACCAGTGCAAAGCCCTTGACCGAACCCGTTCCGACCATGAACAAAATGAGGCCGGTGATGAAGGTGGTGATATTGGAGTCGGCAATGGTTACGAACGCACGGGAATAACCCTCGTGAATGGCAGCCTGCACGGGACGTCCGGCTCTAAGCTCCTCACGTATACGCTCGTAAATAAGCACGTTGGCATCGACGGCCATACCCAGCGTCAGCACAATACCTGCAATACCTGGCAGGGTCATGGTGGCTCCCGGAATGAATGACATCACGCCCACCAGCAATACCAAATTGAAGAGCAAAGCCAAATTGGCAATAAGTCCGAAGCCCTTGTAATAGAAGATCATGAAGGCAAGGAGGAATACCACGCCGTATACCATGGCCTTCAAGCCGTTGTCGATGTTCTGCTGTCCCAAGGACGGTCCTATGGTACGCTCCTCGACAATCTGAATGGGAGCGATGAGTGCACCGGCACGCAACAGTAAGGCCAGATTGTGCGCTTCCTTGCTGGAGCTGATGCCCGTTATACGGAAGCTCGAGCCCAAGCGGCTTTGGATGGTGGCGACGTTGATGATCTGCTCCACCTTGCGGAACTTCGGCTTGTAGCCTGCGTCACCGGGCTTGGGAGCATCGGGATCGGTATTTTCAATGGCCTTGAATTCAATGAAATTCGTCGCCATGGGTTTGCCTATATTGTCCTTGGTAAAGTTGGACATAATGGTTCCGCCGCGGGAATCCAAGCTGATATTTACCTGAGGACGACCGTTTTCATCGGCGCTTGAGGAGGCATCGACTATGTGATCACCGGTTAAGATAACCTGCTTGCTGACCACCACGGGATAATGTCTTTGATCGTAAAGAACCTCGGTACCAGCAGGAACATGTCCCTGTGCTGCGGCGCCCACGTCGGCGGTATTGTCCACGAGACGGAATTCCAAGGTAGCTGTGGCTCCCAGGATCTCCTTGGCACGGGCGGTATCCTGAATACCGGGCAACTCAACTACCACGCGATCGGCACCCTGACGCTGTACCAGCGGCTCGGCCACGCCCAATTCGTTGACGCGGTTTCGAATAATATTGATATTCTGATCAACGGCATTGGTTCTGACCTCGGACAACTTGGCCTGAGTCATGGTCGCACGAATGTAGAAGCGACCGTCATTGCCGTCATAATCTTGTAAATTAAAATCCTTATGGCGTTCCTGGAGGGGTTTCTTGGCCTGATCGCGGGTTGCCTCATCACGGAATGCCACCACCACGCTCTCACCCTCGGCTCTTGCACCTGCAAGACGAATACCGGCATTGCGCAATTCGGTTCTGAAATCGTTTACCAGCTGATCGGTCATTTTCTTCATGGCCGAATCCATGTCCACCTCCATGAGGAAATGAACGCCGCCGCGCAAATCAAGACCGAGCTTGAGCGGATGCATGCCCAGAGATCTCATCCATGCGGGGGTAGCCGGAGCCAAATTCAAGGCGGTGACGTAATTGTCATCGAGTGCCTGATTGACCGTATCACGCCCCAGCAGCTGCTCTTCGGTATTCTTGAAGCGTACCAGCAGCTGACCGTTTTCCAGCTCATATTCGCCGCTGATGTTCTTTGCCTCAAGAGCATTTTTAACTTTATCTAAAGCGGCGTCATCCACCTCGAGGCCGTGTGCGCCGGAAATCTGCAACGCCGGATCCTCACCGTAAAGATTGGGGAGAGCAAAGAAGGCACCGATCATAATGATCAACACCACCGTAATGTTCTTCCACAACGGGAATTTGTTTTGCACTTTGAAAACTCTTGAAATTTAAGCCGTGCCGTAGGCACGGCCTTATTTATTAAGAAGGAATTGAGAGCCGCTTATTTGTTCTCGGCGGTCTCGGTCTTTTCGGCAGGGGTCTTAGCTTCCTGAGCTTCGGCCTTTTCTTCCTCAGCGTTACCGAGCTTCTGCTCTACGGCAGGGGGGAGCTGTGCACCGTCCTTTGGCGTAGCCTTCTTGGCAGCGTTCTTCTTGGCAACGCTCTTCTTCTCGGATATGGCAAGCAGAGTGCCCTTTGGCAACACGGCTACGACATAGTTGCGTTTCATCTGCATGGTGACGCCGTCGGCAACGTCAACGAGTACATATTCCTTGTTGTCGGGAAGTTTGACAATGCGACCGGCGATGCCGCCGTTGGTCAAAACCTCATCACCTACCGACAAATTGTCGAGAAGCTTCTGCATCTCTTTACGCTTTTTGGAATTGGGGCGCATGATGAAGAAGTAAACGGCGATCATACATACGGAAAGAACGATGATCATGGAAAGATCGCCGCCGGGCTGTGCTGCGGCATCGGCTGCATATGCGGTAGAAATAATATTCATTTGAATTAAATCCTGCAGTAAATAGAGCCCGTATACAGGGCACACTTTGATTCAGTTGTGCAATATAACACAAAAACCGTGATTTACATCACCCTACAAGCACCTTCAACATCTTACCGACGCATAAATATGCATGTTATTTGCCCTATATCACAAGCACAAAAGCCGAATTTCTTCTTTTTTTCGAAGAAATTCGGCTTTTTTCGAATCGTATGATCAAAGACGCTTTTTTCTTGCGCCTATTCAAAGGGCTCGGGACGCCCCCAAACCTTATAGAAATCCTCCGCAAACTGCAAAAGACGATCCTCCTCAATGGCCTTACGTATGTCGGCCATAAAGTGCTCATAGAACCAAAGGTTATGCAGCGTATTTAGGTGCGCCCCCAGGATCTCGTTGCACTTGTCCAGATGATGCAGGTAGGCTCGGCTGTAATTGCGGCATGTATAGCATTGACAGTTCTTATCAAGAGGAGAGGTATCGGAGGCATGGGCGGCATTACGTATGCGCACCACCCCCTCGGAGGTGAAGAGATGTCCGTTGCGGGCGTTACGCGAGGGCATCACGCAGTCAAACATGTCCACGCCGTTTAAAACGCCCTGCAAAATATCCATGGGCGTGCCCACCCCCATGAGATAACGAGGGTGATCCTGCGGCATCAAGGGAGCGATATGGTTCAATTCGCCGTACATGTCCTTTTTGCTCTCGCCTACGGCCAAACCGCCTATGGCATAGCCGTCAAAGCCTATATCCGTAAGCCCCTTTAGCGATTGCTCACGCAGTTCCTTATCCGTACCGCCCTGAATGATACCGAACAGAGCATTTCGGTTTTGCAGACGGTCAAATTCGTCACGACAACGTCTGGCCCATCGTAAGGACAGCTCCATGGCACGCTTCATTTCCTTACGCTCGGCTGGCAGGGCTATGCACTCGTCAAACTGCATGACTATGTCCGAATTCAGATCATGCTGGATCTGCATGGAGATCTCGGGAGACAAAAAAAGCTTCGAGCCGTTGATGGGATGTCTGAATTTCACCCCCTCCTCGGTAACCTTACGCAATCCCGATAGGGAAAAAACCTGAAATCCGCCCGAATCGGTAAGGATGGGCCCCTTCCAATTCATAAAGCCGTGCAGTCCGCCGTGAGCGGCGATGATCTTGGATCCGGGACGTAACCACAAATGAAAGGTATTGCCCAAAAGTATGTCGGCGCCGAGCTCGCTTATATGCTCAGGACGCATGCCCTTGACGGTGGCACAGGTTCCGACGGGCATGAAGGCCGGAGTTCTTACGGTGCCGTGAGGCAACTCCATACTTCCCAAACGGGCGCGTCCGCAGGTTTTTTTGACGGTAAATTTCATAATTTTCCTCGGATTATTTTAGGCCGACGGCGGCAAATCCTTCCAGGCGTTCGGATCGCGCGTTATGAACATGCAATCTCCGTAGCTGAAGAATTTATAACCGCTCTGTACGGCGTGCCGATAGGCATTCATGGTGTGACCGTAGCCGGCAAACGCCGCCACCAGCATGATCAGCGTGGACTCAGGCAGATGGAAATTGGTTATGAGGGCGTCGACCACGCGATAACGATAGCCGGGATATATAAAGATGGAGGTATCTGCCGAAAACTCCGTAATTGCCTCGTCTGCTCCTATGCTTTCGGCATATTGCGCGGCGCTTTCAAGCGAGCGCACGGCCGTAGTGCCGACGGCAATGACACGATGTCCGGCCTTACGCGTGGCAATGACGGCATCGGCCACCTCCTTTGACAGGTGAACGAATTCCGAATGCATGTGATGCGCACTGATATCGTCCTCTCGCACGGGCTGGAAGGTTCCTGCTCCCACGTGCAGGGTACAAAAAACCTGACGCACGCCCATATCCTTCAATTCCTGCAGCTGTTTTTCATCGAAATGAAGTCCGGCCGTCGGTGCGGCCACCGCTCCCGGTACCTTTCCGTATACGGTCTGATAACGCTCACGGTCAATCTCCTCATCCGGTCTGTCTATATAAGGCGGAAGCGGTATATGCCCCTCGGCATTTAAGAGATCGAGAATGGAAGAGCCGTCGGCGGTTTCGACCTTAAACAGCTCGCCCTCGCGCCCGGTTACCAGCAATTTGCCGCCGCCCTCGAGCGTAATGAGGCTTCCGCTCTTGGCACTTTTGGAAGCCTTCATATGCGACAGGGCCGAATTTTTGGTAAGAATGCGCTCTATCAAAAATTCCACGGCACCGCCCGTAGCTTTGCGACCGTAAAGGCGGGCGGGGATCACCTTGGTATCGTTAAAAACCAACAGATCACCCGGGGTTAGGAATTTTTTCAGATCAAAAAAGTGTTGATCGCTAAACGATCCGTCTTCACCTTTTAAGCACAACATGCGACAACCGGTTCTGTCATCGCTTGGATATTCGGCTATGAGCTCACGCGGAAGCTCAAAATTAAAATCACTGCGCAGCATTTAAAGTCAACGACCTCTGAATTCAACGGCATCTCGGCATGACTCTTTTTAAAGCCGAGATCATGCAATTTTAACAAAAAATAGGCAAAGCCCTAAATTCATCGTAAGGGGGCAGGCTAAAGCGCCCTGCCCCGCTGAAAAATAGGCGGGGCGCAAAAGCCGCAGATATCGGTCAGGCCGCACCGGTCTCGCAGCTTATGATTTTCCTTCAGTCACCACATCATTTCTAAACGCACGATCCCCGCCCAGCAGTACCCTCTCCAGCAATGAAAACATAGCCTGCTCAAGCTCGGACGGGGAACTGATCACTCGGCTTTGCGGTATGAGCGAGCGTATGAAATCAAGTCTCAGCCCTATACCGTAGCATTCGACGTTTAAGGCCTGCAAATGCTCAAGCGCAATCTTGGCCTGCTTGATGCTGTCGGGAATACCGTCGGTCAAAACCAAAACAATGTTGCGGTTGCAATGAGCCCGCTCCACGGACAAGGCCGCATGCCACAAAGCCTGAGCCAGCGGAGTGGAGCCGCGCGGCTTTTGATCGAATAATGACGAACACTCCCTTACCCTTTGTCCAGGCTTCAGAGCCGTTTCTATTTCGCATTTTATGCCCGGGAAAAAAGAGCACATGGAAACCACTCCGTCTATGCCGTCTAAAGCCAAAGCCAAGGACAGAGCACAGCGGCAGGCGGCCTCCGCCCGGGTAAGAGCCTCTCCGTCCGTTGAGATCATGGATCCCGACACATCCACCAATAAATGTACGGAGGTGGACATCCCCTGCTCCTCGATGCGATCGTAAAAAATTTCATTTTCCCCAAATTCTGCCATTACGGCCTTATAGGGATTGATACGATGTCCCTGCAAACGGGACCCGCCCAAATTTTCCACATAGGATCTTATGCGTGCGGAAAGCTGTCTGCGCAATCGTGCGGAGCTTTCAATTTTAGTTATGAAGTCAGGCCTTCCGCTGCGACAGACCCCCACCTCAAATATGCCCAGATCGTCGCGGGCGCTTTCGGAATCCTCATTGATGTCGGTCAATACACTCGACGGATCGCTGCAGGGAGCAAGCTTACTGAAATCACCGGCGATGCTTTTTTGAAGTTCATAAAGCTCCCGACTTAATTCCGCATTCAAACGCTGCCTTTTTAATGCCCCCGTATCACCCGCTGCCTCACTGAGCTTCCTTTTTCGTCGCGGCATTTTTATGGGCTTATGATTGTTCGGATCAAAAACGCCCTTGGTATTGAGCAGGCTGATTATGTCCTCACCGAGTCTCATGATCTCAGCCGTATTCTTACACCGCAAAACCCTAAGACTTAAGCGTGCCAGACGACGCACGCCATGCTTTGACATGCGAGCGCGTAAAATTCGACACAAAAATGCCGCACGATCGCGCAAAATTCTAAAGCGCTGACAATAGCTGCCTGTGTAGCACAGCAAAAAAGCTAAGATCACCTGTAACAGAGGCAACCACCCTACTTTTGTTTTGTATTGTTCCCAGGATTCAGATCTATAGGATCGCAACAACTCCAGATTTTCCCATACACCGATGAAGGATGAACCTATAAGACGCTCCACTCGCGCATCCTCAAGAATGTTAAGGATCGAGCTGCGCAGATAATTACCGCTGCATTTTTTCACTATGGAAAAATCCGTATAACGAACATGAGCGGCCTCATGGGCCAAGTAACCGTACGCCAGTCGGGCTTTGACGGGATCTTTTAGGTCAAGACGCGGTATAGTGATCACATCTCCGTCGGTATAGGCCTGCATGCCTTGCATGCGTACCACTACACCGAAGGCTCTGGCATAGTTCGTAACGATGATGGGCAAAGCCCCGGCTACTGTTCCTTGCATTTTAAACTCCTTCGTATTTTTGAAGGATTTTGCACCCTTTTAAAAATCGATCCCCCCGAAATCCGGCGCTCGGCGCTTTTTTTCAGGTGACCGCTTAAAATGCTAAAATCAACTGAACTAAAACGGCTAATACGGAATTCTCATGAGCACACTGAATTTTTCAAACGTCTTCAGCTACCGTGAGCAGGTTGCACGCTCCTCCTTCTGGGGGCATCATTTTTTATTTTTAAATCTGATCCTTACAAGTCTGATCGGCTTCGTATACGTATACGCAGCTCCCCCGAGCAACAGCTTCGTGAGCTTTACATATCTTCTGTGCTCGTGGCTCGGTCAGATGAGCTTCCTGGCCTGCGTCGTTTATCTGCTGTTGCTCTTTCCGCTTTCATTTATAGGATCCTTTCGCGCCTATAGAATTGTTTCCGTGCTGATCGCAGTGATCTGCGACACAATTTTACTTTTTGACATCAAGCTGTACCTGGCTGCCAAGGTTCACGTAAGCCTGCCGGTGCTGCATCTTATGTTTGAGGATTTTGATTTTTCGACGGGACTTAACTATAACTTCATGTTTCTGGCCGTCCCCGCCGTGCTCGCTCTGCAGATCCTTGCCGCCAAGCTCTCAACGCGCGAACTTTATAAAAGCAAAATACGCAACAACCATTTTCCGACCGTATTCTGTACGGTTGCGGTTGTGGCCTTTCTTTCAAGTCACGGTATGAGTGCCTGGGCCGATGCTACGGGTTATCATCCCATAACGGCCATGCGCAATGTGTATCCTGCACACTATCCGCTGACCGCGCGCGCCTTTTTGACCAATCACGGTTTTATCAGCACCGTGAGCGACGAGGGTAAGGGCGAGCCTCGTTTCAACTATCCTCTTGGTGATCTTGAGATCGACGAGGGCTCCGCCTCACGTTCTCACATTATTTCCGTTTTTATAAACGGTCTGTCCTACAGCGATTTGAATATGCAGGACACCCCAGGCCTAATCGCGCTCAAAAGCAACTACCAAAGCTTTGAAAATCACTATCTTCCTTATCCCGACGTTAATGACAATCTGTTTGCCATAAGCTACGGTCTGCCCGTTCAATATGCCCCCGCCTTTAAGAAGCGCCATGTATATCCGGTGGTAAGAGAAGAATTATTCCGCAACGAATACTCCGTTCGTCTCATTCAATCGGCAGGTAACCGTTCAGAGCAGAAAAATGCCCCTCACGGCATGCGAGCTCTGAACTTTACCGAGGTAAAAAATGATGAAGCGGTATTTGCCAAGGCCGATGAAATCTCATTTGAGCTAAATGACGATCGTCATTTGGCCTTAACCTTGGCATTAAACGATTTAATGCAGGAAACGAATGCACAGGATCGTCGGCGTATATTGCGTCGCATCGATGCCCGTCTAAGCGACTTCATTGAAAAGCTGCGTACGGACGGGGTGCTTGATAATGCATTGGTTTTTATTACCTCCGCCTCCGGAGCCCCAGCCTTAAACAATCGTGATGAAATTTTTTCAAGGCAATATCAGCATGTTCCCATGATTGTAATCTGGCCGGGCGGTACCAAACGGGCTTTGAGCACCGACATACCGACCTCCCACTTTGATCTCGCCCCTACCGTAGGTCGCGAAATTTTAGGCATACAATCCGACAGCTCGCTTTACTCCACAGGCAGAAATTTATCCGATCTCGGCAACCGCAAATACATTGTCACCTCTTTTGACAACAATCTCATCTTGATAGACGGGAGATCCGTCACCATATATAAAAGCAACGGTGAAGCGTACACTCAAAGCGGCGAGAACAGGACCAGTATCAATCCCAACCTCGAGCATCTCATTGGTGCTACGCGCGATCTAAACAGATTTATCCAATAAAAGGACAAAAGCTATGTTGCTTACAGAACAAAACGTGCAGCAGGTGATCCTGCAGGGCTCCCAAGAAAAGGCTGTTTTCGTCTATTTCTTCGCCGATGCTCCCGAATGTCAGCAGGCTAACGCCGCCGTCAAGGCTGCGATCGGCGCTTCCGATCCTTATGTGTCCTTGGCCGAGGCCGACGTTACCTCTGCCGTCGGTCAGGCTGTAGCCATGCAGCTCGGGTTACGCTCGGTTCCTGCACTCATAGTATTTAAAAAGGGTCAGCCGGTCGACGCACTGCAGGGAGACGAAGTTGTAAGCGGGATAGGCGATCTCGTCAAAAAATATCATCCGTCCGAAACGGAGCTACTGACCCGCGAGGCCTTGGAGGCGGAGGCTGCAGGCGATCTCAATACCGCACTGACGAAGGCTGCCAAGGCTTACGAGGGAGATCCCAAAAATCTTGATACCAAGCTCATATACGCCCGTCTTTGCATCAAGGCCAAACGCTGTGAAAAAGCCCACGAATTGCTCGACAATCCGGGCCGCCAGGAGCAGAACTCTCAGGATTATAAGGATCTGATCTCGGCTCTTACCTTAGCCGAGCAGGCTGCCGACAGTCCCGAGCTGCGCAAATTACGTGATGAGCATGAGGCACATCCTGAGAATGACGAGTTAACCTGCAAATATGCAGCCGCTTTGTCGGAGGCGGGGAAAAATCAGGAAGCCCTGGAAATGCTCTACGAGCTTTTAAAACAGGATCTCTCCAAAGCAGAGATCAAAAAAACCTTCATTGATATTTTAAATACCCTTGCAGGCGATCCTTTACAAAAGGTTTATCGCGGCAAGCTTTACACCCTCATGTATTAAAAAATTTTTCGTCTTGCCGAAAAGCTCCGTATCTGCGGGGCTTTTTTTGCAAACAAATTATATTCTGCTTATCATTGATCCTAAAGGACATTTATTTTTCATCCCCCCGAAATCCGGCGCTAAGCGCCTCTTTTCGGGGGTAATGAAAAAGACTCAGCTATATCCTTATGAAAAATTAATTCAACTTCATAAGGAGCTTTTAAATATGCTGAATCTCGCAAAATTAAATCCGCACAGGCCGGAGGATCGTACGAGGATCCTCGAAAACGTGAACGTCACGGACGATAAGGTTTTTAAATTTCTGTTCGGGAGTGAAAAAAATAAGGATCTGACCATCGATTTGCTCAACAGCTATCTCAAAGACGAATTGAAAAGAGAAATTTCCACTCTGGAGTTTAAAAATACTGAGATTGCGGAGGAAAGATATGAATATAAGCAGATTAGGTATGACATCTGCTGTATTCTGGACGATAATGAAACTGTGGACATAGAGGTTCAGCTCGTCGATAGAAAGGACTTCACCCAGCGCTCGCTTTACTATTTAGCGAGACTTTACGCGGGACAGTATGCGCGGGGACTTCCTTACAAACGCTTAAAGCCCTGCATTACCTTCAATATACTGGGCTTCACCCTATTTCCAGGAAATTCCGATCCCCTGAGCATGTCGGCGATGATGAATGTTAGGACCCATGAAAGGATAAATCGTGATCTGACTATATTTTATTTGGAGCTTCCTAAATTCCGGCTTACGGACAATATGAGTAAAGCTGATATGTGGACGGCATTTTTATCCGACAAACTGACATTAAGTCAAAAGGAGATGCTGGGAATGGCACAACCGCACATAAAAAAAGCCTGCGACGGCGTTAAAAGATATTTAAGCGACGATGCTCAATTCATGCGTTATTTCAACGAGGAAATTAACCGCATGGATTGGCTGTCCGAAACCGAGGGCTACTTTGAGGACGGCAAGCAGGAGGGTATTCAACAAGGTATTGAAGATACTCAACGGCAAACCCTGCAAAATCTCTTAAAAAACGGCTACGATCTTAAAACAGTGAAAATAGCCACCGGTCTTTCGGAGGAGCAAATAAAGAAGATGGCATCAGAGCTTGCCTAAATGCGCTGATTTTAATATTGACCGCTGCATCAGCGGTCAATCTGTCCTGCTCTTTTTGAAATCAACGCTCACGCGGCAGAATTTTTATCTCTTCTACCCCCGGATCAGGCTCAACACGCGGCCATTGCGAAATAAGAGTATCGATCAAGCGTGCCAGAGGAATTGAAAATACCACTCCCCAAAATCCCCACAGCGTTCCGAAGATCAGGATTGAGCTAAGTATGGAAAAGGCATCAAGATCCATAGTTTTTGAAAAGAGCATGGGAGTCAAAACATAGCTGTCTAAAAGCTGCAGAACCAGCCATGCGCCCACGAACCAGAAAAAAATCGAGGTGAAACCGAATTGCAGCGCTCCGAAAAGAAGAACCGGCACACCCACCAGTACCGCCCCCACATAAGGGATCACTACCGAAAATCCCATACCTATGCCGAGCAATACCGTGTAATTCAAGCCGAAAGCCCAAAACAATGCACAATTAGATAAGCCCGAGATCAAAATGTGCATGAGCGAACCGTTCACATAGGAATGAAGCATGGAATTGAGTTTTGGCCAAAAGCGATGAATGAGAGCACTGTCGGATGGAAGCACATAACGTAACATGCGTCGTTGCAGGGTTTGTTTATTCAGCAACATCAGGAAAATAAAAATCGGCACGATAATTAGATTTACGGCCCAGGACATGACATTAACCACCGACGGCATGATCTTGTCTTTTAAAATCTGCGCCGTATTGCTCATGAGCGCAGTACGCATATTACGCGAGCAATTCTCAATACGCTCCTGATTCAACATGGTCGGTAAGGGATCCGGCATGGTTTCCACAAAGGAATAAATTTTTCTGGCCACCGCCGCATCTAAAGCGTTGCCGCTTAGGGCATCCCCATGCTCAACGAAACCGTCCTCCTCGGCATTTTGTTGCATGGTATCCTGACTGTAAAGTACCAGCGCATTATAAAAGTCCGTTCCCTGCTTAACCACGCGCGGCGCGATAAATACCATTACACCCACACAAACGCCCACGAACAACATCATGATTATGCTCGCAGCTAAGTTGCGATTCATATGAAAGCGTTTTTTTACCCACTCCACGCCCCAATCAAGCACATAGGCAAAGCACAGTGCCACCACCAAGGGTCCTACAAGCCACATGAAGTAATAAACGATCACGAAGCAGGCTATTAATACCATGGCAAATTCCACGGTTCCGGGGGCCGAAAAATTACGGCGATACCACTGTTTTAAAAGGTTAATCATATACGTCCTGCCCTTTGCAGGCTCCAATCCTTTTGCCCAAATATACTCAAAACATTATAGGGGCTTTTACAAAAGTACGCCTGAGTTTAATATGACTGAGTGATATTTTTTTCGGAGCATATATGCGCTCTTTCTTGCTTTCTGCTTTTCTTACCGCCAGTTTGTGCCTGCCCGGACACTCTCTGGCCGATGAATATACACTGCCGGATATAGGAACCGCCGGGATAACCGCACTTTCGGTGCAAAAGGAAATGCAAATCGGCCAATACTTTTTACGCCAGGCCCGCGGATCAATGAGCATAATCGATGATCCGGTATTGAATGAGTATTTAAACAGTATCGGCAATCGTCTGCTTATTGCGGCGGGAAACGTACGTTTTCCTTTTACATTCATGAATGTAAATAATCCCGCCCTCAACGCCTCGGCTTTTTTGGGAGGAGTAGTACAGGTAAACAGCGGCCTTTATCATTACTGTGAAACCGAGGATCAGTTCGCATCCGTTTTATCCCACGAAATATCTCACGTTACATTGCGCCATATAGCCAGATTCATAGAAAATCAAACTCAAGTAACAGCGCTCTCAACGGCAGGCATCATAGGGGCAGTGGTCATGAGCATTATCAACCCCGCCGTAGGAGCCGCCGCGCTCAGTACCACTATGGGAGCCACGGTACAAAGTCGCATCAACTTCACTCGTGACAACGAATACGAGGCCGATCGCGCCGGCATTGATCTGTTGGCCAAAGCCAAGTTCAATCCCTTCGGCATGCCCGATCTCTTTCGTCTGTTGCTCGAGCGTCAGGGAAACATTAACCCGGCCTTTGCCATGCTCATAGACCATCCCTTGTCGGAGATCCGCGTAGCTCAGGCGCAAAGCCGAGCGGAGCAACTAGGTAAACGCAAAAATTCCGCCAATCCTAACTTCTATATGGCCAAAGCCCGTGTCGACGTAAGGTATATGGGGGTTTATGATCTTGAGGAATTAAAGCGTACGCTTACGGCCAATGCCTCAAAAAGATCAGACGTATATATTAACTATGCCTTGGCCCTGACCTGCTTTGCACTCAAACAATATGATGAAAGCTATGCCTATCTCAATAAGCTTAAGGGATTGCAAGGCAATGTTTTCGTGCTTGATCTGTTAACCGATCTTGATCTGCAGACAGGGAAATATCAATCGGCCGTTTCCCGTCTTATGGGACCATACCGAAAAAGTCCGGACAATGAAGCTTTGGCGCTGAATTTAGCAAATGCTTACCTGCAATCAAAGCAAGCACGATCTGCAGTCAAAATACTAAATGACTTTACGCGCAAACATCCTAACAACGTACAGGCTTGGTCATTACTGTCAAAGAGCGCTCTTGAACTGCACGATCGCTGCACCGGCCTTCAGGCCCGCGGACGCATGTTTACCTTGGCGGCAGCCTATCCACAGGCTCTAAATGCATTTTCACAGGCTATGAACTACTGCTCCTCATCATACGATCGCGATATTGTCAGAGCTCTTACGGCCAAAACCGGAGAACAACGCAATTTTGATGAAAGCATAGAAAAGGAGATGCACTGACGAGGTGCTTCATGGCATTTTCCTTAGGAAAATGCCAATCAAAGATCAAAAACCTTTTTGATGAAGGGGACGGTAATACTGCGCTTTTCTTCAAGCTGTGCATTGTCCAAAATATCAAGCTCGGCTATCAATTTATTCATATCGCGATTGCAGTGACGTACTAAGAACAAAGCCGCACTGTCAGGAAGCGTAAAGCCGCGACTTTTGGCTCTTAAAATCAATGCCTCTATGCACTCCTGCTCATTAAGAGGCTTCAAATTTATACAAATGCCTGAGCTTAAGCGTGTATTGAGATCATGTCTTTCAAACGGAATACGATCGAAAGAGGGGGTTGAGGAGATGACAAGCGTTCCCTCTTTGGAGTCGTACCAACGATTGAAGAGCGAAAAAAGAGCCAGTTCCCACTCCACATTGCCGGCTATGGCATCGGCGTTGTCGATCAAAGCAATTTTAGGCTGAGAAATATCTATGAACTCGGGAGAAAAAGCCCGTGCCAGCTCCAGATCCACACAGAAAGCACCGTCAAACTCATGAGATACGGCCGATAAAAGATGGCTTTTTCCACAGCCGCGCGGACCGCTTATGAAGAAAAATTCATGCTCTCCGCCCTGTGCGGACTTTACCAATGTATCTATCAGCGAGGAACAGGCTCCCTTGATAAAGGTATCAAAGCTCCCCTGATCTCTGATGCTTAAAGGCAAAGCCTCCTGATGAGGCATATGCTCTCTGCCTTCCACGCTCAATCCTCAACCAAGGCCGATTCATAGTGCGACCTGTCACCTACATGCTCAACCTTTACCTCTCCCTTGACAGGGGCGCTAACGGTAACGGTCGGTGCATTATTTTTTTTCATATCTCGCAGGGTGACGCTCTTATATGAGGGCGCCCCTATATTGCCGTCTCTGCCTGCATGCGCAATGCTCAGCCCCGAATGATAGGAATATATCCAATCTCCGGTTTTACTAAATCCAGTTGCATGTGCCAGCGTACCGTCCAAAATAGCAGGAGATGCCCCCGTTGGCACCTCAAATACGGCCCCCTCAGGGCGCCATGCAGAAACTCCCGAGGTAGCTTCATAACCGAAGGTAATCAGTGAGCTTTTGATAAAATTCAAATCCTGAATATTATTTACACCCGTAATAAGCACTCTGACGAAGCCATCTCCGGGACCAAGCTGCATAGGATCTCCGGACTGCGCACTTTGAGCTTGATCGGAGGCTGATTCGGCACTGTCGGCACTGACATTGTTCATCAGGATCTTGGCAATAGCGGCCGCACCGTCATTTGCAACCTGCTCATCACTTCCAGTTTCCTCGCCGTTACCTAAGTTGCGCCCGCCGTCGTCATAAACATTCCATTTGAAGACCAGCTCCGCATCGCTACGCTCCGCTGCCCCGACAACAAAAAATTTGGGAGCATAACGCTTTGAGGCCTTAATTACGGCGTCATCCTTGTGCATCAGCACATCGTTTACCGATACGGCCTGAAGATCATCAAGATCCATGAGCGGGAACATGAGTTCATAACGATCATTGCGAGCGTTGTTCGTCAACGCCTGAGCAAAATCATGCTCGGTTCCGCCTCCCACCATATGACCGTCCTGAACATCGGCAAGCCATATCAGAACAGGATCCTTCAGCCCCGACCAAGACACATGTCCGCCCGTAGTCAATTGATCACGAAGTTTTTGCTCGTCGAAACTAAAAACGATCTGTGAACCCTTGATGCTTACGTCTGATAAGGCACGCCCTGCTACGGCGGCGGGAGCGGGAGACAGGCTGTCGAGAGTTAAGGAAGAGGCCGTTTTAAGCCATCCCTCCTGCAAAGCCGCATCTACTCCAGACGATAAAGATCCTTCATAAGTCAACGAGTTTTCTGCGGCTGAAATCGACGCACTTAAAGCGGCGGCTACAAATAAAACTGCGTTGCGAAGCATATGATCTCCTCAAATAAACTTTTAAATTGAATTTTAACAAAAACCATGTATTTAAGATCATTTTCTCAGAATACTCTTTACGCCTGTTTAAGCACCTTTCAAATACAATAGTATTTTTTTCCTAGGGAAGTAGGCTTTCGTATCTCCTGGTATAACGGTCAGGAAATTGATGCAAGCGCCACCCCAATTAACAATTGTTTGATTTTTAAATATTTTAATATTTACTCTTCGTAAACTACCCCACCGCGGTGAGCAACGCACGGTAAATTTTTTTTACTCGTACACGATCTTAAATCAAAAGTTTTTTTGGCTGCCGCACTCATTAATTTACGTTTACAAACTCCCATCCTCCGTTTCACTAAGACTAAAGTCCGTGGTTTTACGCCGCTGATCTGATAAAATTACACAAAGTTGTTTTTTCCCTATTTCTTGGAGCAGTCATGGCTAAATTAACCTACAAGGAAGCCGGTGTTGATATTGATGCCGGAGAAGAGCTCGTCGAGCGTATCAAAGCCCCGGTTAAACGTACCAACCGTCCGGAAGTGATCGGCGGTTTAGGCGGCTTCGGTGCGTTAACCCGTATTCCGCAGGGCTACAAAAAGCCGGTGCTGGTTACCGGTACCGACGGCGTAGGTACCAAATTACGTCTGGCCATCGACTATAACCGTCACTCCACCGTAGGTCAGGATCTGGTGGCCATGTGCGTAAATGATCTGATTGTTCAGGGCGCCGAGCCTCTTTTATTCCTTGACTATTACGGCACCGGTAAGCTTTCCGTTGATACCGCCGCTACCGTAGTAAGCGGCATTGCTTACGGCTGTGAGCTTGCAGGCTGTGCTCTCGTCGGCGGAGAAACTGCCGAAATGCCCGGTATGTACGAGGAAGGAGATTATGATCTTGCAGGCTTCTCCGTAGGCGTCGTGGACGAAGATAAGATCATCGACGGAAGCCAAGTCAAAATCGGCGACACCCTGATCGGTATAGCCTCATCAGGCCCGCACTCCAACGGCTTCTCATTGATAAGAGCCATCCTCAAGCAGTCAGAAACCGATCCGGTTGCCACCAAACTGCCTTCCGGACGCGTATTGCTGGATGCCCTGATTGAGCCTACCCGTATTTACGTCAAGAGCATACTGAAGCTGATTAAGGAAGTTGACGTCCATGCTTTGGCTCATATTACCGGCGGCGGCTTCTGGGACAATATTCCGCGTGTTCTTCCTGAAGGAACCTGTGCTGCCTGTAACGGCAAATCATGGGTGCGCCCAGAGGTGTTTGATTGGCTGGAAAAGGCCGGCGGTATTGATCGTCACGAAATGTTCCGTACCTTCAACTGCGGCGTAGGTATGATTGCGGCCGTATCTCCCGAAAACGCCGAAAAAGCCGTGAAAGCCCTGCAGGATGCCGGTGAAAACGCTTGGATTTTAGGAAAGATCAAGCCTGTCGGAGCTGACGGAGCTCAGGTCACCATCTCCGGGATCGAAGACTAAGCCCGTGTAAAACAATCTTTATATATAAAGGGCGCCGTAACAGCGGCGCTTTTTTTATTCAAAAAATTAGTTTCCAAAGCGTAGCCTCGAAATTTTAAAAAACTGATAAATTTGGAAAGCCGAGTACAGCAAGGTATTTCAGATCTGAATCGGCTAAAAGGCTCGATTTCAGCGAAGAAACGTATACCGGTCTATACGGTTTTCCTCGATATTGTCGTCTCTCAAGACTCAGTTTGGCCTTGATCCGCATTTTGAAGCCAATGCTTCAACCCCGTATTTCGCGTGATGGTCTGTACTCCGCGAACCGCCATTGCCAACGCCTTTTTCTGACCGACGAGCACGACGAGCTTCTTACCGCGTGTTACCCCTGTGTAGATGAGGTTGCGCCTGAGCATGACATAGTGCTGCATCGTGACAGGCAGCACCACAATCGAATACTCGCTGCCTTGCGACTTGTGAATAGTCGTGGCGTAGCAGAGCACCAGTTCGTCCAGTTCCCCGTAAGGGTAGACAACTTCACGGCCGTTGAAATCCACTGTGAGCTCGTTTTCTTCGCCGTTAAGCCGCACCACGAACCCAATGTCTCCGTTGAATACCTCACGATCATAGTTGTTCTCGATTTGCATGACCTTGTCACCCACCGAGAATTTCGTACCGAATTTGAGCACGGATGCTTCCGTAGGAGGGTTGAGTGCCTGTTGCAAAACTTCGTTGAGCATGCGCGCGCCTGCATTGCCGCGATTCATCGGACAGAGGATCTGAATGTCCTTGATGGGATTGACACCGTATGCCTTCGGCAGGCGGGTTCTCACCAAGCCGGTGAGTATTTCCGGCATCTGCTCATTGTCTTCAACCGAGACAAAGTAAAAATCGCCTTTTTCTCCTTTGCTTGGGAAAAGCGGCATTATGCCGGCATTGATCTGATGCGCTTCCTTGATGATCCAGGACGTCGCCGCTTGTCGGAAAACCTCGGTAAGTAGAATGACGGGAACGACATTTGATTCGATCAGATCGGAAAGGAAAGCCCCGAGGCCGACGGACGGCAACTGATCGACATCACCCACGAAGATTAGTGCTGTTTCGGAAGAAACGGCCTTGATAAGATTATTTGCCAGCGGTATATCGATCATCGAGCATTCATCCGCCACGAGCAGTTCGCAGGTCAAAGGATTTTGCTCGTTGCGCTTGAACCCCATCGAGCCTGGATCGATCTCTAAAAGACGATGAATGGTTTTGGCTTCCATGCCGGAGGACTCAGAAAGACGCTTTGCCGCCCTGTGGGTGCGCACAGCATCATATTCACACCCTTGGCACGAAGTATGGTCAGGATGGATTTCACAATTGTAGTCTTGCCCACGCCCGGACCGCCGGTGATGACCATCACCTTGGATTTCAACGCTGCCGCTACGGCTTCGCGTTGGCTGGGGGCAAGCGTGAGGTTGAGCTTCCTCTCCACCCACGGAATAGCCTTCTGCGGATCGATGTGCGGCCACGGAGGTGCAGATTTGGACAACGCCGTCAGATTGCACCCGATATTCTTTTCCGCATTATAGAGATGGGGCAGATAGATGCTCTCTGCTTTAGGAAAGTCATCCTCGATCAGTTCTCCCCCTCAATCTCGTGATCGATGGCATCGGAGATCATGCTGGCGGGAATGTTAAGGAGCGCACAGGCCTGACTGACGAGCATATTTCGCCTAAGACAACAGTGACCTTGATTGCTGGAGGCCTCCGACAAAACAAAGCTCACGCCTGCGCGGGCTCGGATGGGAGACGTAGGCTCAATGCCTATGTTCTGCGCAATGGTGTCGGCGGATTTGAAGCTGATGCCGCGAATGTCCTTGGCAAGGCGGTACGGATCCTCCTTGACGATCTTGACGGCATCCTTTCCGTACTTCTTGTAGATGCGAACGGATTTCGACGTGCTCACGCCATGTCCGTGCAGAAAAACCATGATCTCGCGAATGATCCTCTGATCCGTCCACCCGGACGTGATCTTCTTGATGCGCTTCGGACCGATACCGCGAAGCCCTTTCAAACGTTCCGGCTGTTCCTCGATGACTGTAAAAACCTCCGTTCCGAAGGCCGCAACAAGGATCTTGGCGCAGAAAGGTCCTATGCCTTTCACCATGCCCGAGCCTAGGTACTTCTCGATCCCGCGTAGCGTCGTCGGCGCATGAATACTGAGAAATTAAGCATGAAACTGCCGTCCGTATTCCCTATCTTTCACCCAATTTCCCAACGCCGAGGCGTATTCTCCGGGCGTCACGGAAGGTGTATGCC
>PPYF01188150.1_pt1 | contig 43540 bp, 36 predicted proteins | sample 1559871 | NCBI WGS metagenome assembly PPYF01 (sample SAMN08240021, study PRJNA423297) | Human gut metagenome, whole genome shotgun sequencing project.
TGTTCAGGCTGTTCAGGCTGTTCAGGCTGTTCAGGCTGTTCAGGCTGTTCAGGCTGTTCAGGCTGTTCAGGCTGTTCAGTAACAGGCGTAACTACCACAGGCTGACTGTCAACTGATACCGGCGCGTTAGCCGCGCTTTCTGCAACCACCGCGGCGGCCACAGACGAATCAGCCGACGACTGCGCAGGGGCCTGAGCTTGATGGTCTTCGACTGGCGAGGTCACGGCCTCGGTTGGGGAAGCAGACGTATCCGCAGTGGCCTGTTCGTCGACAGACTCCTGCTCTTTATTACGGCCCAATCCCAGCCACGACCAAAATCCACGTTTCTTTTCTTTAGTCATTTCGCAATACGACCCTGCGCAATTAGAATGTAATCTTGAATGAACCCCGTAGTTTACCACTTTCCTGGCGGTCAAAAAATTGTATGGCTAGACGATCTCCGACAACAGCAAAAAATCCTACCGGTCAAATCCGGATTATCAGCGGACAGTGGCGTGGACGCAAACTGCCCGTCCCAGACAGTCCGGGCCTGCGCCCAACCACCGACAGGGTACGGGAAACCGTCTTTAACTGGTTAGCGCCGGTGCTGCATGGGGCGCGCTGCCTCGATTGCTTTACCGGTAGCGGAGCGCTGGGGTTAGAAGCGCTGTCCCGCTATGCCAGTGAAGTCATTATGCTGGAATATGAGCGCAATGTAGCCGAACAGCTGCGAAAAAACGTGCAATTATTGAAGTCCGAGCAAGCCAAGGTGATTCAGACCGACAGTCTGCAGTATCTGGCTCAAGCGGGGCAGCCGTTTGATGTGGTGTTTATCGATCCGCCTTTTCGCCGCGGCATGCTGCACGATTGCTGTCGCCTGTTAGAGCAAAATAATTGGCTTAGCGCAGGGGCTTATATCTATGTCGAGGCCGAATTAGAGGCCGGCGACCTGCCCGTACCGCACAACTGGCGCTTACACCGCGAGAAAACTGCCGGCCAAGTGGCCTATCGCTTGTATATTCGTGGCACGGAAGAGGCGCCTGCGGAGGCTGACGATGTGGCTTAATCTCGGGCGCGCCTTGATGCTGGTGGTGTGGGGGCTGTTGCTGACTAATCTGGTGCACCCGCTGTCACCGAAAACCCTGAGCGCTCTGCTGTATCTGCTGCTGGGGCTGACCTTGGTGATGCATACGCTGCAATTGCTGCTGGCGCGCACCCTGCTGGGCAAAAGCCGTCCGCTGGGACGTGCGGGCAGTCTGCGCGTGATGCTGTTTGGGGTACTGGAGCTGATCCCACTGCGTCGCCGTTTGGAGCAAGATGCTAGGCCAAACTCGGCATCCTCTGACGCAGCGCTATCGCGCCAGCAACAATAGACAAGCACCATAGTAAGACTGCTTAACGAACAAGCTCAGCGCAAAAGCTAAGCATCAGCGAGAATGACTGGGATGGATGACGCCGTAGGGCGTCATCCTGCTATCGACCCTAACTCGAATCACTTAGAGCCGGATAACGTACCTTGTCAGCGCCGCCTTAGCGATTCACACCCGGCAGCGGCAAGTGGAAATAGCGCGCAATACCATCGAGGAACATTTGGGTGGAGATCATCACCAAGATCAGCCCCATCAGACGCTCCATCGCATCCAAGCCTTTGGTTCCCAACCAGCGATTCAGCACTTCTGACGACAGCAAAATCAGCACGCTCAAGCCCCACGACAGCAACAGCGCCAGCACCAAGGTCATGTTTTCCCCCGGATGCTGCTTTGCCAGCAGCAGCAAAGCCGCCAACACTGACGGACCAGCTACCAGCGGGATCGCCAACGGCACCAAAAACGGCTCTTCACCCGGCTTTAATCCGGTCACGCCACCGGGCTTAGGGAAAATCATGCGGATCGCAATCAAGAACAGAATAATACCGCCGGAAATCGACACGGTTTCTTCGCGGACATTAAGGAATGACAGCAGGTGATCGCCAGCAAACAAGAACAGCATCATCACCAGCAACGCAATCAGCAGCTCGCGCAACAAGACAAAACGTCTACGTTTTGGCTCCAAATGCCGCAATACCGACATAAATACCGGTAAATTTCCCAAAGGATCCATAATCAGAAACAACAGCACCGCTGCTGACATCATTTCCATCGTGCCTTTTCCTGCCTATTGGCCGAGTAGTCAAACGGCAAGTATACCCAGTGGCCGTGGTAAAGCTCCATATGCAAGGGGCAGCGCGCGTGGCTTTAACCGGTCATTTATGGCTTAAATGCACATTTTCCCAGCAATAAATAGCGGATAAATCCCACTTTCTTTGTGTTATTAATTGAAAGCGGTAAAAAGCCGCCTTCAGGGGTTGCACCGGCTTATGCAATCGGTAAGGTGAAAGAGGTGCTCCGGCAATACGGCCGGCACATTTTCGGACTTTCACTCACTCAGCTTAGGATGATCGCGTGATGAAAAATGTAGGACTCGTTGGATGGCGTGGCATGGTCGGCTCCGTGCTGATGCAGCGCATGCAGGAAGAACAGGATTTCGCTCTGATTAACCCGGTGTTTTTCACCACCTCGCAAGCCGGTCAAGCGGCGCCGATGGTCGGCGGGAAAACGGGCGTGCTGCAAGATGCCTATGATCTGGATGCCCTGCGGGCGCTAGACATTATTATCACCTGCCAAGGCGGTGATTACACCAACGAGATCTACCCGAAATTACGCGCCAGCGGCTGGCAGGGTTACTGGATTGATGCGGCCTCTAGCCTGCGCATGCAAGACGAAGCCATCATCATTCTCGACCCAGTCAACCAGCAAGTGATCCAGCGCGGTCTGGAGCAAGGCATCAAGACCTTTGTCGGCGGTAACTGCACCGTCAGTTTGATGCTGATGGCGCTCGGTGGCCTGTTTGCTGAAGATCTGGTGGAGTGGGTGTCGGTAGCCACCTATCAAGCCGCCTCTGGCGGTGGTGCACGCCATATGCGTGAGCTGCTGACCCAAATGGGCATGCTGCAACAAACCGTGGCCAGCCAACTGGCCGATCCGGCCTCCGCCATTTTGGATATCGAACGTAAAGTTACCGCCAAAACCCGTGATGGCAGTCTGCCGGTGGATAACTTTGGCGTGCCGTTGGCCGGCAGTTTGATCCCGTGGATCGACAAACAACTGGATAACGGCCAAAGCCGTGAAGAGTGGAAAGGTCAGGCGGAAACCAACAAGATTTTGGGCATCGACGGCCAACCGATTCCGGTCGATGGCCTGTGCGTGCGTGTTGGCGCGCTGCGCTGCCACAGCCAAGCCTTCACCTTGAAGCTCAAGCGTGATGTCAGCTTAACCAGCATCGAACAGCTGCTGGCGACCCACAATGATTGGGTCAAAGTGATCCCGAACCAGCGCGAAATCACCATGCAAGAGCTGACGCCAGCCCGCGTGACCGGCACTCTGTCGGTACCGGTAGGTCGTCTGCGTAAGCTGAATATGGGGCCTGATTACCTGTCAGCCTTCACCGTGGGTGACCAGCTGCTGTGGGGCGCGGCCGAGCCGCTACGCCGCATGCTGCGTCTGCTGCTGAGCGCCTAAGCACCTAAGGCCTAAGCGCGGCCGCAGTCATCGCTGCAACCGATGCACGCAATACCGTCCGGTACTGGCTGTACGCCGGACGGTTACACCGGCCAAAACCAACCTAACAGCAAAAACAGTAAGGTGACGCCGAGCACCAAAATGGCCGCCAGCAGCCACATCAACCGTGGCGCGCGCGGAGTGAGTAACTGCTCACATTCGCGACACGCGCGGAAAAAATCGCGCTCATCCTCCAAGCGATAGCCATCTTCATGCATCAATCGATTACGCACTGTAGCGATAAAACGCAATTTGCGCGCCGCCGCTTCCGGTAAACGATCGTCGCATGAGGTGATCAACTCATGTAATCCACGTCCTTCGGCATGAAAATGCTGGCGCAGCAAGCGCTCCAGACGCCGGGTGGCTTTGACTACCCGATCTATTTGTCCCATGCCATCCTCCTTGTTGCCTGACTGCTGACGCGGCGAACGGCTCAACTAAGCCGCTCAGCTTCCTACGTTAAGCGCACCGATTTTTCTCTAGTGTGACTGATTTGTAAGCTGCTATGCAACGGTTATCCCGTGGCCGCGACATCCAAAGCCATACGAGAAAGCGGTGCGAGAAAAGATGATGAAACGCATCGCGCAGCCTGAAAACAATTTATTAACATTTTCAATTTGAGAGCGAGGTAACGTTACAGGCTGTTTGTTCGGTCTGCAGAGCAGCCCTTTGTTACAATCAATAGAAAAATCACAACGATAACCCTCTGTGACGCCGAAGAAGAGTGACAACCCAGCCAACGCGCAGTATGCGTTGGGCCGTCATTCCTATTCAGCGTTCACTGTGTCCCTACTGACTGTGAGAGTGAACCGCATGCCAATGACCAGATGCCGTTATTTTTCTGCTCTGGTTCTTTACTGTCTGAGTGCGCTGCTCCCGGCAGGCGCCGCCAGCCTCGACTTTAAAGGCACCTTAGCCACCCCGTTCCTCAACCATCCGCGCGGAGCCACTTTCAACGCCACCATTTTCTTCGACCCCAATGCCAGCAGTTTTGAATCAGGAGGCGAGTTAGGGGTCTGGCAACAAGAGCACTACCCGTTCCAGCAAGTGGCCATTGTGATTGAAGATCAGCTGTATCAGGTCAACGCCCTCGAGCAATCGGCGCTGGATAACCGGATTCGGATCGTCCACTGCCAAACGGTGACTGCGGTGTGCACCTTCGATGAAATCAGTTTACATGCCAACGGGGAAGTCAGCGGCCAATTGGATGCGCCCAGAATTCAATTTACCCTGCGAGGCAATGCCGGTTGGCTGAAAGACGCACATTTACCGGATACCATGGCGCTGCGCGAACTGATGCAAACCGCCAATCAGGCCAGCATGACGTTGCAATCGGACTTTGAGTCCTCCTCTTTGCGCATCGAGCGCTGACCGACGCCGAACCGCCGGCGCGCTACCCTGTTCGCGTCACGCCGCCTGTAAGCAGGTCGATGCGTAGAATTGCGCCGCGACAGCGCGCACCGTCTACTACTCTGAGCGCCTTCTGTTATCATCATGCTCTCCGAGCTGGGAGTCATGCCACATGAAACGCCATTTAGTTTATCTGGGATCTCTTATCATGAGCGCAGTATTACAGGCCGCGCCGGTCGCCGAGCCGTTATCCTTTTCGCCGGCGCCGCGTGAAGCAAACTACCCCGAGTTTATGCAGCAACAGGTGACACCGTTTTGGCAGCAAGGGCAACAACAGACCCTGACCAGCACCGATGGCCTGCCGCTACAAACCATCCGTTTTCACTCACCGCAGCACCAGCAGGTGATCATGGTGGTCAACGGACGACTGGAGAGTTTCCTCAAGTATCAGGAGCTGGCCTACGATCTGTTCCAGCAAGGCTATGATGTGGTGATGTTCGATCATCGAGGCCAAGGGCTATCGGGCCGGATGCTCGCTGATCGGCACAAAGGCTATGTGGCCGATTTCTCCGACTATCAGCGCGACATGAAACAGGTCTATCAGACCCTGATTGCCGGGCAAGGCTACCAACAAGCCTTCTTGCTGGCGCACTCGATGGGCGGCGCAGTCTCAGCCGGTTATCTGGAAACCTATCCACAAGATTTTACTGCCGCGGCGCTATCCGCCCCGATGCTGGGGATCGCCTTACCACTGCCGCACTGGCTGACGCGCAGCATTACCGGTGTGGCCGAATGGGTAGATAGCTGGGCAGAAAGTTATGCGCCAGGCACCGGGCCGTACAAAGCCACGCCGTTTGCCACTAACGATCTGACCCACAGTGAGCCACGTTATCAGTGGTTCCGTGAGCTGTATGCCGCCAATCCAAACGTGCAACTCGGTGGCCCTACCTTGCACTGGATCCGCGAAGGGATGCAGGCCGGTGAAGATGCCATCACCCACGCCCCCGAGCTGACCACCCCACTGTTGCTGCTACAAGGCGGCCAAGATTCGGTGGTCGATAACGAGGCGCACCGACGTTTTTGTACCGCGATGGCACAGGCGGGTCACCCATGCGAAGGCAATCAGCCATACGTGATTGACGGCGCGCGCCACGAGCTGCTGTTTGAGCAAGACCCGCTGCGCACCCAAGCTCTGCGCCAAATTTTGACCTTTTTTGCGCGCTACTGATGTAGGCTGACTCGCGCCTCAACAGAGCAAAACGGTAGGCAACTGACGACGTGTCGATAAGCGGCACGTCGTTTATCTCTTAACACGGCACACACCAACATTCTCACCTAACGGGATGTCATGGCTTTTGGTGAGCCAGATCACCTTACGGGATGAAATTTGTCAGATTAACAGACTGTCTGCGTGCAGCAGGTATACTGTGCTTTCTCCTTTCTGCTATCAGAGTGTGTGATTTATGTACCGAGTTGTAGCCTCCGATCTGGACGGAACCCTGCTGACACCGGATCACCGGGTCTCCCCTTTTACCGCCGATACCCTGCGTATGTTAACCGAGCAAGGGATCCGCTTTATTTTCGCCACCGGTCGCCATCACGTAGATGTAGCCAAGATCCGCGAAAATCTGGGGATTGATGCTTACATGGTGACCTCCAATGGCGCTCGGGTACACAATACCGCCGGTGATCTGGTGTTCAAACACGATCTGGCGCCGGAAATTGCCCATGATCTGATGACGCTGGCCCACAATCACCCTGACATCATCACCAACGTCTACCGTGAAGATGAATGGCACATCGATCGGGAAGTCGATTGGCTGGCCGAATTCCATGATGAAACCGGCTTCCATTGCAATATCAGCAACATGCAGCTGGTCGATTGTGATGGCGTAGCCAAGGTCTTTTATCTGGGCGCGCATGAAACCCTGCTGCCGATGGAAGAGGCGATCAACGCCCGCTTTGGCGACAAGGTCAATGTCAGCTTCTCACTGCCAGAGTGCTTGGAAGTAATGGCCGGCGGAGTGTCAAAAGGTCATGCGCTGGAGCAAGTGCTGCCCCTCAAAGGGATGACGCTGGCGGACTGCATCGCGTTTGGCGATGGCATGAATGACTTAGAGATGCTGAGCATGGTCGGCAAAGGCTGCGTGATGCAAAACGCGCATCAGCGCCTGAAAGATGCGCTGCCGGATGCTGAAGTGATTGGCGATAATGCCGATGAAGCCGTCGCGCACTATCTGCGCCGCATGTTTATCGCCTGATCTTGTTTCCACGCTAAACCCCGGTATACACTGAATGCCATCGTGGAGATGGCATTCCTCCCTTAACCGTCGGGTTTCCCGTCTGATGATGCCTGCTAGATTCCTGATCTGTAACAGGAAGGCGGGCATGTGCGTGTTATCCCTGAGCGAATTGCGCGAAAATCGGTTCGCAAGACTCGGCTTACGTCACCCTGTCGACCCCTGTTGCAATCGGGAGCGATTGTCGCCGGTGTGCATTATTCGTGCGTGGCTAACGCTAACGCCGAATGTACGCTCGGCGTGGTTATTTACGTCGGCAGGATTGCCGGCATGACGTTCAGGATCGCCAGTATGTCCGAAACATCCCTACTCAGCTCGTTGCTTGCCGTCAGTGGCGGCGCCGCTTTTGGTGCCTCTTTGCGCTGGTGGGTCAGCAGCAAGCTCAATACCCTCTTACCGCATCTGCCACCCGGTACCCTTCTGGTCAACTTGCTCGGTGGATTTTTGATTGGGATTGCGGTGGAAGTTTTTTTGCGCATGCCGCATCTGTCGCCGCATTTGCGCCTGTTTATCATCACCGGTTTTCTCGGTGGCCTCACCACCTTCTCCAGCTTTTCCGCCGAGATGATCACCTCGTTGCAAAAAGGCCATACCCTGTGGGTACTCGGTGGGATCACCTTACACTTAGGCGGCTCGCTGCTGATGACCGTGGCCGGGATGAGCCTGACCCGCTTGTTGTGGCCGCAGTAAGTCACTGGCATCGAGAGCACCCAAATAAAAAAAGCCACCCAATACCATCAGCGGCACCATGAGTGGCTTTTTGCATGAAGCAATGTCAGAGGCTTCGTCAGTGAAACAGTGAATCTGGAGGGGGAGCCAGATTCACTGACCGCGCTTATTTGGCGGCGGCTTTCTGGTTACGCAGGAACTCTACCGCGACATCTGGGAAGTCGGTGAACACGCCATCGACATCGGCGGTATTGTAGAAGATATCCAGCATATCCGTCAGGTTCTTAGCATACGGCGGTACCTTACCGGCGTCTTGACGGAAGGTATACGGGTGCACCACCAGACCGTTGGCATGGGCTTCTTTGACCATGATGGTGGTCTTGATGTTGCCCGGGGTGGAGCTCTCTTCTACCACCATCGGATACCATGGACCGACACCGTCAGCATACTTGGCAATCTTGGCCATCGCGCCCGGCTCGAACATCCAGTCGTAGCTGTAGTTGGTCAGGGTGCCATCTTTGTTGATGACCATGGTTTCTTTGTCATCGGTCAGGGTGATCAGCTGTACCAGCTTGATATCCATCCCCATCTTCGGCAGCAGCTCATCGTGTACCCGCTGCAGATCTGGCGCGTCAAAGCTTTGCAGGAAAACTTTGTCATCTTTCTTGGTGTAGCCGTACTTTTTCAGGGTTTCCAGTACCGCCACGGAGATGTCTTTGCCTTCGGTTTTATGGAACCACGGCGCTTTGGTCTCGACATAAATCCCCACGTTTTTACCGGTGGAGTGGTTCATGCCTTGGATCATTTCGATCTCTTCGGCCAGCGTATGAATGCGAAAATCGCTCTTCCACATTGGGAAACGATTCGGGAATTTCTGGCTCATCTTGCCATCTTTATCCAGCACAAACTCTTCGGTAAACGAAAGTTGGCGAATTTCCGGCAAGGTGAAATCAATGGCGTAGTAACGACCATCGTCGCGCGCACGGCCTGGGAATTTCTTGGCCACGTCAGTCACGCGATCCAGATAGTGGTCATGCAGGACGATCAGCTGATTGTCCTTGGTCATCACCACATCTTGCTCCAAATAATCGGCACCCATCGCGTGCGCCATGGCTTTGGCCGGCAGGGTATGCTCCGGCAAATAACCACTGGCACCACGGTGCGCGACGACAATTTTATCCCCGGTCTGGGCAAATACCGGTGCCACCAATACGGCACTGGTCATCAGTGCAAGCAGAGTCTTGTTCATCATTATCGCTCTTTGGTTTTATCAGTGTAGGGTAAGGTAAAGATGTAAGATGTTATTTTTATTGCAGTTTTATTTTTATTCGGCGGATTGCTGTCACAATCCGCCGTATTGTTACGTATTGCTCAATGCGGTGCATTCGCACCACTATCCGATGAGGCTCGCTTAAGCGTTCGCCTTCTCTTCTTGTGCTTTGTTGTGATGGAGCATAGTCAGCGCCAGCAAGATCACCGCCGCCACACAAGAGCCGATCAGCAACATGAAGCCGCCATCCCAACCAAAGTGGTCTACGGTGTAACCCACCACGGCGTTCGCCGCGACTGAACCACCGAGGTAACCGAACAGACCGGTAAAGCCCGCCGCGGTACCTGCCGCTTTCTTCGGAGCCAGCTCCAGCGCATGCAGACCAATCAGCATCACTGGGCCGTAAATCAGGAAGCCGATCGCCACCAGAGACGCCATATCCACCATCGGGTTACCTGGTGGGTTCAGCCAGTACACCGTAGTCGCCAGCGCAACCAGTACCATGAAGAACACGCCGGTGGCACCACGGTTACCTTTGAACACTTTGTCCGACATCCAGCCACACACCAAGGTGCCCGGGATCCCCGCCCACTCGTAGAAGAAGTAAGCCCATGAGGATTTATCCACCGAGAAGTGCTTCACTTCTTTCAGATAAGTCGGCGCCCAGTCCAGTACGCCATAGCGCAGCAGATAGACGAATACGTTAGCAAAAGCGATGTACCACAGCAGTTTGTTCGGCAGAATGTACTTGGTGAAGATCTCTTTAGCCGTCAGCTCCACTTCGTTCTTGGCGCTGTAATCTTCTGGATAGTCATCCTTGTACTCTTCGATTGGCGGCAAACCACAAGACTGTGGCGTATCACGCATGGTCAGGTAAGCGAAAATTGCCACCCCCACCGCGGCCGCGGCCGGTACATAGAACGCTGAGCGCCAATCATTGAACCAGCCCATGCCCAGAATGAACAGTGGACCAATCATGCCGCCACCCACGTTGTGGGCACAGTTCCAGATGGACACGATGCCGCCACGCTCTTTCTGTGACCACCAGTGCACCATAGTACGACCGCAAGGAGGCCAACCCATGCCTTGTACCCAACCATTTAAGAACAGCAGGACAAACATGATGGCGATGCTCGACGTGGCCCATGGCATAAAGCCCATGATGAAGAAAATCGCCGCCGACAGCAGCAGACCCGCGGTCAGGAACACCCGCGGGTTGGAGCGGTCAGATACCGCGCCCATCAGGAACTTAGACAGGCCGTAGGCGATGGCCACACCGGACATAGCAAAACCCAGATCCCCACGCGAGAACCCTTGTTCCACCAGATACGGCATTGCCAGTGAGAAGTTTTTACGGACGAGATAATAACCGGCATAGCCGAAGAAAATACCGGCAAAGATCTGCCAGCGCAGACGCTTATACGTGCTATCGATCTGCGCTTCCGGCAGTCGGGCACGATGCGCCGCAGGACGGAAAATACTCAACATATTCGGATCCTCGATATGTCTGTGGCTGTTATTTTGTAGTAATGGGTTTGCGAAACCGAAAACGATTACGCGGCGAATGCCGTAAAAGGAACAGAGGTGACCCTATTGGCAGTTCGTAAACGAGCGCAATAATAGTGACTATGTTTCGTAAATGGTGTGAGTCAAAACACAATTCGTCATATTTATTATTAATTTTTCGTTTAAAATAAATCAGTTACGAACATATCTTTTTCGTTCGCGCCATTTTCATCCGCGCATTGGCATGATTTACACTGTATATAAATGTGACAAATGGTGATTGGAATCACAAATTAGCATTAATTAACGCTCATTTTGATTTCGTTTTTGCTCATTTATGGTCTATATCAAACATTTCAAACGGCGAAATTGCGATACTCCGCGCATGAACTGAACGCCTGCATGCGACTGACTTTCCTCTTCTAATTACCCGCAGTCGCACCGGCGTACCTCGTTGCCAAACCGCTGACCTGCGAGAACCCTGACCCTATGAATAGCGCAACCCGAATCGAAACTGATGTCGCGATTATCGGCGGCGGCGCCACCGGTGCTGGTGTCGCCCGCGACTGTGCCCTGCGCGGCCTGCGCTGCGTTCTGTTAGAGCGCGATGACATTGCTACCGGCGCGACCGGACGTAACCATGGCCTGCTGCACAGTGGTGCCCGTTATGCGGTGACTGACGAAGAATCAGCCCGTGAATGTATCAGTGAAAACAAGATATTAAAGAAGATTGCTCGCCACTGTATCGAACCGACTGGCGGCCTGTTTATCACCCTACCAGAAGATGACTTGGCGTTTCAGGACGGTTTTATCCGCGCCTGCCAAACCGCAGGCATTGATGCCAAAGCAATTTCGCCGCAAGAGGCGATCCGCTTAGAGCCGTCGGTGAACCCAGCGCTGCTCGGCGCGGTCACCGTACCGGATGGCACCGTTGACCCGTTTCGTCTGACCGCCGCCAACATGCTGGATGCGCGGGAAAATGGCACTCAGGTGCTGACTTATTGCGAAGTGGTCGGGCTGATCCGCGAAGGCGATCGCGTGATTGGCGTGCGCGCTTTCAACCATCAAACGTATCAGGTGGTGGAAGTGTATGCGGCGATCGTGGTGAACGCCGGTGGGATCTGGGGTCAGCGCATTGCCGAATACGCGGATCTGAGCATTCGCATGTTCCCGGCCAAAGGTGCGCTGTTGATCATGGGGCATCGCATCAATAACCGCGTGATCAACCGCTGCCGTAAACCGGCCGATGCCGATATTCTGGTGCCGGGCGATACCATCTCCTTAATTGGCACCACTTCCAGCCGCGTGCCGTATGATCGCATCGACGATATGCGCGTAACGCCAGAGGAAGTGGACATTCTGATCCGCGAAGGGGAAAAACTGGCCCCTGTAATGGGCCGCACCCGTATTCTGCGCGCCTATGCCGGGGTGCGTCCGCTGGTTGCTAGCGACAATGACCCGTCCGGTCGTAACGTCAGCCGCGGTATTGTGCTGCTGGATCACGCCGAGCGCGATGGTTTGGAAGGTTTTGTCACCATCACCGGCGGTAAACTGATGACCTACCGTTTGATGGCCGAATGGGCCTCCGATCTGGTGTGCCGCAAACTCAATCACAGCGCCACCTGTACCACGGCCGAAAAACCGTTGCCGGGCTCAGAAGAGCGCACCGAAGATACCCATGCCAAACTGTTCAGCCTGCCAGCGCCACTGCGCGGCTCGGCAGTGTACCGCCACGGCGATCGCGCGCCGCGCTTTGCCGCCGAAGATCGCACCGACAGCTCACTGGTGTGCGAATGTGAAGCGGTGACCGCCGCCGAAGTGCGCTATGCGGTTAACGAGCTGAAGGTGAATAACTTAATTGACTTGCGCCGTCGGACACGGGTCGGCATGGGGCCTTGTCAGGGTGAACTGTGCGCCTGTCGCGCCGCCGGTGCCATGGCCCGTTTCAAGGCCACCACCGCGCAGCAATCCACCGCCCAGCTACAAAGCTTCCTCGAAGAGCGCTGGAAAGGGATCCGCCCGATTGCGTGGGGCGATGCGCTGCGCGAATCTGAATTTACCAGCTGGGTGTATCAAGGCCTGTGTGGACTCGATGACATTCCACCTAGCCTGCCTGACACCGAATCGCCACACAGCAACACACTGCCACAGGGAGAGCCGCAATGAAGTTTGATGTTGCCATCATCGGAGCCGGTTTGGCCGGCCTGACCTGCGGTATTCAGCTGGCCGCCAGCGGTCAGCGATGCACCATTATCAGCGCCGGTCAGTGTGCGCTGAATTTTTCATCCGGCTCACTGGATCTGCTCAGTCGCCTGCCGGATGGCACGGCGGTGGCCGCGCCTCTGCAGGCGCTCGATCAACTGACCACCCAAGCGCCGCAGCATCCGTATACCCGCATGGGCAGCGCCGCCATGACGCGCCATGTCGCGCACTTTATGCAGCTGCTGCAAGCCAGCAATATCGAGATGCAAGGCGAGGCCCAGCACAACCATCTGCGCATGACCCCGCTCGGCAGTTTGCGCCCGACGTGGTTATCCCCGCTGAGTGTACCGGTACAACCGCTGCCACTGCCGGCACAAAGCGGAGCCTTAGCGCTGATTGGTATCGAAGGCTTCCATGATTTCCAACCGGAAATGGCGGCCGCCACCTTACAACAATACCCAGCCTATCAGGGCTGCCAGATCCTGACCGGCCAGTTGACCCTGCCACAGCTGGATCAGCTACGTCGTAATCCCAGTGAGTTTCGCTCGGTTAACGTGGCGCGCGTACTGGAACAGCTGACCGACTTAGCACCATTGGCCGCCGAGTTAAAACGCGCCGCGCAAGGTGCCACGACCGTGATCCTGCCGGCGGTATTAGGATTAGAGAACACCCGTCTGCGTAGCGAGTTAGAGCGCCTTACCAGCCTGCAACTGCTGGAGCTGCCAACCCTGCCACCATCCGTGCTGGGGATCCGCTTACAACAAGCCCTCAAGCGCCGCTTCCAGCAGCTCGGTGGCCTGTTTATGAATGGCGATCAGGTGCAGTCAGCCCGCATCGAAAATCAGCGAGTGACCGCCTTGTATACCCGCAACCATGAAGAAATTCCGGTCGAGGCACGCGATGTGGTGCTGGCCAGCGGTAGCTTTTTCAGTAATGGTCTGGTGGCAGAATTTGATCGGATCCGCGAGCCGGTTTTCGGGCTGGATGTGATTGAAACCGGCCCACGCGCCGAGTGGAGCGAAGAGCGCTTCCTGACCAGCCAGCCATTCTTGCAGTTTGGTGTCAGCGTCGATAACCGCCTGCGGGTGCGTAAAGACGGCCAAACGCTGCACAATGTGTATGCCATCGGCGCTGTGCTGGGTGGCTATGATCCGATTTATCAAGGCTGCGGCGCGGGAGTCTCGGTGACGACCGCCCTGCATGTCGCTGAACAAATCCTGCAACAGCAGGAGGAAACCGCATGAGCCAGACACACGACTCGAGCTTCGAAAGCTGCATTAAATGTACCGCCTGTACCACCTTGTGTCCGGTGGCCAAAGTCAATCCGGCCTATCCGGGGCCAAAACAAGCGGGGCCGGATGGCGAACGTCTGCGCCTCAAAGATCCGGCGCTGTACGATGACGCGCTGAAATACTGCACTAACTGCAAGCGCTGCGAAGTCGGGTGTCCATCGGATGTGAAAATCGGTGACATCATCCAGCGCGCACGTGCTCAGTACAGCCATAAAAAACCGACCCTGCGCGATGCGATTTTAAGTCACACCGATCTGATGGGGACGCTGTCGACCCCGTTCGCGCCGATCGTTAACCTGACCACCGGTTTAAAGCCGGTGCGTAAATTGCTGGATACGGCGCTGAAGGTCGACCATCGTCGTGAACTGCCGAAATACTCACACGGCACTTTCCGTAACTGGTATCGCAAGCACGCCGACAGCCAAAAGCAGTTTGCCGAGCAAGTGGCCTATTTCCACGGCTGCTACGTCAACTACAACCATCCGCAACTGGGCAAAGATTTAATCCGTGTGTTTAACGCCATGGGAATTGGTGTGCAGTTGCTGGATCGGGAAAAATGCTGTGGTGTGCCACTGATTGCTAACGGTTTTACCGACAAAGCGAAAAAGCAGGCCGCCTTCAACGTGCGCCATTTGGAAACCGCGGTGACCGAAAAAGGTCTGCCGGTGATTGCCACCTCGTCCACCTGTACCTTTACCCTGCGCGATGAGTATCCGCACATTCTGGGGGTGGATAACCGCAAGGTGCGCAGCCATATCGATCTGGTGACCCGCTTTTTATACCGTGAGCTGAGTGCTGGGCGTGAGCTTAAGCTCAAGCACACCCCGCTGCGCGTGGCGTACCACACGCCTTGCCATATGGAAAAAATGGGCTGGGTGCCGTATACGCTGGATCTGCTGCAGCGCATTCCGGGTCTCGAGCTCATCATGCTCGACTCGCAGTGCTGTGGGATCGCCGGTACCTACGGCTTCAAAAGTGAGAACTACGATACCTCGCAAGCCATCGGCGCACCGCTGTTCCGTCAAATTGAGGAAAGCGGGGTCGATTTTGTGGTCTCCGATTGCGAAACCTGTAAATGGCAGATTGAGATGTCGACCAGCAAACGCTGCGAACACCCCATCACTGTGCTGGCGCAGGCGTTGGCGTAATGCTAACGCGCCCTTGCCTGATCAAGGCCGGTCGTCGCGCGTTGGTGTAAGTAAACCGTGTAATCCCCCCAGCCGCTTTGCGGCTGGGACTTATCCTTGTGTGCTTAGGTCATAGTTACCTGTCTGAGGCCGGACACCACTGCCCTTTCCGGGTCCGGCTCTTTTTGCTCTGTATTCCCTTTTTCTGTGCCAAACAGCGTTTTTTCTCTGCTAAAACCGGCCTTTTCCCTGCAAATCATCTTTTTTAATCTCGGCAGTAAAATCTGCGTGATTTGCCTTACAAAAGCAGTAAAATGCCGCGCACTACGCTGCCGGTTTTCGCTTCAGTGCCCGGTAGCCAGCCTCTCATAACAACAAAATATCCAAACCAGTGATACAAGGAATGGTAATGAAAAAGTATGCGGCAATGGCGGTGATGTCTGTCGTTCTGGCAGGATGTGCCAGCAATCAGCCTCAGCAATCAGCGGACTATCAATACACCCCCCCCACTCCCGTTGCGATCACCAGCAATGGCGAGATAGCTAAGCCCTATGATCTGACTTGGGCGCGCGCCGAGCGTTGGCTGAAAGAGCACAATCTGGCCGCCACCAACCAAGATCGCGCCGCCGGTTTGCTGTCAGTCACCCAAGCAGACTATGTGGATGGCCTCAAATATCTGGATTGCGGTAACGGTGGCAGCAAAGTGGCGATTGCCAACCCAGATGTGAAACTGAATCTGATCATCACCCCCAATGGGGATAAGAGCGCGGCCAACGTGAACCTAAAAGGCACCAGCCGCGTCGACTACATCGATAGCGATGGCAGCCGGATCGCCGCGCCATCCGTCACCCCCGTGTGTGTATCACGCGGCGTGCTGGAAAGCGAGCTGCTGCAATACTTAAATCAATAAGCGCGCAGCATCTACAAAGGCCAAATAAAAACGGGCAGCCCCTCAGCTGCCCGTTCTTTTTATCGCTTTTATCGCTTGCTGACTTAACCCATCAGGCCAGCGCGGTGGTCTGCTCGGTGCGCGTCAGGCGTTTGAGCAGCACATTCAGCAATACCCCGTAAGCGGGCAAGAACAGCCCCAAGCTGATGATTAGCTTAAAGCAGTAATCCACAGTGGCAATTTCCACCCAGTGCTGCGCCATGAACGGATCGGGACTTTTGTAAAAGGCGATAAAGAAGAATGAAACCGTATCGCTAACATTGCCAAACAGCGTCGAGGCCGTTGGAGCCACCCACCACGCCTTCATCTGGCGCAGACGGTTAAAGACATTGATATCCAAGATCTGGCCGAGCAAATAGGCCATAAAGCTGGCCACCGCAATACGCGCGACAAACAAGTTGAAATCGCCCAGCGCATTGAAACCCTGAAATTCGCCGTTAAAAAACAGTACCGACACCACATACGAGATCAGCAGCGCAGGCGCCATGACCGCCAGAATAATCCGCCGCGCCAACGAGGCACCATAAATCCGCACCGTCAGGTCAGTCGCCAAGAAGATAAACGGGAATGAGAACGCGCCCCACGTGGTATGAAAACCAAAAATGGAGATCGGCAATTGCACCAGATAGTTACTGGAGGCAATGATAAATACGTGGAACAGCACCAGCCAGATCAGCGCATTACGCTGCTGGGCAGGAGAGAAGGATGACATTGATTGTGCACCTTTTTGTTGGTTGGGGTGAGGGAACCCAAATACATACCCAGCCTGTTGATTCGCTGCGTTATCGGCACGCTGCCACAGGCGTAAGGTGAAATTATAACCGTCTCATCTGGGCTTGTCAGCTCAAAACGTGCGCTCATCTGCGAGGATCTGCGCCAAAAAGGCTAAGACATCGCCGCCCTCTTCATTCTGCGCTTCTAACCACAAGCACTCGGTATAATGATCGCCACGCAGCAGCAAAGGGGTACCCTCAAATTCAACCCGCCAAGTGTGCAAATCAGCATCACATTGACGCTCTAATACCTGCAGCTCTAACCGAGAAATCACCGGCAAAGCCCGCTCGGCGAAATTATCAAAATTGAGCCCCGGCGCGGGAATAGTTATTGAGTAATTTTCCATATCGATTCAAAAACTTCCAATTACGGCTGTGAATTATGCGTTAAGCGACAATATAAACATCAGCAGATTATTCATGAATCCGCAATAAATAGTCGAAGAAATTAAATTTTTCGGTCATTTGTCCGATATATCTGTTCTGCTATTACGCTACACCTCCAGCACAAATCACCTTGTGTTATGGTTTTTTAACGCCCCGTCGTGGCGGCGTAGGCTTTCTCCTGGAGACAAAAATGTCATTCCGTGACCTGAATATTGGTAAAAAGCTGTTTTTATCTTTCTCGCTACTCGGCTTGGTTATTATCGGTATTGGTGCTTTATCACTCACTTTGTTTAGCCGCATGAATGAACAAACGTTGGACGTAACCGATAATATCGTTCCCGGCATCATGATCGTTTCTCAAACCAGTGAAGCCGTTAGCAGCTTTCGCCGTTACCAATTAGGTTATCAACTCGTATTAGATAATCCCCAAAAAAACCAATACTTCGATAAAATTAACGCACTGCGTGCACAAGTGGACTCCGAGCTGGAAAAATACGCACCGTATGCGTTCAGTGCGGAAGATAAGCAGATGTTTCAGAACGTAAAAATTCAGTGGCAGCGCTATCTAGATATCAATCAGGACGTAATGAATAATCTGCAAAATGGTAATTTAGCGCAAGCTGAGCAGATTTTACTCAATCAGGGCATGACACAATTTGCCGAGCTAAATAATTCCATCAATGCACTGATCAAAATTAATAAACAATACGCCAATGAAAGTCGCACCAAAGCTGTACAAATTTACTCCTCGGTGCAGCTGTATGTCTCCATCAGTATTCTAATTGCCATTGCGCTCGTTACTGTATTAGCCCGCGTTCTGACCCGCCAAATTCGCGACCCTCTCCTGACTATCCTGGATCAAGCCAAACAAATCTCTAACGGTAACCTGCAACGCGGTGTGCTGTGTGATTATCTGGCATCTGGCCAAGCGGCACGCGATGAGATTGGCCAAGTCGCCTTTGCTATTCGCGATATGAAAGAAGGCTTGGGACATCTGGTCAATGAAATCTCCTCCTCCGTTTCCCAGCTCAGCACTGCGGTAGAAGAAGTGAGTGCCATTGCCGAACAATCTTCTCATGGCATGCAACAGCAGCAATCCGAAGTCTCGCAGCTGGCCACGGCGATGAACGAGATGCAATCCACCGTGCAAGAAGTCTCCCGTAACACCACCGATGCCGCCAGTGCCGCCCATCAAGCCTCCAATGCCTCGGATTCCGGCAGTAAAGTGGTACAGGATGCGATTGGCAGCATCGAGCGGGTCGCCAGTGAAATCGAACACTCCGGCCAAGTGGTACAGCAGCTGGAGCAAGACAGTGCCAGCATCAGTGTGGTGCTGGATGTGATCCGCAACATTGCCGACCAAACTAACCTGCTGGCGCTGAACGCAGCGATTGAAGCGGCGCGCGCTGGTGAGCAAGGTCGCGGCTTTGCCGTAGTGGCCGATGAAGTCCGCACGCTGGCACAGCGCACCCAAGACTCGACCGCGGAGATCAACAAGATCATCGAAGTGCTGCAATCACGCGCCGCTGAAGCCGGTCAAGCGATGCAGATCAGTCGCCAGCAGATGCACACCAGCGTCGAGCAAGCACGCAATGCTGGGGCCACCATCGCCCAAATTAACCAAGCGGTGGTACGCATTTCCGATATGAACACTCAGATTGCCAGTGCTACCGAGCAGCAAAACTCGGTGACCGATGAGCTCAATCGCAGCATTGTCACTATCCACAATGCCTCCGATGAAGTGGCGCAAGGCGCGAATCAGACTGCGCAAGCCTGCGCGGAGCTGAGCCAGCTGGCCATTCACCTGCAACAGGTCACCAATCGTTTCGCGGTATAAATTCCCCCTTAATATCGCGCCGACATCAGTCGGCGCATAAGATACTGCTTACACTGGCCGTCATTGAGAATATGGCGGTCAGTGATATATTCCTTCGCTTTTTCCTTTCCCCCAATACCGCTTTTTTATTCTTTTTCCTCTCTGGCGCTGTCTATTTATCATTCATTTAAAATCAATTAGTTAATCTAAACGCAACGGCATACACGCCGAATTGTCACACTAAATTTTCTTTTTTGCTTTAATTTTACCCAGCCGCAGCCGTTATTAATAAATATATACAAAAAGATACATATATTAAGTTGCACCATTGGGATGTTGTCGTTGCGACGCCTTATTCCTGACCGCTTAAACTTGCTAAATGAGAATAATGGTATGTTATTGAAGCACCTTTCCATCGGCAAAAAGCTGACCTCCGCATTTTCTTTATTGTGTTTGTTAATCATCGGCATCGGCCTATTCTCGCTGTTGCAATTCAGCCGCTTAAACGGTGGTTCACAGCATCTGGCCGAACAGGTGATCCCGAGCATCACCCAGGCGGCCACTATCGATAGCCACATCAGCCGATTGCGCCGTAATGAAATGGGGATCATCGTGGTCTACGATAACCCAACCATGAAGGCTGACTATCAGAAGCTGTTAGACGCCATTCCCGCCCAAATTAATGATGCCATTGCCCAATTTGCGCCGTTGCTGGAAAGCGAGCAGGAGCGCCAGATCTATAACAACATCAAAAATGAGTGGTTAGCCTATCAAGGTCTGCATCGTCAGATGATGGACGCTATCGAGCGCGGTGATTTGCAGCAAGCGCGTTATATTTTGGTCGACCAAAGCCGCAGTATATTCAGACAACTCACCGCACACGTACAAGATTTAATCAATATTAATCAGACCTTTGCCAACAATGCACGCCAAGATGTAGACAATATCTTCAGTGCCTCGAAAGTCAGTATTGCTATCAGCATTGCTCTCGCCGTGGTCATGGTGGTGTTCTTTGCCACCCTGCTGACGCGGCAAATCCGCGATCCACTGTTACTGCTGGTAAGTCAGGCACGCCTGATTGCTAACGGGCAGCTTGGCCGCTCTGCGCTGTGCGACTATATCGACTCCGGTAAACTCTCTCGCGATGAAACGGGGCAACTGGCGCTGGCGATCCGGCAGATGAAGGAGGGGCTGTATACTCTGGTCAATGAAATCACCTCCTCGGTATCGCAACTCAGTGCCGCCGTCGAGGAAGTGAGTGCTATCGCCGAACAATCGGCGCACGGGATGCAGCAGCAACAGTCGGAAGTCTCACAATTGGCCACCGCCATGAACGAGATGCAATCCACGGTGCAAGAAGTGTCACGTAACACCACCGAAGCGGCATCCGCAGCGCAAGTGGCCTCGGCCTCCTCAGGCAGTGGAAGCAAAGTGGTGCAAGATGCCATTGGCAGTATTGAGCGGGTCGCCAGTGAAATTGAACACTCCGGTCAAGTGGTGCATCAGCTGGAGCAAGACAGCGCCAGCATCAGCATGGTTCTGGATGTGATCCGCAATATTGCCGATCAAACTAACTTACTGGCACTGAATGCGGCCATTGAGGCTGCGCGGGCTGGCGAGCAAGGGCGTGGCTTTGCCGTGGTAGCCGATGAAGTGCGCACGCTGGCGCAGCGCACCCAAGACTCGACCGCTGAGATCAACAAAATTATCGAAGTACTGCAATCACGTGCCGCAGAAGCCGGTCAAGCCATGCAGTTAAGTCGCCAACAAATGCAGACCAGTGTCGAGCAAGCGCGCAACGCCGGCGCCACCATCGAACAAATTAATGATGCGGTGATACGTATTTCCGATATGAATACCCAAATTGCCAGCGCCACCGAGCAGCAAAACTCCGTGACCGATGAGCTCAACCGCAGCATTGTTAACATCCACAATGCCTCCGATGAGGTGGCACAAGGTGCCAATCAGACCGCGCAGGCCTGTGGTGAACTCAATCAACTGGCGAACAATCTACAGCACACGATCGCTCGATTTAGTCTATAAGGGGTTCTCTTCGCTTTAGCACGCATCTCTACACCGTGGCGCTGGCTATCCAAGCCAGCGCCGCCGGCCAAATACATTTTTCGATATAACCACTTATATCAATCTAAAGGCAAAAAGCAGACATAAACACCGCAACAATCATTTAATTAAGCACATCAAACCAGATAGTTAATTGAATATCGCACAATAAATCCATCGCCACGGCAAAAACACAAAACAAAGTAAATATGACAGTGAGATATATTTATATTTGTCGCACAATTTAGTCAGAGACGTTATTTTTTGCATTGCGTGCGGTTTAATTGCCAATCGCTGCATATTTGGCTGTTTTTTATCCCAATAACACAGATCACATTTAATATTCTTTTTTTCTATCCGATAGATTCTCTCTGAATACATTATCGAAAATAGACCTGACGCATCATGTTTGAAACTAGCAATGGAGCATGCGGTTAAATTCAATTTCTGATGCGATATCACTGCCGTTATGCTGGAGCAATCAATGTCATTACGTGACTTAAATATCGGTAAAAAGCTGTTCTTATCCTTTTCCTTGCTCTGTCTGATTATTATCGGGATTGGGGGCTTATCACTGACACTGTTTCAACGCATGAACGCCGAAACGTTGGAAGTGACTGATAATACAGTACCTAGTCTGATGCTAGTATCAGAAGCATCGATCCTGATTAGCGACTTTCGTCGTTACGAACTGGGCTATTTACTGGTTATTAATGACGCAAACCGTCAAGAGTATCTGAATAAATTGCTGGAGCTGAAACAAGACGCCAGTAATGAGTTGCAAAAATACGCCAGCTATGTATCAGGTGCCGATGATCAAGAAGCTTATCAGCGCGTCACCAATAAATGGGCGCAATATCTGAACATCCACAATCAGTTTATTTCCGCATTGCATGCAGGCGATATCAATCAAGCCAAGCAAATATTATTGACTTCCGGTAGTTCGACCATTTTTGAGCTGGATGATTTAATCGCCAACTTGATGAAAATTAACCGTGATTACAGTGTGGAAAATCGCACCTCTGCACTCTCTATTTATTCGATGGTAAAACTGAACGTCGGCATTGCGCTATTGGTGGCCATCGGTCTGGTGATATTACTGGCGACAGTGTTGACCCGTCAGATCCGCGATCCATTATTAGTGATTCTGGAACAAGCGCATCAAATTGCCCGCGGTGATTTGCAGCGTGGTGCGCTGTGTAATTTCCTCGACGCCGGCAAAGCATCACAAGATGAAATCGGTCAGTTGGCCTTTGCCATTCGCGAGATGAAAGACAATTTGAGTGGTTTGGTGAGCGAGATTTCCTCCTCGGTTTCCCAGCTCAGTACCGCGGTGGAAGAAGTGAGCGCCATTGCCGAGCAATCGTCACACGGTATGCAACAGCAGCAATCAGAGGTTTCGCAGCTGGCCACGGCAATGAACGAGATGCAATCCACCGTACAGGAAGTGTCGCGCAATACCACCGATGCCGCCAGCGCCGCCCAGCAAGCCTCTGATGCCTCGGACTCCGGCAGCAAAGTGGTACAGGATGCCATCGGCAGTATCGAGCGTGTAGCCGGTGAAATCGAGCACTCAGGCCAAGTGGTGCAGCAACTGGAACAAGACAGTGCCAGCATCAGCGTGGTACTGGATGTGATCCGCAATATTGCCGATCAGACCAACCTGTTGGCACTGAACGCCGCCATTGAAGCGGCGCGCGCCGGTGAGCAAGGGCGTGGCTTTGCCGTGGTGGCCGATGAAGTACGCACACTTGCACAGCGCACCCAAGATTCCACCGCCGAGATCCATAAGATTATCGAGGTGCTGCAATCGCGTGCCGCCGAAGCGGGGCAAGCGATGCAGGTAAGCCGTCAACAAATGCACACCAGTGTTGAGCAAGCGCGCAATGCCGGTGCCACCATCGAGCAAATTAACCACGCAGTGGTGCGCATTTCTGATATGAACACGCAGATTGCCAGTGCCACCGAGCAGCAAAGCTCAGTGACCGATGAGCTCAATCGCAGCATTGTGACCATTCACAATGCCTCCGATGAAGTGGCGCAAGGGGCTAACCAAACTGCGCAAGCCTGTGCCGAGCTCAGCCAACTGGCGATTCACTTACAGCAAGTGACTAACCGCTTTGCCGTGTAAGCACGCACTCCCGATACGTTAACGGTGATTAAGCGCGGGTTGCCCTTCATTGGGCGACCGGCGCTTTATTGATGGCGATGCGTTAATCGCACCGAATGACCAAATCACACCATACCGCCCCGTAAACTCGACATGCTTGGGCAACAAGAAGCGTACTTCTCTGCCATCCATAACCTGCCGCCAGTAACAAACCACTCGTCATGTAATCCACGATACCAATAATAGTGCAAGGTATACGGAAAGAAATTTTTACCATTACACTTTTATTCATTTCTATTATAAATCAATGCATTAGTGACTATTCGTCCGAAAGTGTGTCGAGAATGACATATTTATTTATATCTTTTGGCTTAATTCTGTCCGCCAGCGGCCGCTACTAATCGGTATACAAGGATAAACGTATCTTTTATCGCACCGGCCGGAGGTTCTCTCCGACCGTTACGGAACCTCTTTCTGATCGCTCACCTCTGCTAAACGAGAATAGTGATATGTTATTTAAGCATCTTTCCATCGGCAAAAAGCTGACTGCGGCATTCTCGCTGTTATGTCTGCTGATTATCGGTATCGGCCTGTTTTCCTTACTGCAGTTCACTCGGCTGAATGCTGAATCACTGGATTTGACTGACAATGTCATGCCAAGTATCCGCGTGGCAGCCCGAATCAGTGATGAAGTGGGTAATTTCCGCCGCTATGAATTGGGCATGTTCTTGGTCAATGACGATCCAAGCCGCAATGCCGAATATCAGCGTGTGCTGCAAAATCTGCCGTCTCAAGTTGATGGTGCGCTGACCGAATATGGCCCGCTGGTCTACAGTGACCACGAACGTCAGACCTATAACAACATTAAAAATGAATGGTTGGCCTATCTGGGTCTGCACCGTCAGGTGATGGATATGTTAAACCGTGGCGAAGTTCAACAAGCACGCCACTTTTTCCTGACCCAAGGGATCCCTGCTTATCAGAAGCTGAATGCCCAAACCACCGAGCTGATGAACATCAACCAAGCCTATGCGGTTGAAGGCCGTCAGATGGCGGAAAATGTGTTTGGGTCAGCCAAACTGAGCATCTTCATCTGCATCGCGGTGGCGATTGTTCTGGTGGTGGTTTTCGCTAACATTCTGACGCGTCAAATTCGCGATCCACTGCTGTTGCTGGTTGATCAAGCCAAACAGATTGCTGGCGGTAACTTGGCGCGTGGCGCACTGTGTGACTATCTGGACTCCGGCAAAATGGCCAACGATGAAATCGGTCAGTTAGCCAAAGCGATTCGCCAGATGAAAGAAGGTCTGCACCAGCTGGTGAACGAGATCACCTCCTCAGTATCGCAGCTGAGTACTGCGGTGGAAGAAGTGAGCGCAATTGCCGAGCAGTCGTCACACGGTATGCAGCAGCAGCAAAGCGAAGTGTCGCAACTGGCCACGGCGATGAACGAGATGCAATCCACCGTGATGGAAGTGTCCCGTAACACCACCGATGCCGCCTCCGCCGCGCACGATGCCTCCGAGTCTTCTGGCTCTGGTAGCAAAGTGGTGCACAGCGCGATCCACAGTATTGAAGCGGTGGCGCAAGAAATCGAACATTCTGGCCAAGTGGTACAGCAGCTGGAGCAAGACAGTGCCAGCATCAGCGTGGTATTGGACGTGATCCGCAACATTGCTGACCAAACCAACTTGCTGGCGCTGAACGCCGCTATTGAAGCTGCGCGTGCCGGTGAACAAGGTCGTGGCTTTGCGGTGGTCGCCGATGAAGTGCGTACCTTGGCGCAGCGTACCCAAGACTCGACGGCTGAAATCAACAAGATCATCGAAGTGCTGCAATCCCGTGCTGCCGAAGCCGGTCAAGCGATGCAGATCAGCCGTCAGCAGATGCAAACCAGCGTTGAACAGGCGCGCAATGCCGGTGCTACTATCGAGCAGATCAATCAGGCGGTGATCCGGATTTCCGACATGAACACCCAGATTGCCAGCGCCACCGAAGAGCAAAACTCTGTGACCGAAGAGCTGAACCGCAGCATCGTGAATATTCACAATGCCTCGGATGAAGTGGCGCAAGGCGCTAACCAAACGGCGCAAGCTTGTGCTGAGCTGAGCCAGTTGGCGGTACATCTGCAGCAGATGACCAATCGCTTCGCCCTGTAAGCCTCGGCATCCTCTCGGTGTGGTACCACACCCGGAGCGGGACGCTAAGTAAATAGCGCGCAATAGAGCAACAGGCCATCCAGACATACTGGGTGGCCTTTTTTATCTCTGCCGTTACCCGCCATCCCCCTTTTTACCTCGCGCACTGTCCCTAGCACGGACAGATTTCCCTGCATGGATGTGCACTTGGCTTGGCGAGGCGTAAAATTCGAATATTCGTAATAATCGAAAGGTTTTGTGCGTTTTTTGCGCTTTTTTTCATGCGGCCGCGAACTACACTGATCCCATCAAGTCCGGGAGGTGTGTATGTTACATCTGAGAAAAAGCGAGCAACGCGGTCATGCCAATCACGGCTGGCTAGATACCTGGCACAGCTTCTCTTTTGCTGATTACTTTGACCCCAGCTACATGGGCTTTTCCGCCCTGCGGGTGATTAACGAAGATTTTATTGATGAAGGCTGCGGCTTTCCGACTCACCCGCACAAAGACATGGAGATTCTGACCTACGTCCGCCAAGGTCGGGTCGCCCATAAAGACAGCATGGGCAATGCCACCGAGGTACAAGCGGGGGAATTCCAAATCATGAGCGCGGGGACCGGTATTCGCCACTCCGAATACAACCCGAGCAATGATGAGCTGCTGCACCTGTTCCAGATCTGGATCCTGCCGCAGCAAAAAGGGCTGGAGCCACGTTATGCCCAGCGCCGTTTTGAGCCGCAATCAGGGCCGCAATTGATCTTGTCACCGGATGCACGCGATGGCTCGTTGCAGGTATTCCAAGACATGCAGCTGTGGCGCTGGATGCTCCAACAAGGTGAGCAAGCAACCTACACGCTGTTGGATAATCGCCGTTTATGGCTGCAACTGGTCAGTGGTAGCTTAACCGTCAATGGTGAGCAGTTGGAAAACAGTGATGGGTTAGCACTGTGGGAAGAAAATCTGCTGCACATCAGCGCCGACAGTGACAGCGAATTCCTGCTGTTTGATTTGCCTTAATACGCGGGCGCGGATTAGCGAGCGTTAATTCAAAGGTGTTGCTCGACTCGCACGCAAGTAGACTCCGAGCTATGCCCTTAAAAGCCAAGCATGATGCTTGGCTTTTTTATTTCTACCTGCATCGAGAGCACACAATTCAATTATTACTATTCAGTATCAATATGCTCGCGGATCAGGTGCAAAAACGGCGAGCCAAAGCGCTCCAGTTTACGCTGACCAACACCGTTAACGCTCAACATGTCGCGTGCGGTAGTAGGCATTTGCTCAGCCATCTCCTGCAAAGTGGCATCGTTAAACACCACATACGGCGGGATCCCTTCTTCATCGGCGATGGATTTGCGCAGCTTACGCAGCTTGGCAAACAGTTGACGATCATAATGGCTCAACAGTGTCTTGGCGCTGCTACGTAGTTTGCCTAAGGTGACGCGTGGCTGCGCCAATTGCAAACTGACTTCCCCGCGCAGCAACGGTCTGGCCGCTTCGGTCAGCTGTAAGGCGGAGTGCAGAGCAATATTCTGGGTGACAAAACCTAAGTGGATCAGTTGGCGCAGCACACTGACCCAATGTTCATGGCTGTGGTCACGCCCGACGCCGTACACCGAAAGCTTGTCATGGCCATGATCGCGGATCCGCTGACTCTGCGCCCCGCGCAGCACTTCCACCACGTAGCCCAAACCAAAACGCTGGCCGACCCGATAAATGCACGATAGCGCCTTTTGCGCATCCTCCAAGCCATCATAACGCTTGGGCGGATCAAGGCAGATATCGCAGTTACCGCACGGCTCTTGGCGGCTCTCGCCAAAATAATTCAGCAGCACCAGACGGCGACACGTTTGCGCCTCGGCAAATGCGCCCATGGCATTGAGCTTGTGAGTTTCCACATCCCGCACCGGCCCGGGCTCTTTTTCTTCCAGCATCCGGCGCAGCCACACCATATCCGCTGGGTCGAAGAACAATACTGCTTCGGCCGGTAAACCATCACGGCCAGCTCGGCCCGTTTCTTGATAGTAGGATTCGATGTTGCGCGGAATATCAAAGTGCACCACAAAGCGCACGTTCGGCTTGTTGATCCCCATGCCAAACGCCACTGTGGCGACCACTATCTGTAAATCATCGCGCTGAAAAGCTTCTTGCACATCACTGCGCCGCTCGGTGGTTAATCCGGCGTGATACGCCGCGGTGCTCAAGCCACGGGCTTTCAGACGCTGGGCGGTGTCTTCCACCTTGGTGCGGCTATTACAGTAGATAATGCCGCTTTTGCCGCGCTGCTCTTGCACATAGCGCAGCAGCTGCTCGGCCGGTTTGAATTTTTCCACCAGCGTGTAGCGAATATTGGGGCGGTCAAAGCTGCCCAGATGCAGATCGTAATCGGTGAGCGCCAGATGGCGCACGATATCTTGGCGGGTGGTGTCATCGGCTGTGGCAGTCAGCGCCATCACTGGCAGTTGTGGAAAGCGCTGTTTGATCTCGCCGAGCGCACGGTATTCTGGGCGAAAATCGTGTCCCCACTGCGAGATACAGTGCGCCTCATCCACCGCTAATAACGAGAGAGGCCACTGCGCCAACTGCTGTTGCAAGCCACCGGTTAACAAGCGCTCCGGCGAGACATACAGCAATTTGAGCACGCCGCTACGCGCATCTTGCATCACTTGCAGTTGCTCTTCGCGGCTTAAGGTGGAATTCAGACAGGCGGCAGCCACGCCATTGGCGCGCAATTGGTCGACCTGATCTTTCATCAGCGAGATGAGCGGAGAAATCACCAAGGTCAGACCGGGCAATAACAGCGCCGGCACCTGATAACACAGCGATTTACCGCCACCGGTCGGCATGATGACCAGATTGTCACGGCCGTGCAGCGCCCGTTCGATGATCGCCGCCTGCCCAGGCCGGAACGACTGATAACCGAACACGTCGCGCAGAACCTGCGCGGCCGCTGAAGGAGCTGGAGAAACTTCCGCCACTGACACGCCGCCATCCTATCTCAAGAGAACACAAAGGCGGTATTGTAAAAACACTGCCGCCGTTTGTCGCTATCTGATCGCGGCGTGAGCACATTGCGCGCCGCCGACGTACCGGATATACGGCATGCAGTAACGTCGGCGAGCCCGTCAGTGGCGCTTGTTACGCTGACCTGCTTACATAATGTCATTCAACATCACGCCAATCCCGAACGAGGTCTGGCGGTAGTTGTAGTCAATCATGGTTTGACCGTAACCGGTGAACAGCTGGGTGTAGAAGCGCACGCTTGGCGTCAGTGGATAACTCCAGCCTAGCTGTACGCTGCCTTTGTCGGAATCCCAGTTGTAGCGCCCTTCCATGCTGTAGACGCTGTCGCCGGCTTTATAGCCCACTTGCAGACGATAGTGGCCGAGGTAATCGACGATATCGGGGTTGTCATCGTTTTTATCCGAATCCACCCGCACCCACGGCTCTAAATCAACCATCCAGTTACCGCGCTGCGCCATGACGCGCGCATAAATGCGGTTCCAGCTGCGTGAGGTGTCGCGCTTTTCGTCCTGCTCATCGAAATAATCGTAGCCACGACCATTCGACTGGTGCACGAAGCCGAACTCCAGCTCTTTAAAGCTCCAGCCGGCCAGATTGTAATCGGTGCTCCACGCGGTAAAGATGCGCGGCTCATAGTTGGTTTCCAAGAACGGCGCGGAAATCGAGAAATTCGTCGCTTGCCAGACCGATTTTTGGGTATAGGCAGCGGCAATCACCGAGTTATGACCAAACGCGCCCCGCCAAATCGGGAAGGCAAAGCTGAGCTGGAATTTGATGTTGTCTTTACGCAGGTCGTCCGCATCGTAGCCACGGTTGGCATACATGTCTTTGTTGAGACGATCGGTATAGGTGTACAGGATGTAATTGGTGTCATACGGGATCAGCAAAAATGGCGTGTCATGGCGCTCCAGCAAATTTGCAATCCGACCGGCATAATTGGGCCGACTCGCCGCGCTCGTTGCTGACTCACTCGCCGTTGCTTCACTGGCCGGCACCGCTGTGCCAGCGTCTAAATCCGTTTCCTGAGCCAGCACACTGGCACTGCCTAACGCACTGCTCAGTACCAGTCCTGCACTCAGCCATCCCCGCATACCTGACATAATTACTCCTCTTTAGGTTCTGCCTTCTGCCTTTATTGAGCTTGTTGCCGGCCCTGTCCGCGGTCAGGTTACCGGTAGGTATCTGCTTATTGTGCGCGCATCCTAACAAGGAATCCGCCGCCGCTGTTAGCAATATCAAGCACTTTTGTGTGAGCAAAAATGTGTCGCAAAAAGTGTGGGCGGTCTGACGCATTGTGCGTGTTTTTTCATCAGCACTGATTTAAAGTAAAAACACTAACGCAACAGTTTAATCACATTAATGGCGATTACCGCTTATGGATAAGGAGCCTGTATGCCATCCCCCTACCTTTCTGTGGCTCAAGCGCGGGATTTTATCGGCCAGATCTTCATGCAGGACATGCCCTTTAACCGCCTGCTGGATATGCAGCTGACACAAAATGATGCAGATTTAGTTGAGATCCGAGTCCCGATGCGCGATGAGCTGATTGGCAATCCGCACCACCGGATCTTGCACGGCGGCGTGACCGCCGCCATTTTGGATGTGGTCGGCGGCATCTTAGCCGCCACCTCAGCCCTGACCCAAGGTGAGCAGCTGACCGAGGCGCTGCTGGCCGAGCGCCTCGGAAAAGTCGGCACCATCGATTTGCGTATCGACTACCTGCGCCCTGGCCGTGGCCAGATGCTGATCGCTACCGGCCACCTGATCCGCGCCGGTAACAAAGTGGCGGTCACCCGTATGGAGCTGCACAACGAACACGGCACCCATATCGCGTTCGGAACCGGCACCTATCTGGTGGGATGATGCCCGCAGGGGCGAGAGCCTGCTCGCCCCGTACCGGTCTTCTCACTCTGCGCTCAGGCGCATGATCATTTTGACTTGGCGGCCACCGGCGGCGCGAACACCGCACTTAGCCGACCCGGTGCACGCAGGTAATGCAGCATCAGATCGCGCACCGTCTGCTCGGTAATGCCATTGAGTACCTGATTGACGTCCATCACCTCCTCTAACGGATAACCGGCTAAGCGGTACTGACTGAGCAGCTCCACCGTAGCAGCAGGTTGCCGCCAGATATCTTGCAACGAGGTCGCCACTTGGCCGCGCGCCTGCGTGAACTCTTGTTCGCTGATCCCTTTATCCAGCAGCAAAGCCAGCTGCTCGGCTATCGCCTCTTGCGCGTCTTCTTGCTTGTCCGGTGCCACCAGCACTCGAATTTGTAGCAGATTCAGCTGCATGTCGGTGCTGGGGTAATCCATGTCCACCGCCACCCCATAAGTGAGCCCCAATGCTTCGCGCAGTTGATTCTCCAGACGTTGCTGCAAAATACGCAGCAGCATGTCGTGCGCCAAACGGTGGGCTAAATCATCTTGCATCGCCGGCACTGACAAGCGCGACTCGATAACCAAAGTGCGATCTTCTGGGTTGTCTTGCCGCAGCAGCGGTTTACTTTGCCGCAGTAAGAACGGATAACGCGCCCACTCCGGCTCGCCGCCCAAATCAATGCCACCTAAATAACGCGCGGCCAGCGCAAACACCTTGGCCGGATCCACATCTCCCACCACGACCAGCTCGGCATCTTGCATCGTCGAGATAAAGATCTGGTGCAGTGCCTGCAGCTGTTTCAGTGAGACTTGCTTGAGCTGCGCCGGCGTTGGTAACTCGGCATAGCGGTTATGTGGGAACAGATGCTGATCCAGCGCCTGATTAAAACGTCCTTGCGCGGTAGCCAGATACTGGGTCAACTGGCTGGCTTGCTGAGTGCGCACATCGTCCAGTACCTGATTATCCAGCTTCGGCGCCAGTAAGCTCTGGCGCGCCATCGCCAACCAAGCATCGAGATGTTCAACATCTGACGAGCCGCCCAACCCATGCTGGCTGAGGGTGAGCAGTGGCCACATGTCCAAACGGTTCACATCCATAAACTGCTGCGTTTGGGTACGATCCAACGGCCCAACACCGTGCGCGCCCCACACGCCGAGTAATTGACTGGCAGGCAGCAGCTCCACCGGCAGTGAACGCACACCGCCACGCGAGCGTAAACGCAAATAAATGCGGTCTTTAGCTTGCGGGTCTTGGCGTACCAGCACCGATAAGCCGTTACTCAGCAGCGCGCGACTCAGTTTCCACTGCGGCCAGCTTTGCTGCTCGGTGATCTGGCCGATCTGTGCTGGCGTAGCCAACATTTGCTGCGCGGCGGCGGCACCAGATTCGCTGCGACTCAACGGCGCTTGCGGTTGTGCGGACAAAAAGCGCCAGGCCTGCATCAGGCTATCGGCGGATTGCGCCGCTTCACTGTGCGGTTGCATCAGCACCAAGACCGGCTCAATCGCCAGCTGACGCTGCAGCTCTTGATTCACCCGCTCTAAACTTAAGTATTGCAAGAAGGTGGCGCGTAAACGGCGATACTGCTCCGGTCCCAGATCTGGCGCCCCCGACTCGAGAGCAAACAGACGCTGATTAATAAAATCGCCGCTGGTCATGCGAGCGTATTGCTCGTAAAAACGGTTGAGATCGTCATTGGCCAAGCGATGCGCTAAGGTCAGCTCGCTGGGTAACACCCCGTGCTGGCGCAAACGAGCCAACTCGGTGGCCACAAATTGCAGCCACTTTTGCCGCTGCTCGGCATCGCTTTCCACGCTCAGCGCGCACGACTCACGCGCATAACGCACACTGCAGCCCAAAGTTAAACTGATCGGCTGACTGCCGTGCTGACTGATGGCATCGCTCAGGCGCTGGCGGATCAAACCGCGCACAAAATCCCCCAGCCACAACGCATCCAACGCGGCACTGTCTTGTGGCGGCTGCCACGCGCTGTCCCACACCAACAGCAGTTGGTTGTTCAATTGCTTGTGCGCGCTGATTTGCAGTGGGCTGGCCGCCAGTGGCGGCAGTACGGCCGGCGGCACGGCCTCGCTACGCTTGCCCTGCAGAGGGGCAAACAACTGCGCCACTTCGCTACTGACCTTGCGCGCATCCACATTGCCGCTGATCAGCAGCGTCATCGCATCTGGGGTGTACCACTGACGGTAAAAGGCCTGTAAACGCTCACGGGTAGCACTGTTGATCACCTCGGCCTCACCAATCGGATCGTGCTTGGCCAGCGCGGAGCCTTTGATTTGGTAATCCCACCACTGCTGATGAGCCGAACGTTGATTTTTATCGCGGGTCAGGCTCTCGCCCAAAATCACCCCACGCTCGGCCGATACTTGCGCCGGCTGCAAGCTCAGGCCACCGGCGACATCACTGAGCCAAGTCAGGGCCGGAATCAGCAACTGCGGCTTATCGGCCGGTAAACTGATGCGGTACAGGGTGTGGTCATATTCAGTGGAGGCATTGAGGTCATCGCCAAAGGTCAAACCGGCTTGCTGCCAGAGATCGCGAATGGCTTGCTCAGGGAAACGGGCGGTGCCGTTAAAGGCCATGTGTTCCAGGAAATGGGCATAACCGGCCTGCTCAGGGCGCTCTTGTAGCGAGCCGGTACGCACCAGCAAGCGCAACTCGATGCGATCGTTCGGCCGCTGTGGGGTATTTAAGATCTGCCAATGCAGGCCGTTGTCCAGTCGCCCTTCCAGCCAAGCCGGATCCGGTTGCAACGCCTCGGCCGCCACCTGCGTAGCCACCAGCATCAGCGCCACCACCAGCCACGCCATAACCTGCGCCATACCACGCGCAAGGTGGCGCCTTACATATCCCTGTACCATGTTTTCTCATCCTGATAATCAGCCGATGGCGACCCACACACGAGCAGCCATCACAAGCTTGGCGATAACAATATAAGTAATAATCTGCGTTAGTAATAAGCCGCGGTGCACGCGTAATGACCCGCGCCACTTACTCAATGACAAACTGAACACGCCGGTTCTGCGCGCGTCCTGCGGCGGTGCTGTTAGTGGCGACTGGTTCACTCTCCCCAGCACTGCGCAGTGGGCCAATTTGCGACGCGGGCGCACTGTTATTCAGCAAACTGCGGGCGGTCGATTGCGAACGACGCATCCCAAGGCCTTGGTTAAAGGCGGCGCTGCCTATGCTGTCGGTATGCCCGACCAAGCCCACACGCAGATCGCTTTGCTGCATCACGCGCGCCACACAGCGCACGATCGCCTGATCGCGCGGGTTAAGCTCGCTGCGATTAAAGGCAAAATGCACTGGATCGACCCCCAGCACATCAAACTGGTTATGTTGCAAATACTGCTCGCAATCCGCGGGGATCACCTGCGCCGGATACGGGCCGGCAATCGGCATCTGATAACCGCGCGAGATCACTTCCTCGTGGACCTGAAACAGCACCGGGACATCGGCCAGCGCACGGCTCATCGGTAGCGCCACCAAGGTGCTCATGACACAGCCCAACCACCATCTGCGTGAACCAGTTCGTTGCAATGGCATCATATCCTTCTCCTGCATCCAACCGCGCGGTGATTATCCGCATCTGTCTATTATGCGAGCGAAAGTACCCAAGACGCAATGCCACAACCGCAGGCTACACCACGGCGCTTATTGGCTGTCGGCCTCGGTGGTGGGCGTTTTCGCACCCCGCTTACGCGGCGGCTCGGCCTGCAGCAATAAACCCTGTAAACGGGTAAATTGACGCGCCAGCTCCCGATTGAGCCACAGATAACCAAACGGACTGAGCGGCAAACGCCCCGCTTCACGCAGCGGCACAACGCCAGCTTGAACAAAGGTTTCGAACATGCCGCTATCCGGGCGCGATGCATCTTGGCCGCGCAAACGCATCGCCTGCGCGTTCATCGCCCGCGCCAGCTGCATTTGTTCGGCTTTCAGTTTCGGCAATTCCCAATGGATTTGCGCATCAGAATAAGCTTGGTGGGTGCCGACCAGCAGCTCTAAGGTACTGAGCATCAGACGCAGCAAGTTTTGAATTTCGTTGAGGGTTTCCAGCGGCAAGAAGTGCTCGCGCGAGGCTGGAGCCAACAGAGGCCGCATCGAAAGATGGCGGTTATAGATGGTTTTAATGGCTTGTTCGCTGTCGAGTGACTGTAACAGCGCTTCCGAGCGGTGCACTTGATACAGTTGCGCCATCGCTTTGAGGTTATCGCTCAGCAGTAATTGCCAGCGGCGTGACGCGTGCTGCGGGAAGATACTGCTAAAGAAGATCGCCAGCACGGTGCCGATCAACACATCGGCGGCACGCCATAAGGCTTCTTGCTCACCGGCCATTCCGCCCCAGCCAATCATGGCCAACGTGATCCCACACAGCATCGCCACATACGGGCGTTTGCCGAGGCCATAATAGCCACAGGCCGTTGCCACCAGACTCATCCACGCCCATGCCGCCCACGGTGCAATCAACTGCATTTTGATGCTAATCAGACCGGCGGCAGCACCAATCAAGGTGCCAAGAATGCGGTGCCAGCCCTTTTGCCACACCCCCCCCATGTAGGGAATGTTACTCATCACCACCAACAGGGTGACCAGTACCCACGGGCTATGGCCGAGTGGCGCGTAATGCAACAGGATTAAGGTCAGCAGGAAGGCCGAACCGACACGCAGCGCATGATAGGCTCGATAGTGGCGAAAGATAAATTCGCGATCAACTAAACGCACGGGAAGAACCACGCAGCAAAAAAGAGAGCCTGCATTTTAGCAGGCTCCTTGCGTGAGAACAGAAAAATGTGATTACAGCCACACAAACCAAGCGAACAAACTGATAACCAGAATGCACACCAAGTTCAGCCACCAACCTACGCGGATCATGTCGCGTTGGCGCACCAAACCGGTACCAAACACAATCGCATTCGGCGGCGTGGCTACTGGCAGCATGAAGGCAAACGATGCGCCCATCCCGATCACCAAGGTCAGCAGCAACGGCGGCATGCCTAAGGCCTCAGCCACGGTCGCAAACACCGGTACCAACAGCGCTGCACTGGCGGTATTCGAGGTAAATTCGGTCAGGAAGATGATAAACGCGGCCACGGCTAAGATAATGATGAACCAGTGGCTGGCACCGAAGATATCCGCCATGCCGTTGGCCATCACCAAGCTAGCACCTGAGTCTTTCAGCACCGCGCTTAAGGTCAGACCGCCACCGAACAGCATCAGCACACCCCACTCGGTGTTTTTCTGAATTTGCTGCCAATTGGCCACGCCGGTTGCACCAATCAGCACCGCGGCACTTAACGCCACCAGTGAGTCAAATTGCTTGATCCCACCGAGTGCTGCACTGATTTGGCTACTGAAGATCCAGCACACTACCGTCACCGCAAAGATGCTCAAGGTGATCATGCGCGACGGTGTCCACACCATAGTTTCCGTTTCGATGCTGACCACATGCTTGAGGTTCGGGCGCAGCACCAGATACAGCACTGCCATCATCACCGGCATGGTCACCAACATCACTGGCAGACCGAACTTCATCCAACCGGCAAAATCCAATCCCAATTGAGCAGCGGCGATCGCGTTTGGTGGGCTGCCCACCAAGGTACCCAGACCGCCGATACTGGCGCTATAAGCCACCCCCAGCAGCACGAACACGAAAGTACGGCTGTCTTTTTCCTTATCCAATTTGCTCAGGATCCCCAGCGCCAGTGGCAGCATCATCGCCGCGGTGGCGGTGTTACTGATCCACATCGAAAGCGCTGCGGTGACTCCAAACAGCAGCAGCACCGCAGTCGACATTTTGCCGCGTGCCAGTACCATCAGACGATTAGCGATCAGGCGATCTAGCCCTTGAATATGCAGCGCGGTCGCCAGCGCAAAGCCGCCGAAGAACAGGAAAATGATCGGATCGGCAAACGAAGAGAGCGCTTTAGGCGCATCCAACAAGCCAAGGCCGACGGCAACCAGCGGCACCAGCAGCGCGGTTAAGGTGACATGCAGCGCTTCGGTCAGCCACAGCACGCCGATAAAGACCATCAGCGCCAAGCCTTTGTTAGCATCGGGGCTAAACGGTAATACGTTGAGTAATAAAGCAAACAGCGCCATATCCAGCAGGATAATGACGCCATTGCGGCTAACACCTGCGCCCAGCGCCGGAGTGAGAGGAACATCGGCCATATGGTAAAACTCCCTGTGAAAATACGACCTGCGGCCGGTATGCATGTAGGGTCACCCACAAACACACCTTGATTTCACACAAAGATAACCAAATAAAAACATTCAGCCAGAGGACAACTAGTCAAATATGCTACATATTATCAATCTGAGAGCTGAAGCGTTTTAGACCTTAAAAAGAATATGGCTATGCAAGCATAGCCATTTCTAACATTCGGCTGTTTTAAACCCCGTTTGTTAAATTCCTGCCGCGAGGTTGCCGTGTTTGCAATTGTTGCCGTAGCGACAGGATGCGGCTTAGCGCCTAAACCGCATGACTGAGGCGCTTAACGCCACACAAACCAAGCAAACAGCGTCACGATGCCGACGCACAGCAAATTGAGCCAAATCCCCACGCGCACCATCTCGCTTTGGCGAATTTGCCCCGTACCAAACACAATTGCGTTAGGCGGTGTGGCCACCGGCAACATAAAGGCGCACGACGCCCCCATGCCGATTACCAGCGTCAGCAGGGCCGACGGCATGCCGAGCGCTTCAGCCACAGTCGCAAATACCGGCACTAACAGCGCCGCACTGGCGGTGTTGGAGGTAAATTCGGTCAGAAAGATAATAAACGCCGCCACCGCCAGAATGATGATGAACCAGTGACCGGCGCCAAACAGATCGGCCATGCCATTGGCCATCACCACGCTAGCCCCTGACTCTTTTAACACCGCACTCAAGGTCAGGCCGCCACCAAACAGCATCAGCACGCCCCACTCGGTGTTTTTCTGGATCTGCTGCCAATTAGCCACCCCACAGGCACCAATCAACACCGCGGCACTTAACGCCACCAGCGAGTCAAACTGCTTCACGCCCCCCAGCGCAGCACTGATCTGGGTACTGAAAATCCAGCACACCACGGTCAGGGCAAAAATCGCCAATGCCAGCAGACGCGGACGCGTCCAACTCAAGGTTTCTACTTCCACCTTAAAGGTATGGCGCAAGTTCGGGCGCAGCAGCAGATAAAGCAGCCCAATCATCAGCGGCATGGTGACCAGCATCACAGGGATCCCGAATTTCATCCAACCGGCAAAATCTAAACCCAATTGCGCCGCCGCGATCGCGTTTGGTGGGCTACCCACCAAGGTGCCCAAGCCGCCAATACTGCAGCTATAGGCAATGCCGAGCAGCACAAACACGAAGGTACGGTGGTCTTTTTCGCTATCGAGCTGTGCCAGCACGCCCAGCGCCAGTGGCAGCATCATGGCGGCCGTGGCGGTGTTACTGATCCACATCGACAACCCCGCCGACACCCCAAACAGCATCATTACCGCCACGCCCATTCGGCCGCGTGCCGCCAGCAGCAGCTGATTGGCCAGCAGACGGTCAATGCCCTGAATGTGCAGCGCAGTAGCCAAGGCAAAACCGCCGAAGAACAGGAAAATAATCGGATCAGCAAACATCGACAGCGCTTTAGGCGCTTCCAGCAGCCCCAGCACCACCGCCATAATCGGCACCAGCAGCGCGGTCAGAGTGACGTGCAAGGCTTCGGTCAGCCACAGCACACCGATAAAAATCATCAGCGCCAACCCTTTGTTGGCCGCCGGCTCAAACGGTAAAAACGCCAACAGCAATCCCAGCAGCAGAATATCCGCTGCCAAAATCACACTGCTACGACTGATACCACCAGACGCGGGTGAAGGAGAGACAGACAGCTCGCTCATAAATCATCCTTTCTTGTTGGGGATCAATAACCCCGCAGTTAAGCAACAGACACAACCTCCGAGGCGCATCAATTTCACCAAACGATAACCGCAACACAACAATGGATAAATTGATTTAAACGTTAACTATTCACTTTAATGCCAATGATGAGAGCTGAAACGAATAGTTAGGCGACCTTTTCCACTAAAAGACAGCAGAAATCGCGCCACTAAATTAGTAGGTAGCATTTTGTAGTACCTATGAGCGTTTACCCAAAAAAGAAACAACCCGTTAATAACAACCGCAAGCGGTATCCCGACACTATGTTTTCTCCGCCAACGCTCTACCCTAACGCAAGGGACGCCTGTTGCCAGTGATTGCGCATCAGTGAGCCGGTACTGGGTAACGCCCAACTGGTTAGCGCCCCGCTCGCTGTTTTGCGTTCTCATTGATGGCTTGTCACGTTTATGCGTGTCACAGGCAGGTGTTCTGAAAGGAGTCAACATGTGGGATGTTGTTGATCTATCGCGGCTACAGTTTGCCCTGACCGCGCTCTATCACTTTATATTTGTACCCTTAACCCTCGGGTTGTCGTTTTTGCTGGTGATCATGGAAAGCTTGTATGTGGTCACCGGCAAAACCGTCTACCGCGATATGACCCAGTTCTGGGGCAAGCTGTTCGGGATTAACTTTGCGCTTGGTGTCGCCACCGGCCTGACCATGGAGTTCCAATTCGGGACCAACTGGTCATATTACTCACACTATGTGGGGGATATTTTCGGCGCGCCGCTGGCGATGGAAGCCCTGATGGCCTTCTTCCTCGAATCCACCTTTGTCGGCATGTTTTTCTTTGGCTGGGAGCGGCTGAATAAATACCAGCACCTGCTCGCCACCTGGTTGGTGGCCTTCGGCTCCAATATCTCGGCGCTGTGGATCTTAAACGCCAACGGCTGGATGCAGTATCCCACCGGTGCCAGCTTCAACTTCCAGACCATGCGCATGGAGATGGTCAGTTTTAGCGATCTGGTGTTTAACCCAGTCAGTCAGGTCAAATTTGTCCATACCGTCACCGCCGGTTATGTGGCCGGCGCGATGTTCGTGATGGCGATCAGCGCCTATTACCTGCTGCGCGGTCGTGATCGCGGCTTTGCCTTGCGCTCGTTTTCGGTCGCGGCCTGCTTTGGCATGCTGTCGATCCTCGGTGCGATTCAACTGGGTGACAGCTCAGCGTTTGAAGTGGCCAAAGTGCAGCCGGTAAAACTGGCAGCAATGGAAGGCGAATGGCAAACCTCACCAGCACCGGCACCGTTTCACTTAGTCGCTTGGCCGAACCAAGACGCACAAAAAAATGATTTTGCCATCAAGATCCCAGCCTTATTAGGGATTTTAGCCACCCACTCGTTAGATAAACCGGTGCCTGGGCTGGTTCCACTGATGAACGAGACCTTGCCACGCTTAGAGCGCGGCCGCGAAGCCTATTTACTGCTCCAGCAAATCAATCAAGGCCAAAACAACGCACAAACCCAAGCCGCGTTCGACAAAGTGAAAGCCGATTTGGGCTTTGGCCTGCTGCTGAAACAGTATGCGCCAGATATGACACACGTCACTACAGAACAGTACCAAGCAGCCATGAAAGGCAGCATCCCCGAAGTGGCTCCGGTGTTCTGGAGTTTCCGCATCATGATTGGCTGCGGCATGTTGATTGCGTTGGTGATGCTGGCGGCGATTATCCAAACCGTACGCGGCAAAGTGGCCGACTCCCCACGGCTACTGCGCGTTTGTCTGTACAGCTTGCCGCTGCCGTGGTTTAGCATCGAAGCCGGTTGGTTCATGACCGAATTTGGCCGTCAACCATGGGCGATTCAAGATGTCTTACCCACTGCCGCCGCTAACTCAGCGTTAACCGCCGGCCAGTTATGGTTCTCGATCTTGTTGATTTGCGGTCTGTACACCCTGTTCCTCATCGCTGAAGTCTACCTGATGATCAAATACGCCCGCTTGGGCCCCAGCAGTTTGCACACCGGTCGCTATGCGCTGGAGCAAGCCAGCCGTCCACAGGCCTAAGGAGAGATGACTATGTTTGATTACGAGACTCTGCGCCTGATCTGGTGGCTGATCATCGGCGTGATCTTAATTGGTTTTGCCGTCAGCGACGGCTTTGATATGGGGGTCGGTACGCTGCTGCCATTTATTGCCGCTAACGATACCGAAAAACGCATTTTACTCAACAGCGTCGGCCCACACTGGGAAGGCAATCAGGTATGGCTGATCTTAGCTGGCGGCGCGCTGTTTGCCGCGTGGCCTTTGGTGTACGCCGCAGCGTTCTCCGGTTTTTATGCTGCCATGATCATCTTGCTCAGCGCCCTGTTTTTCCGGCCGCTGGCCTTTGATTATCGCGGCAAAATTGCCGATGCCCGCTGGCGTAACCTGTGGGATTGGGGTCTGTTTATCGGCAGCGCGGTACCGGCCATACTGTTCGGTGTGGTGTTCGGTAACCTGCTGCAAGGGGTGCCGTTTACCTTAGATAACAATCTGCATATCAGCTACCAAGGCACCTTTTGGGCGCTGCTCAATCCGTTTTCCCTGCTGTGTGGCCTGCTCAGCCTGTGCATGATCTTGCTGCAAGGCAGCTGCTATTTGCAGCTCAAAACTGGCGGCGTGCTGCACCTGCGTGCGCGCATGATCACGCGCAGCAGTGGCTGGCTGCTACTGTGCTGCTTCTTGCTGGCCGGTTACTGGTTGATGGAGGGGATCCCGGGCTATCTGCTGTTGCATGCAGACCCCAATGGCCCGTCTAACCCGCTGCTGAAAAGCGTCGCGGTGATGCCGGGGGCGTGGGCCAATAACTTTATCACGCATCCGTGGATGTTGGTCTTCCCGCTACTGGCGGTCGTGATGTCGCTGCTGACCTTGCTCACCAGTGCGCGCCGCTGGTCTGGCTGGGCCTTTTTGACCGCCTCGCTGACTCAGGCTGGGGTGATCCTCACGGCGGGATTTACCCTGTTCCCGTTTGTGATGCCATCGAGCCTCAATCCGGTCGCCAGTCTGACCTTGTGGGATGGCACATCCAGCCATGAAACGTTGGAGATCATGCTGATTATCGTGGCGATTTTCTTGCCGATCGTGCTGCTGTACACCGGATGGTGCTACTACAAGATGTTCGGTCGCTTACATGCCGACTTCATCGAGCAACATGATCATCAACTGTATTAAACGCGTGGGAGCGCTGGCATTAACCGCCGCGCTCCACACCATCTGAAGAGGTAGCCAAATATGTGGTATCTGGCATGGTTTTTGGCCATTTTACTGGCCTGTGCCTGCGCAATCATCCTCGGTGTCTGGTTGGAAAATACCCACCTGCCGCCTGAGCCACCGCAGGCGCAGTAAATCACCACGGACATCCGCCCACTAAAAAGCCCCACCTATCGGCGGGGCTTTTTATGCACCACGTGATGCATCATGCAGCGGCGCTAGCCCAAGCAGACACAATTGCGCCCGTTTTGCTTGGACTGATACAAGGCCACATCGGCGCGGCAGATGGTATCAGCCATATTCTCACCCACGCCCAACTCCACCACCCCAAACGAGGCGGTCACCGCAATATTGAGCGGCCAAATCGTCTGCTCAAACTCACTACGCAGCTGCTCGGCCACATATTGCGCGCGGTACAAGGTCATATCAGGGCATAGCAACATAAACTCTTCTCCGCCCCAACGCACCAAACGGCAATTGGCAGGGATTAGACTGCGACAACGATGCGCCAGATGCTGCAACACTTCATCCCCGACCAAATGGCCATAGGTGTCATTGATGCGCTTGAAGTGGTCGATATCCAGCAAAATCATCGCGCCTTCCGTTTCTGCCTTGGTCGGCCGCCACATATCCAGCATCAAGGCACGCGCGCCGTAGCGGTTCAATGCCCCAGTCAGCGGATCGTATTTGGCCTGATACTCCACCTCTTCATTACGCAGTTTCAGCATCAAGTTCAGCTCTGACAGCTGCTGCTGGCGCTGGCGAGCACTACGCAGCTGAGCGCGCATCTGCACGTGCATCAGTGACAAATAGGTCAGCATGCTCACTACCCACACCGCGATGATCAGCAGGTAATAATGCTCTTGCGAAATCCACTTGCCGTGAAACTCCACATAATCCACCTGCAAGCGATGCTCACCGGCCGGCATCACCTCGCTAGAGGCAAACTCCAGCTGAAAGACCCGATCAAATTGCGGCAAGGCTTGTTGTACCGGCACTTTAAAATCGTTGATCCACCAGCTGGCCACCTGAAACGCACTCATCGGTACATCCACCATATTGCCGGTATCGGCAGGACGCACAATCAGCTCGTTAACCTTATGCGATAATGGCTCATCGCAGCGCGAATAGGCCGGATCGTAATTACGCAGGTACAAACGCCAGAACTGCGGCTCTTCACCGGACGAGCGCAGCGCAATGCGGATCCGCTCAAACTTAGACAAATCCAGTCCTGACTCCGGCTCCGCCACCAGCAGTGATGCCTCACAATACGGCCAGCGATACGCTTTGGTTAGCTGACAATCAAGATTAATCCGGCCATTTTTGTCTACCGTCACCACCGCTTCAGAAGTGCCACCGCGCACCCGATCATCTATCGGTTCAACACTGTCGGCACTCAAGCCATCAATTCGGATCACCCGATGAGCAAACACCGGGTATAACGCCACCGCCGCAACTGTCAGCAGCAACAGGGCAGTAAAAAACTTGGCCGCGGCATTCTGCCACACCATTAACCAGCGCTCTCTCATTACTCTTGGTATGTTCTTTTTATAAATTAGATCTACGACAGCGAAGTTTAGCATTGCTTAAAAAGGATTAAATGGAACAAACACGCAGTTATATGTCTGATTATTGGGGTTATCTGCCGAGAAAAGCCTACAAACAAGATAGGTATATGGCAACCGATGCACTGCATCAGAATCACCATACCGCACCGAAACCTAAAATCCAGCCATGAGAAGAGATGCCAGATAGCGGCAGGAAGAAAAACGAACTGGGAGGAAGCCCCAAAGAAAAGAACAATGAGACCAAGGAAGGATAGGAGCCAAAACTCCAACACAACAAAACAATACAAAAACACCAATGCAAAAAGCCCAGCCATAAGGCTGGGCTTTTCAAGAATGCTGGTCGGTGAGAGAGGATTCGAACCTCCGACCCACTGGTCCCAAACCAGTTGCGCTACCGGACTGCGCTACTCACCGA
>PPYF01114128.1_pt1 | contig 43514 bp, 40 predicted proteins | sample 1559871 | NCBI WGS metagenome assembly PPYF01 (sample SAMN08240021, study PRJNA423297) | Human gut metagenome, whole genome shotgun sequencing project.
CCTCCTACTCCCCCTGCTTCCGCAAGGAGAAGGGCGCCCACGGCATCGAGGAGCGGGGCGTCTACCGCATCCACCAGTTTGAAAAGCAGGAGATGATCGTGGTCTGCAAGCCCGAGGAGTCCAAGGACTGGTACGAGAAGCTGTGGCGCTTCTCCGTGGAGCTGTTCCGCTCCATGAACATCCCCGTCCGCCAGCTGGAGTGCTGCTCCGGCGACCTGGCGGACCTGAAGGTAAAGTCCTGCGACATCGAGGCCTGGTCTCCCCGCCAGCAGAAATACTTCGAGGTGTGCTCCTGCTCCAACCTGGGCGACGCCCAGGCCCGCCGCCTGCGGATCCGCTACAAGGACGAAAACGGCAAGATGCAGCTGTGCCACACCCTCAACAACACCTGCGTGGCACCTCCTCGCATGCTGATTGCCTTCCTGGAGAACAACCTCCAGGCGGACGGCACCGTCATCATTCCCGAGGTTCTGCGCCCCTACATGGGCGGCACGGAAAAGCTGGTGCCCAAGAAGTAAATTTTTCAGAAAACGGGCCGGCCGGACTTGGTATAGTCCTATTTGTAATATTTTTATTGGATATTACAAATAGTTAAACCCGTTTCCAGCCCACAGCGGCACGCCCGCACCAATTCCGGATGGTTTTGCCCTCTTCTATCGGCTCCATTCCGGTCTGAGGCCGCAAACCCTTGGGGCGCAAGGGTTTGCGGAACCCTGTTTTCAAGCCTCCGGCAATCTTGCTTTGCCGGAGGGCAATTTCAAGGAAAGGCAACGCATCTATGTCCAACCCCAACGGCTTTCTGGCCGAGTTCAAAAAATTCATCGCCCGGGGCAATGTCCTGGATCTGGCGGTAGGCGTCATCATCGGCGGCGCCTTCAGCGCCATCACCAACTCCCTGGTAAACGACATCATCAATCCCATCCTGGGGATCTTCGCAGGCGGCAACGAGGCTCTCTCCGCCCTCAGCTTCCAGCTGCCCGGCGGCGGCGCGCTGATGCTGGGCAATTTCATCAACGCCATGCTGAACTTCCTCATCATGGCCTTTGCGGTGTTCTGCCTGGTAAAGGCCGTCAATCGCCTGCACCGGAAAAAGGAGGCGGCCCCTCCTCCTCCGCCCCAACCCTCCCGTGAGGAAGTGCTGCTGACGGAGATCCGGGATCTTTTGAAGGAGCGTGCGTAATGGAGCAGATGGAACCCATCCTGCGTCAGGGCCTGACGGCCCTGGGCCTGTCTGCGGAGCAGATCCCGCAGCTGCAGCGCTACGCGCAGCTGCTGGTGGAAACCAACAAGGTCATGAACCTCACCGCCATTACAGAGCCTGTGGATATCGCCACGCTGCATTTTCTGGACTGCGCGGCTCTGCTGACCCTGGCGGATTTTCGGAACAAGACCGTGGCGGACGTGGGCACCGGAGCGGGCTTCCCCGGCCTGCCGCTGAAGATCCTGGAGCCCTCCCTCTCCATCACGCTGCTGGACGCCCAGGGCAAGCGGGTGAACTTTTTGCAGCAGGTGTGCGACGATCTGGGCCTTACCGGCGTGGAATGCGTCCACACCCGGGCGGAGGAGTTTGCCGCCGGGCACCGGGAAGGGTGCGACATCGTCACCTCCCGGGCGGTGGCCGCCCTGCCCATGCTCTGCGAGCTGTGCCTGCCCCTGGTGAAGGTGGGCGGCGTGTTTGTGGCCATGAAATCCGTGGACTCCGATGCAGAGCTCCGCTCCGCATCCCGCGCCATTTCCCTGCTGGGAGGCGCCGATCCGGAGGTAAAGGATTACGTCATTCCCGGTACCCAGGTGACCCACCGGGCGGTTCTCATCAAAAAAATTCGGAAAACCCCGGAAAAATACCCCAGAATGTTTGCAAAAATCAAGAAGAATCCGCTATAATAAAGTTATGGCGCCAAGTTTTCCCATGGAATGCCAAACCCGCACTTGCACTCCGCCGGGCGGGCATTATATAATGGCAGCGGATCCTATATCAAAAAATTACTAAAGGAGGTTCCCCATATGGAGCGGCGTGGTCAGTGCATCGCGGTGGTGTCCGGCAAGGGCGGCACTGGAAAGACCTCTTTCGTCTCCGGCGTGGGGGCCGCCCTGGCCCGGGAGGGCTGCCGGGTGCTGTGCCTGGACTGCGATGTGGGATTGCGGAACCTGGATCTGGCCCTGGGCCTTTCCGACCGGGCCCTGATGGACTTCACCGACGTGGCCCAGGGGATCTGTCCCCTGCAGGACGCCGTGGTGGAACACGCCAAGATCCCGGGCCTGTATCTGTTGACGGCGCCGGCCCGCAGCCGCAGGGAAGCCGTGACGGCGGCCCAGATGGAAAACCTGCTGCGCCAGGTGCGCCGGAGCTTTGATTTCTGCCTGCTGGACGCACCGGCGGGCCTGGGCTACGGGTTCCGGCTGGCAGTGTGTGCCGCAGACCGGTGCGTGGTGGTCTCCACCGCCGACGCCTCCTCCCTGCGGGACGCCCAGCACACGGTAATGGAGCTCCACCGCTTCCCCGCCGGGACGCTGCACCTGGTGGTGAACCGGGTACGCAAAAAGATGCTCCGCCAGCTCCACGCCACCATTGACGACGCCATCGATCAGGCGGGCCTGCCTCTTTTGGGGGTGGTCCCCGAGGACGACGCCCTGCCTCTGGCACTGAACCGGGGCGTGCCCGTCCAGCTTTGCGACGGCTCCATGGCCGCCGCTGCCTACCGAAATATCGCAAAACGCATTCGGGGCGGCAGAGTCCCCCTGCTGCGGATCAAATAAAGAAAGGAGAACGACTGCCCATGAATATCGCGCTCATGTCCCATGACAATAAAAAGGAACTGATGGTCCAGTTCTGCACCGCTTACGCCGGGATCCTCTCCCAGCACAGCCTGTACGCCACCAATGCCACCGGCCACATGGTCGCTGACGCCACCGGCCTCAATGTCCACTGCTTCTTGTCCTACGCCCACGGCGGCAGCCAGCAGATCGGCGCCCGCATCGCCTATAACGAGTTTGATCTGGTGCTGTTTTTCAACGATCCCTCCAATGAGAGCATGGCCGGGGATGTCTCCTATATCTCCCGCCTGTGCGACCAGAACAACATCCCCTTTGCCAGCAACATCGCCACGGCGGAGATGCTGGTGCTGGGCCTGGCCCGGGGCGATCTGGACTGGCGGTGCATCGTCAATCCCTCCAACCGTCCCATCGCTTGACTTTTGTCCCAAGGGGCAGTACAATCAACCAAAAAGGCACCGCGCAGATGCCGCAGCAGTACTCCAACCCACCGGCCCCACAGAGAGGGACGCGCCGCTGAGAGCGTTCCGGCCGGAGTGGAGGAAGGACAGCGGCGGAGCGGGGGCGGAGACGCCCGCGGCCCCTCCCCGCGCCACAGGAGGCCAAAGGAGGCTCCCCGGGAGCCTTGAATTTGGGTGGCACCACGAAGCGGCATGCGCTCTCGTCCCAAAGCCTTGGGACGGGAGCATATTTTTTTCTGCGGCCCCGCCCTCTCCGCCGCGCCGGCGGCAAGCGCGGGCCGGAGGCCCGCATCACACGAAAAGGAGCATTTGCTATGGCTAAAATGACCCCCCGCACCCTCTCCGGCTTCATGGAGCTGCTGCCCGCGCCCCAGCAGCAGATGGAGCGTATCATGGAGATCCTCCGCAAGACCTACTCCCTCTATGGTTTCACCCCCCTGGACACCCCCGTCATCGAATCCAGCGAGGTACTGCTGGCCAAGGGCGGCGGCGAGACGGAAAAGCAGATCTACCGCTTCACCAAGGGCGACGCCGACCTGGCCCTGCGCTTTGATTTGACGGTGCCCCTGGCCAAGTACGTGGCCCTCCACTACAACGACCTCTCCTTCCCCTTCCGCCGCTACCAGATCGGCAAGGTCTACCGGGGCGAGCGAGCCCAGCGGGGCCGCTTCCGGGAGTTCTATCAGGCGGATATCGACATCATCGGCGACGGCAAGCTCTCCATCCTCAACGAGGCGGAGATCCCCTCCGTCATCTACAAGACCTTCTCCACCCTGGGCCTCAAGCGCTTCCAGATCCGGGTCAACAACCGCAAGATCCTGAACGGTTTTTATGCCATGCTGGGCCTCACGGAACAGTCCGGGGACATCATGCGCACCGTGGACAAGCTGGACAAGATCGGCGCCGAGAAGGTCCGTACCCTGCTGGTGGAGGACTGCGGCCTTACGGAGGAGCAGGCGGGCGAGATCTTGAAGTTCATCGCCATCACCGGCTCCAACCAGGAAGTCCTCTCCGCCCTGGAGGCCTATCAGGGCCGCAACGAGATCTTTGACCAGGGCCTTGCGGAGCTGAAGGCCGTGACGGAGTACCTGGCCGACTTCGGCGTCCCGGCGGAGAACTTCGCGGTGGATCTCACCATCGCCCGGGGACTGGACTACTACACCGGCACCGTCTACGAGACCACTCTCCTGGACCACCCGGAGATCGGCTCCGTGTGCTCCGGCGGCCGGTACGACAACCTGGCGGAATACTACACCGACCGCCAGCTCCCCGGCGTGGGCATCTCCATCGGCCTCACCCGCCTCTTCTACGTGCTGGGAGAGCAGAAAATGCTCAACCCCGACCTCCCCACCGCCCCGGCGGACGTGCTGATCCTGCCTATGACGGAGGATCTCTCCCCCGCCATCGCCCTGGCCACGCAGCTGCGGGCAAACGGCATCCGCACCCAGCTCCACTGCGAGGACAAGAAGTTCAAGCAGAAGATCTCCTACGCCGACAAGCTCTCCATCCCCTATGTGATCTTCCTGGGGGAGGACGAAGTCAACGCCGGTGTGGTGGCCTGCAAGGACATGGCCACCGGCGAGCAGACCAAGCTGGACGCCGCCGCCACCATCTACCGCATCAAGGCAGGCCTGGCGGAGCGGGAAAAGGGCGCCGTCATCCTGGCGTGATGTCCGCCCTCTGATGCCCTGCGTCCCAATTTGACGGAACGGAGGTCTCAAGAACCATGAAACGGGAAAAAATCTTTTATATCACCGCCATCGCAGTGCTGGCGGCGGCACTGGTGGCCGCCCTGGTGTACAAGCGCCCTCTGGACATCAAGACCCTCACCGGCGTCACGGAACCGGATGACATCGCCATCACCGTCCTCCTTGTGGACGAGGACATGGACACGCAGCAACGGGATCTCACCCTCTCCGCCGGAGATGAGGGCTTTGACGAGCTTCTTGCCCGGCTGGAGGAACTTCGCTTCCGCCGTCCCCCCACCAACCTCATCCGCATCGTCCTGCCCTTCCTGCCGGAGTCCGGCGGTGAGGCCCAGGAGTGGGAGGACGGGGAGTTCCAGCACCTGTTTATCTCCCTGAGCCAGCCCGGTGAGAACGGAGAGCGGGTCTACGGCTATGTGGAGTTCTGGGTGGACGAGTGGGAGTACCGGGACTTTGACCGGAATCTCTCGCTGCCCCTGGCGGTGGAAAACGCCAAGGAGACCGGCCAGGACCTGTGCGCTCAAATCTGGGAGATTGCCACCCCGGTGGAAAACGATCCCTAACGGAATCCCCACGCCCCCTCAAACCGCTGCTTTGACAGGAGGTGCCCTATGAAGCGTAGCCGCAGATGGATCATCGCCATAGCGGTGGTGGTGCTTTTGGCCGCCGCCGCTCTCTGGTACACACGCCCCCTGACCCTTACGGAGCTGCTGGGCGCGGAGCCCGCCCGGATCCACGTGGTCATCAGCCGTTTCGACCAGGCCGGCGGCTCCCAGACCCGGGAGCTCAATGCGGACTGGGATCAGGCCCCGGAGGCCACGGCCCTGGCGGAGGAGCTGACGGTGCGCCGCTCCCTGCTCAACCCGCTGCGCAGTCTCCTGAACCCGGTGCAGTTTGGTACGCCCACCCAGGCCGGGGATTACAACTATCTCCTCTCCCTCACCGGCCGGGAGGGGGACCGCGTCACCCTCCAGTGGTTCGTTGACCAGTGGTCCTATGAAACCCCCGGCACCAGCCGCTATCTCCCCTGCTCCGTCTCCGCTTCCCGCTCTGGCGGGGAACTGGGGGACGCGCTGTGGGAATTGTCACAGCCAGTTGAATCCAATTCGTAATATAGAATGGTTATTATCCTATTTGTATTCTATTTGGAGGTGGTTTCCATGCGTTTTTCACGCTTTGCCGCTCTGGTGCTGTCTCTGGTGACGGCCCTGTCCCTGGCCCTTCCCGCCCAGGCTGCGGAGGGGGACGGCTGGCTCATCCCCAAGGTGAAGGATACCCCGTCCTTTACCGACACGGTGGGAAGCTGGTGTCAATCGGAGGTGGAGACCGTCTATGAATCAGGCCTCATGGAGGGGCAGACCGCGGAGCGGTTCAACCCCCAGGGCACCCTGATGCCGGAGCACATCGTGGCGGTGTGCGCCCGGCTGTACAGCCTCCTCACCGGTGGGGACGGCACCGTGGCCCCGGCCCGGGAGGGCCAGGCCTGGTATCAGCCCTACTATGATTACCTGGCCCAGGCGCTGGCCTATGAAGGCGGAGCCGATGCCCTGATGCTGAATTTCCACGCCGGGAAGTACCCGGCCAGGCGGCATGCCTTTGTGGAACTGCTGTCTTTGACCCTGGAAGCCGCCAAGGTGGAACTGCCCGGGATCAACGCCGTGACGGTGCTGCCGGACTCCACGGACCCGGCGGTGCTGGCCTTCTACAACGCCGGGATCCTGGCGGGCACGGACCAATACGGCACTTTTGACGGAAACGGGATCCTGAACCGGGGCCAGGCGGCAGCCATGCTGGCCCGTCTGGTGGATCCCCAGCAGCGGCAGACCTTCACCCTGCAATCCCTGGATGTCTGCCGGGACATCCTGGGGCTGGACCCCTATGCCACCGCCCTCACCGTGGACGGCACCGCCATCCGGGCCGATGTGGTGGCGCCCACCATCTGCACCCTTCTGGAGGAGCGGTACCACCAGATGGTCAGCGGCGGTCCTGACGCAGGCCGTCTGGACACCGTGCTGACGGAAGCTGCCGACACCATGAAGGAGGACCTGGCCCTGGAGCGCCTGGCGGCGGAGCGGGGCATTTCCGTCACGCAGGAGGATCTGGCCAAGGAATACGGCGCCATGGTCTCCGGCTACCGGGGCCTCAGCGAGGCTGCCCAGCGGTGGGAGAACACCCACAATCTTATGAAGAGCCGCCTGTCGGCGCTGTACGCCCAGCAGTACGGCAGTGAAAACTGGGGCTCCTCTCCCTCGGGCCCGGCGGAGACCCCGGGCAGCATCCGGATGGAGAGCGATCTCGCGGCTCTGGAAAGCGCGATGACGGTAACATTCTCCGATTCTCTCAGCAGCCTGGACCTTGCCGCCGCTCAGACCCGGCTGGTCCAGAGCCCGCTTTTCTAATACGATCACCATATTCCAAAAACAGAAAGGAATTTTTGAACTATGATGCAGAACCGTACCCATACCTGCGGAGAGCTGCGCCTCTCCGACGCCGGCAAGGCCGTGAAGATCTGCGGCTGGCTGGAAAACGTCCGGGAAGTGGGCGCCGAACTGGCTTTCGCCGTGGTTCGGGACTTCTACGGCACCACCCAGGTGGTGGCGGAGACCCCTGAGATGGTAAACACCTTCAAGGCCATCACCAAGGAGTCCACCATCTCCGTGGAGGGCACCGTCCGGGAGCGGGCCAGCAAGTCCGCCAAGATGGCCACCGGCGAAATTGAGATCGTCCCGGAGAAGATCGAGGTACTGGGCCGCTGCCGCCACAACGAGCTGCCCTTCCAGATCAACCGCAGCCGGGAGGCCGACGAGGCCCAGCGGCTCAAGTACCGCTATCTGGACCTGCGCAACCCCGCCGTCAAGCAGAACATCATCCTGCGCTGCCAGGTGGTTGCCGCCATCCGTCAGGCCATGACGGAACACGGCTTCCTGGAGATCACCACCCCCATCCTGACGGCCTCCTCCCCCGAGGGCGCCCGGGACTACCTGGTGCCCGCCCGGAACCACCCCGGCAAGTTCTACGCCCTGCCTCAGGCTCCCCAGCAGTTCAAGCAACTGCTGATGACCTCCGGCTTTGACCGCTATTTCCAGATCGCCCCCTGCTTCCGGGACGAGGACGCCCGGGCCGACCGCTCCCCCGGCGAGTTCTACCAGCTGGATATGGAGATGGCCTTCGCCTCCCAGGAGGACGTGTTCGCCGTCCTGGAGGACGTGCTGCCTCCCATCTTCGCCAAGTACGGCAAGTATGACCGTGCCTCCGGCGCGCCCTTTATGCGCATCCCCTACACCGAGGCCATGGAGAAGTACGGCTCCGACAAGCCGGACCTGCGCATCGACCTCACCGTTCAGGATGTGACGGAGGTGCTCTCCGGCTGCGGCTTCGGGCCCTTCGAGGGCAACCGGGTCAAGGCCGTGGTGGTGGGCGACTTCCACGAGACCCGCAAATTCATCGACAAGACCCTGGCCGACGTGGAGGTGGTCTCCGGCGGCAAGCCCTACTGGTTCCGCCTGGACGAGAACGGCGAGATCGTGGGCGGCATCGCCAAGTTCGTGAGCCCCATCAAGGAGCAGGTGGTCTCCGCTTTGAACCTGAAACCCAATGACTTCGTGGCCCTCTCCGCCGGCAAGCTGGGCGAGGCCCAGAAGACCGCCGGCGTCCTGGTGAAGACCCTGGGTGCCGCCGTCCCCGGCCACATGGACAAGGAGCAGTACGCCTTCTGCTGGATCGTGGACTTCCCCATGTACGAGATCGGCGAGGAGTCCGGAGAGCTGGAGTTCTGCCACAACCCCTTCTCCATGCCCTCCGGCGGCCTGGAGGTGCTCCTCAAGGCGGAGCGTGGCGAGATCGACCCCCTCACCATCACCGCCGACCAGTACGACCTGGTGTGCAACGGCGTGGAGCTCTCCTCCGGCGCCGTGCGGAACCACGACCCTGAGATCATGATCAAGGCCTTCGAGATGGTCCGTCTGGGCGAGGAGGACGTGAAAGCCAAGTTCCCCGCCATGTACAACGCCTTTACCTACGGCGCACCCCCCCATGCCGGTATTGCCCCGGGCATTGACCGCATGGTGATGCTGCTGGCGGGCGAGGACTCCATCCGGGAGATCATCCCCTTCCCCATGAACAAGAACGCCATGGACGTGATGATGGGGGCCCCCAGCGAGGTGACGCAGAAGCAGCTGGATGAGCTGCACATCGCGCTGGTGAAGCCTGAGGAATAAATCCGATACACCACAAGAGAGCCGGACATCATGTCCGGCTCTCTTGTTCTTCCTCCTGCAAGATCTGCTCCTCACAGCTTTGCTGCGCCTCCACCAGTATGCGGATGGATTTTTCCGCAGCCCGCATCAGCTGTAAATACAATTCCTTGTAGTCCGGCATCTCATCACCTCCCACTCCATAATAGGTCAATTTCACCCTATTATCAATAGGTCAGTGGGGCATAATTTCCATGAGGTGATGGTATGACCCCCATGCGGAAGCTCCGGACAGAACGGAAGTTCTCTCAGGTAAAGATGCAGATGCTCACCGGTATCGACCAGAGCGACTACTCCAAAATCGAGACTGGAAAGCGGAACATGACCTTTGAGCAGTGCCGGCGGATTGCTCTGGCGCTGGAAACCAGCATGGACTATCTGGCGGGATTGACCGATGACCCCACGCCCTATCCCAGAACGAAATAGACTTTAGGCGGAGCCGTAAGGCTCCGTCTTTTTTCAAAGATTTTTCCCTATGATAGATTCCGGCCCCCGCTTTTCTTTGTCTTGCCAAAGAAAAGCCGCCGCCGGAGCGGTGGAAAAGAAAGCGCTGGTCTTCTCAGACACTCTCTGCAACCCCCGCAAGCCACTGCCGAGTGCGCCGAACACCGGCGCTTGCGGTTCCCTGCACCCGCATTTGACTCTGCGTTCCAAATCTAGAGGTGCTGGTCGGATGTGACCAGCTTCTCTTTCCGCGCGTTCCGCTTCGCTACGCGCTGCCTGGGCGCGTATGGGTAGCGGCAGCGGAAAGAGCAGCAGAGGCCATCCGGTGGCTGCATCCCGTTGAATGCTAAGGTACGGCATGCGGGAAAGCACTGCCCGGAACGGTGCCGGGTTTGGCGCACTCGGAAGGAGATTCCCGGGCCTCACGGGCAGCGTCTGAGAAGACCCCCGTATTTGCCCCATGGCCTGTGCCATGGGGCATAAGCGGTTTTCTCTTCCACCGGGCGCGGCGCATTCTCTTTTTCAAAAGAGAATGGGGGGCGCAGTTCCCCAGGCACCAGCCTGTGACGGGTGCAAAAAAGAGACGGTAGAGTTTCCCCTGCAAACATGGTATACTGGTGAAAATGTTCCCCGGGAGGTGCATCCCCATGAAACGCATTCTGACGGCGGCTCTGGCCGCCTTCCTGCTGCTGGTCCTCCCTGCCTGCGGCGCACCCTCGCAGACGGCACAGGAGCCGCCTGCAGCGCAAGAACCGGAGGAGGCCCCCACCCCGCCTCCGGAGCCCACGGAGGAGGAGCTGGAAGCCCAGGAGATCGAGGATCTCCTCTCCTCCCTGACCACGGAGGAAAAGGTGGGCCAGCTGTTCTTCGTCCGCTGTCCGGCGGAGAGCGCCGCGGAGGACGTGGGCACCTACCACCTGGGAGGCTACATCCTCTTCGGCCGGGACTATCAGGACGCTGCGGGGGCCTGGCTCACCCGGGAGCAATTCACCGCCGCGGTGCAAAGCTACCAGGATGCCGCCCTGGCGGATACCGGCATCCCCCTGCTCATCGGCTCCGACGAGGAGGGGGGCACCGTCACCCGGGCCAGCCGGAACCCCAACCTCTTTGACGCCCCCTTCCTCTCCCCCCAGGCTCTGGCCAGGGAGCAGGGGGAGACGGACACACACAACGTCTTTGCCGCCGACGCCTGGGAGAAAAACAGCGCGCTGCTGGCCCTGGGCATCAATGTGAACCTGGCCCCGGTGGCGGACGTGTCCACCGACCCTGCCGACTTCATCTATGACCGCTCCCTGGGGCAGGACGCCCAGGCTACCGCCGACTATGTGTCCGACGTGGTCACCGCCATGGGGGATTGCGGCATCGGCAGCGTTTTGAAGCACTTCCCCGGCTACGGCAATAACGCCGACACCCACACCGGCATTGCCGTGGACCAGCGGAGCCTGGATAGCTTTGAGAAAAGCGACTTTCTCCCCTTCTCCGCCGGGATTGCCGCCGGGGGCGGAAAGACCGCCGTGCTGGTGTCCCACAACATCATGACGGCGGTGGACGATTCCCTTCCCGCCTCCCTCTCCCCGGCGGTCCACGACCTTCTCCGGGACGATCTGGGCTTTGACGGCGTGGTGATGACCGACGATCTGGCCATGGAAGCCGTAGCCGCATACGCCGCTGACGGTGCCGTGGCCGTCATGGCCCTCCAGGCGGGGAACGACCTGGTGATCACCACCGACTACCGCACCCAGATCCCCAAGGTGCTGGAGGCGGTGGAAAACGGCACCCTCTCCATGGACACCATCGACACAGCCTGCCGCCGGGTACTCACCTGGAAGCAGCATCTGGGCCTTTTGTAAAACCGATGCTGCAAATCCCCGTCCTTTTAGGGAAAGAACCTCATTGGAAGAGCGGATGAAAAAGGAGGCGTTCCCATGAAGCGATCTTTGCGGATTTTCAGTCTTTCAGCCCTTGCCATGTGCCTGTTGACGGTCTTTGCCCTGGCGGACTCCGGCCCCAAGGACCTGCTGACAGTGCGGGTGGAACACCCCCCGGAGGAGGGGTACTACCTGGACCTGGTAGCGGAGGGGGAATATGAGGGCCACACCTACGGCAGCGGTGACAGTGAATACAGCGGCATCGATTGGAGTTACTCGGATGAGGAAGCGGCAGCCCTGGACGCGGAATTGCTGGATGCCCTCCGCACCGCCGTGCCGGAGGGATCTCATGCCTGCACGGCGGAGGGCACCAATGGCGCCCCCATGTGGGGCGATCTGGAGGGAGAGGACAGTCTCTCGGGCGCCCGGCTCCACACGTTCAGCTATTTCGGCGTACCGGACACCTATCAGATTCTGATCGTCACCAAAGACGGGGACTCCTACCTCTCCCCGCCCTGCACCCGGCAGGTGCTCCAGTCCTCCGTCACCGTGGACTGGGCGGACAAGTCCGTGGCGGTACCGTCGGTGTGGGCAAGCTATGTACTGCAATTTCTGTGCACCGCCCTCACCACCCTGGTCATTGAGGGAGGACTGCTGCTGCTCTTCGGCTTCGGCAAGACGAAACGCAACCGGCTGGTATTTCTGCTGGTGAACCTCGTCACCCAGGGAGGACTGGCTGTGTATACCGCCCATCTGTTCCTCCGCCACGGGGTCAGCGGCTGGTCGGTGCTCTTCGGCCTGATCCCGGCGGAACTGGTCATCACCGCAGTGGAAGCGCTGCTCTACCGGTATCTGCTCACCGGGCAGACCCGGGCTCGGGCCACCGCCTACGGCGTTCTCGCCAATCTCTGCTCCGCCGCTCTGGGAATTTTCCTGGCAGAGCCTGTGTGGCAGTTGATGGTATCAATTCTCTGACACGAAAGGAATGCTTCCCCATGGAAACGGAAAAACTCTACTATACCGACCCCTTTCTCACCACCTTTACCGCCAAGGTCCTCTCCTGCGAGGCGGGCAAGGGCGGGTATCTTGTCACCCTGGACCGCACCGCCTTCTATCCCGAGGGAGGCGGCCAGCCCGCCGACCACGGGACCCTGGGCGGCATTGCCGTCACCGACGTCCATGAAAAGGACGGGGTGGTAATCCACACTGTCGAAAAAGCGGTGGAAATTGGCGAAAACGTCACCGGCCGCATCGACTGGGCCCGGCGCTTCGACCACATGCAGCAGCACTCCGGGGAGCACATCCTCTCCGGCATTTTGTGCCATAACTACCACTGTGACAATGTGGGCTTCCATCTGGGGGCCGACACCGTCACCATCGACTACAACACGGACATCTCCTGGGAGGAGGCCCTGGCGGCGGAGTACCAGGCCAACCAGGTCATCTGGGCGGACGCCCCGGTGGAGATCACCTACCCCTCCCCGGCGGAGCTGGAGCAGCTGGACTACCGCAGCAAAAAGGCCCTGACGGGGAAGGTGCGCATCGTCACCTTCCCGGAGGCGGACTGCTGCGCCTGCTGCGGCACCCATGTCCTCCGGGCGGGCCAGGTGGGCATCATCAAGGTCCTCTCCTGCCAGAAGTTCCGCTCCGGCGTCCGGATGGAGATCCTCTGCGGGGAGCGGGCCTGGCGCTACCTCTCCGGCACCTATGACCAGGCCCACGCCGTGGGCCAGCACCTGAGCGTCAAGCCCCTGGAGGCCGCCGCCGCGGTGGAGCGCCTCACCGAGGAACTCACCGCCGCCAAAGCCCGCATGGCGGAGCTGGAGGGGGAGGTCTTTTCCCACAAAGCCCACGAATATTGTGGAAAAGGGGACGTGGTACTGGTAGAGCCCCCTCTGCGGCCGGATGGCGTCCGGCGCCTGGCGGACGCCGTGGCCAAAGAATGCGGGGGTCTCGCGGCGGTATTTGCCGGGGAGGACGGCCGCTACAACTATGCCCTGGTGCGCGCCGACGGGGCGGACATCGCCCCCCTGGTGAAATCCATGAACGCCGCCCTCACCGGACGGGGCGGCGGCCGCAGCGGCTTTGCCCAGGGCAGCGTCCAGACGGACGCGGACACCATCCATGCCTTTTTCAACAATTTTGCCGGAAAGGTGGAATAATCCCTCATGCGCTATGTTTTGGTAGAATACGACCATCCCCAGGAGGACGAGGCCAAGCAGATCTACTCGGAGCTGGACCGGGAGGGGCTGGAGACCCGGCGGGTGGAGCTCTACCCCAATGGGCTGTGGTTTGCCTACGGGGATGAGCATGGCCGGGAGGAGGCCCTCTCCTCCACCCCCTTCCCCGCCGATGTGCGGGAGCTGAACGTGCCCGGAGAGGTTTCCGCCCGGACCATCGCCCCGGGGGTGTTCCGGGAGGTCTGGGACCAGGCGGCAGAGCGGCCCGACGGCTTTATGGGCATGTTTTTCTGAGAAGCCGCAAAAAATACGCCTGAAAAGGCGTAGCAGGGCGCGTAAGGCGCCGGGAGGGTCTATGAAGGATACGGATACCATCTGCCTGGCAGGGGGCTGTTTCTGGGGCATGGAGGCCCTTTACCGCCGTCTGCCGGGGGTCACGGACGTGGTGTGCGGCTATGCCAACGGCGATACCGCCGCCCACGCCAACTATGAAACGGTGTGCACCGGCATCACCGGCTTCCGGGAGGCGGTGCTCATCACCTGGGACACGGGAAAGACCTCCCTGGAGGCGCTGCTCTTTGCTTTTTTTGCGGTGGTGGACGTGGAGCTGCCTAACCGCCAGGGGGCGGACATCGGCACCCAGTACCAGACGGGGATCTACTGGACCACCCCGGAACAGGCGCGGGTGGTCCAGGCCGTAGCCGCCATGGAGGCGGCGGCGGTGCCGGTCTTCGCTGTGGAGCTGAAACCATTGGAGAATTTTTTCCCGGCGGAGGCATACCACCAGCGGTACCTGGAACGAAATCCCCGGGGCTACTGCCACATCTCCCCTGCCCGGCAGGGGGCGGTGGCATCGTATCCCTTCCGGCGGGAGGACTACACCCGTCCCGCCCGGCAGCTGCTGGCAAAATGGATGGAACGATAACGAAAGGCGCGGCCCGTTGGGCCGCGCCTTTTGCTGTTTCAAAAAGAGCCTCGCAGAGTTCCGCCGTCCGCAGACGGCGGGATTAAAATTTGTTTTTGGCCGCGACATGTGCGTGGACAAAAACACCTCTCGGTCCGCAAGTGTGGCATTTGGCCGAAACGGCCAAATGGTGCGCGCAGCGGACTGTTTTTCTCGAAAAAGTGGTTTACCACTTTTTCGAAAAGGTGGACTCAGACGATGAGGAAGAACTTGATGAGGAACAACGCGGAGATCACATAGGTCAGGGCGGAGACCTCCTTGGCCTTGCCGGTGAAGACCTTGATGACGGTGTAGGAGATGAGGCCGATGCCGATGGCGTGGCCGATGGAGCTGGAGATGGGCATGGCAATGAGCATCAAAGACACGGGCACCATCTGATCCAGGTCGTCGAAGTCCACGTTCTTGAGGCCCATGAGCATCAGCACGCCCACATAGATCAAAGCGGAGGACGTGGCCGCCGCAGGGATGATGGCGGCGATGGGGGCGATGAAGATGCAGGCCAGGAAGAGGACGCCTGTGGTGAGGGCGGTGAGGCCCGTGCGGCCGCCGGCCTCCACGCCGGAGGCGGACTCCACGAAGGTGGTGACAGTGGAGGTGCCGGTGCAGGCGCCGGCCACGGTGCCGATGGCGTCGGACATGAGGGCTTCCTTCATGTTGGGCATGTTGCCGTCCTTATCCACCATGCCGGCCCGGGAGGCGGTGCCCACCAGGGTGCCGATGGTATCGAACATGTCGATCATGCAGAAGGTGATGATGAGGGTGATGGCGGTGAACCATCCGATCTCCATAAAGCCCTGGAAGTCAAATTTGAAGAGTGTGGTCTCCACCATGTCGGCGAAGGGGGGTACGAAGGAGGCGGTGGAGAGGGATGCAAAGGGATTCACACCCAATACCACAAAGTCACCCACCCAATAGATGATGGAGGCAACCAGCATGCCCAGCAGCACCGCTGCCTTGACGCCGTGCTTTGCCAGAATCACAATCACGAACACGCCCACGAACATGGTCACCACCGTGAGGACCATGGTGGAGTAACCGCTGCCCATGGTGGTCTGGGCCACGCTGGGAGTCAGAGCGCCAAAGAAATCACGCATCACGTAGAAGGGGCCGCCGGTCTCGGAGTAGACGCCCACGTTGGATCCAAGGCCGATGTTCATGAGCATGAGGCCGATGGCGGGGGCGATGCCCAGGCGCACGCCCAGGGGGATGGCGTCCACAATCTTTTCCCGGATGTTGAGAACGGACAGGATCAAAAAGAGGATGCCCTCCAGCAGGATGATCACCAGAGCGGACTGGAAGGACTCCACATAGCTCATGCCGGTGAGGCTCACGATGTTGGATACCACCACGGCAAAGAAGCTGTTGAGGCCCATGCCGGGGGCCAGGGCGAAGGGCTTGTTGGCCAGGAACGCCATGCAGAACATGGCCAGGGCGGAGGCGATACAGGTAGCCAGGAACACGCCGTTCCAGAGGGCCGAGCCTGTATCAAAGTTTGTCAGCAGGTTCGGGTTCAGGGCGATGATGTAGGCCATGGTCATGAAGGTGGTGAGGCCGGCCAGGATCTCCGTGCGGACGGTGGTGCCGTTTTGCTGTAGTCGGAAGATCTTTTCCATAATTTGCTCCTTTCTCATTTCAAGTGCTTTTGCGCACATCTCTCTGTCATTATCATAAAAAATCCCAAGAGGAAATACAAGTGTCCGCCTGGGAGAAAAGGCTGACCTTTTTTTGGCGGGACATACAAATTTTTTGATACTTTTGAAACTTTTAAAAAAAAGAGGGCCGGCGGGTGGAAATCCGCCGGCCCTGAGGCTGGTTGAAAATGGGGATCAGTAGGCCAGCTTTTCCTCCAGCCAGCTCTTGACCTGATCCATGGGGATCCGCACCTGCTCCATGGTGTCGCGATCCCGGATGGTGACGCAGTGGTCGGCAGGGGTATTCTCGTCGCCCACGGTCTCAAAGTCCAGGGTAATGCAGTAGGGGGTGCCGATCTCGTCCTGGCGGCGGTAGCGCTTGCCGATGGAGCCGGTGTCGTCGTAGTCCACCATGAAGTACTTGGAAAGCTCATTGCGCAGCTCCTGGGCGGGGCCCGCCAGGACCTCCTTCTTGGAGAGGGGCAGCACGGCGGCCTTGAAGGGCGCGAGAGCCGGATGGAAGTGCATGACCACGCGGACGTCGTCGTTGCCCTTCTTGTCCTGGCCCACCACTTCCTCGTCGTAAGCCTCGATGAGGAAGGCCAGCGTCACGCGGTCGGCGCCCAGGGAGGGCTCCACCACGTAGGGGATATACCGCTCGCCGGTCTCCTGGTCGAAGTAGGTCATGTCCTTGCCGGAGGTATTCTGGTGCTGGGTCAGGTCGTAGTCGGTGCGGTCCGCCACGCCCCACAGCTCGCCCCAGCCGAAGGGGAAGAGGAACTCGAAGTCCGTGGTGCCCTTGGAGTAGAAGCACAGCTCCTCGGGGCTGTGGTCACGCAGGCGCAGGTGCTCCTCGCTGATGTTGAGGCCCAGCAGCCACTCCTTGCAGAAGGAGCGCCAATACTGGAACCACTCCAGGTCAGTGCCGGGCTTGCAGAAGAACTCCAGCTCCATCTGCTCGAACTCCCGGGTGCGGAAGGTGAAGTTGCCGGGGGTGATCTCGTTGCGGAAGGACTTGCCGATCTGGCAGACGCCGAAGGGCAGCTTCTTGCGGGTGGTGCGCTGGACGTTCTGGAAATTGACGAAGATGCCCTGGGCGGTCTCAGGACGCAGGTACACGGTGTTCTTGGCATCCTCGGTAACGCCCTGGAAGGTCTTGAACATCAGGTTGAACTGCCGGATGTCGGTGAAGTTGTGCTTGCCGCAGCTGGGGCAGGGGATGTTGTGGGACTCGATAAACTCCTTCATCTCCGCCTGGGAAAAGGCGTCGATGGGTTTGGGGAGCTCCACACCGTTCTCACCGGCCCAGTCCTCGATGAGCTTGTCGGCACGGAAGCGCTCCTTGCACTCCTTGCAGTCCATCAGGGGGTCGGAGAAGCCGCCCAGATGGCCGGAGGCCACCCAGGTCTGGGGGTTCATGAGGATGGCAGCATCCAGGCCCACGTTATAGGGGTTCTCCTGGACGAACTTCTTCCACCAGGCCTTCTTGACGTTGTTCTTGAGCTCCACGCCCAGAGGGCCGTAGTCCCAGGTATTGGCCAGGCCGCCGTAGATCTCGCTGCCGGAGAAGATGAAGCCGCGGCCCTTGCACAGGGCAACGATCTTCTCCATGGTCTTTTCGCTGTTTTTCATGGGGATGCTCCTTTTCTGTCGTAAATTTTTTGCGACTCAGGGCAAAAAAACGCCCCGAGCCCAAGGGCTCAGGGCGAATCAAACGATCCGTGGTTCCACCTGAATTCGTGCCTGGCTGGCACGCACTTCGTTCCCGGTAACGGCGGGGACCGGCGGGGCATTTCCGCTCCGCGGCTCCAGGGCGCCTTCTCCCCTCTCCCGCAAGGACTCGCACCAGCCGTCCTCTCTCTTGCCCGGGAAACAAGGGATACTCCTCCCTGTCACAGCCTTTTTGACATGGTGCATGCTATCACGTTTTTCCGGGGTTGTCAAGTCCGGCAGCAGAATCTCCCGGTTTTCCTGCAAAAGAGCGAAAGTTTTTCACAAAATTTCAAAGTTTGTGGAGAACATCCCGCCCCAGTTCCCTCTTTTTCAGGAAAAGCGCCTGAAAACAGAAAAACAGCCCGAAGCTTTCCACTTCAGGCTGTTTTTTGTGGATGGATTTACTTCTTCTCCCGGTCGTAGGCCACGATGACGCGGCGGTTGGGCTCGGTACCGGTGGAGTAGGTGGTGACGCCGGGCACATCCTGCAGCGCGGTGTGGATCACATGGCGCTCGTAGGCGTTCATAGGCTCCAGGGTGACGCTGCGGCGGTACTTGGTGACCTTGGCGGCCACCTTCCGGGCCAGGTGCTGGAGGCTCTGCTCCCGCTTGGCCCGATAGTTCTCGGCATCCAGCTGCACCCGCACCCGGCCGCTGCCGCTGCGGTTGACCGCATAGCTGGTCAGCTGCTGGATGGCGTCCAGGGTCTCGCCCCGGCGGCCGATGAGCCCGCCCAGGTTCTTCCCCTCCAGGATCACCTGATAGCGGCCCTTTTCCGGCTGGTAGATGTGGATGTCCGCAGGGCTCTCCATCTGCTCCAGCAATCCGGAGAGGAACTTCCGAATGGCCTGGGCCTTCTCGTCGTTCACTTCCTCGCCCCGGTCCACGGCGGGAGCAGTCTCCTCAGCGGGAGCCTTCTCCTCCTGCACGGGAGCAGGGCGTTCTTCCTTCTTCTCCTTTTCCCGTGCCTTGGGCTGCTGGGGCTTTTCGCTGCGGGGCTTGGGCTCCGCCTTCTTGGGCTGTTCCTCCTGGACAGGGGCGGCGGGCTCCTCTTCCTCGGGACCGTAGCTCACCCGGACCTTGGCCGGGCAGCTGCCCAGGCCCAAAAAGCCGGATTTTGCCCGCTCCAGAATCTCCACGGACACGTCGTCCCGGTCCAGACCCAGCTGGGCGAGAGCCTTGGAAATGGCCTCATCCTCGGTCTTACCCGTTACATCGATAAACTCTCTCATGTCACGTTCCTCACTTCGTCTCACTGTCGTAGCGGTCCGCCTTGTAGGACCGGCCCCGGGCATAGGGACGGTCACCGATGCGGCCGGCCTCGGTGGTGCTGGACTTCTTGGCCTTGGCGGCCTTGGCCTCCTGGGCGGCCTTGCGCTTTTCCTTCAGGGTCTGCTTCTGGACCTGAGCCGCCTCACGGCGCTGCTCCTCCTGACGGCGCTTCCCCTCTTCGATGCGCTTTTGCCGCTCTGCCTGCCGGGCCTCATACCGGGCGTTTTCCTCTTCTTCCAGCTTCTTGGTGAAGAACTTGCCCATCACCAGCTCCTGCACGGCGGAGAAGGCGCTCTGGGCAATCCAGTACACGCCCAGGGCCGCGGGCATCATGAAGGCGATGTACACGGAGAACAAAGGCATGAACCACAGCATCATCTTGGTGGAACCGGCGCCGGGGCCCTCGGGAGTGGGCTGGGTGCGGGTCATGAACTTGGTCATGAGCAGCTGGCTGCCGCCGGCGATGATGGGGATGAGAATGAGGCCGATGGTGGCCCAGCTGAACGTGAAGTGGGTCACGGCATCCCAGGGATTGGTGGCCAGGTTCAGTCCCAGGAAGTTGTAGTTGACGTTGATCCAGCCGTCAATGTTGGCGGCGGCGTCCGGCAGCTGGGAGCTGATGAGGTTGGCCAGGTTGATCTGGCCGTAAGCCGTCAGCTGGGTGACGCCGTCGGTGACCACGGCCACGCCGTCCTTCATCTGGACGATCTGGCTCATGTCCAGACCGGCAGCGGTGGCAGCGTCCACCAGCTGCTGCACCACGCCCTCACCCAGCATCATGAAGTGGGTGATGGGCTGGCGGATGATGGAGTACAGGGCAATCAGGATGGGGAAGGGCAGGAAGCTCCACAGGCACCCGCTCATGGGGTTGACGCCCTCCTCCTGGTAGAACTTCTGCATCTCCTCGTTCATCTTGGCCTGGTTGTTGGCGTACTTCTTCTGGATCTCCTGCATCTTGCCGGACATGCGGCTCATGCGCATCATGCTCTTCTTGGATTTCATCTGGAAGGGCAGCAGGATCAGCTTGAGCACCAGGGTGAACAGGATCAAAGCCACGCCGTAGGAGCCCGTCAGGGTATAGAACAGACGGACCAGCCAGGCAAAGGGCACGCAGATCCAGTATCCGATGGTTGAAAACATAGTCGGATCTTCCTCCAAAGTCGTATTTGGTTGCAGGTGTCGGGGGGTCTCCCCCGCTGTCCGCCTCAAAGGCGGACAAGATCTTGGTTCTCCCGGATCCCCGGCGCCTGTGGGAATACCTCCCCAGACAGTGGGGCACACCGGAGAACGCCCCTTCTTCAGGGCACGGGGTCATACCCGCCCTTGTGGAAGGGGTTGCAGCGCAGGATCCTACGAAAGGCCATCCAGCCGCCCTTCAGGGCGCCGTATTTTTCGATGGCCTCCAAAGCGTATTGGGAGCAGGTGGGGGTGTAGCGGCAGCAAGGGGGACGGTACGGGGAAATGGCCACGCGATAAAAGCGCACCAAAGCCAGCAAGACCCGTTTCATCATGGCCTTGCCTCCCCTTCCGTCAGTTCCAGCTTCCGGCAAAGACGCAAAAACGTGGCGTTGAGATCCTTCCAGGGAGCGGTCAATGTCCGTCCCCGGGCCACCAGCAGCACGTCGTATCCCGGACGCAGCTTGTCCCGGTTCAGGCGGTACACCTCCCGCAGTCGCCGCCGGGCCCGGTTGCGCACCACGGCGCCCCCCAGCTTCACGGAAACCGTGATGCCCAGGCGGTTGTGGCCCAGCTTGTTCTTGCGGCAGTAGACCACCATGGATCCGCTGACTGCGGAGGCTCCCCGCTGGTACAGCCGCCGGAACTCGTAATTCTCTTTGAGTGTCACCGCTCGCTTCACGGCGCTTCTCCGCCCTTTCTCGTCTTCACACCCGGCGTCCCCCGGATCGTCCTCCCGCCATCAGGCGGCAGAAACTCCGATAGGGACGGAGGAATCCTTACAAATTCCCGCCGTCCCTGAAGACGTCTTTTCAAGTGTCTCCCGCACGCTCCGCTTCGCTTAGTAGGAGAGGCGAGCGCGGCCCTTGGCGCGGCGACGGGAGAGAACCTTGCGGCCGTTGGCGGTAGCCATTCTCTTGCGGAAGCCGTGGACCTTCTGACCGTGGAGCTTCTTGGGCTGATAGGTACGTTTCGTTGCCATGTTGAGACACCTCCTAGCAGTATTCCGGCCGTCCCCTTTGGGAACGGCGCTTACTCGACGCCCCGCCCGGTAGGCGGAACGCAGTAAACCAATCAAACGTCTTGCGACGCACCGAATAGTATACAGACTCTTTGAAAATATGTCAACAAAAACTTGAGATTTCCTGAAAAAAAGGTGCTTTTTCCCGGTTTCCGGGTCGATTTCTAAATCTGGTGGGCTTCCGCTCCAAAAGGCCCCACATCTTGTCCGCTGCTCCCGGGTTTTCCGGTGAGATTTTTTCATCTTAATATTAGAATAAGTATTGTGTTTGGTTGGTCTTTTTGTTATAATAACCCTGTCTTGTTTTGTCCATTATTTACGAGAGACCATTGATTTAGAGAGAGGTGTTTCTGTTTGAATTCCGTGGCCGACGTATGGGAGAACGTGCTGACGCAGCTCCGGCGCGATCTCTCCGAGACCACCATCGCCACCTGGTTCGACGAGCTGGAGGCGGTGGACATCCGGGGGAATACCTTTATCCTCCACTGTTCCAACGACTTCAAAAAGGGCTATATCGAGTCCCTGTTCATGAAAAACATCAAGGCGTCCTTGCACGACATTTTCTCCACGGACTTTGAAGTGCGGATCCTGGACGACCTTGCCTACGCGGAGTTCAACGGCGCCGCGCCCCATAAGCAGAGCGACCGTTTTACCTCCGACGAGTTCACCTTCGAGACCTTCGTGGTGGGCCCCTCCAACAAGCTGGCCTACGCGGCGTCGGTGTCTGTTGCGGAGCATCCCGCCCAGAACTACAACCCCCTGCTGATCTACGGGGACTCCGGCCTTGGCAAGACCCACCTGATCTACGCCATCGCCAACGTCATCCGCCGCAACGACCCCGCCGCCAAGATCGCCTACGTCAAGGGCGACGACCTCACCAACGAACTGGTGGCCGCCATTCAGGCCGGTCCCAGCAAGACCGCCGAGATGCGGGAGAAGTACCGCCAGGCGGATCTGCTGCTGGTGGACGACGTGCAGTTCATCGCCGGACGCAAGCAGACCCAGGAGGAGTTCTTCCACACCTTCAACAACCTTTACGAGTCCGGCCGCCAGATCGTACTGACAAGCGACCGTCCCCCCTCTGAGATGACCCAGCTGGAGGACCGTCTGCGCACCCGGTTCGAGTGGGGCTTGCTGGTGGACGTGGCGCCGCCGGATTTTGAGACCCGCCTTGCCATCATCAAGAACAAGGCCGCCCTGCTGGGCATGGAGCTGCCCGACAAGATCTCCGCCTATATTGCTGAAAACGTCACCGCCAACGTCCGTCAGATCGAGGGCACCATCAACAAGATCATGGCATTGAAGGATCTTCTGGGCAGCGATACCGACGAGGAGACCGTCACCCGGGCCATTCAGGATATGATCAAGCGCTCCAACGAGTACATCCCCACGCCGGAGGCCATCCTGGAGTACATCTCCAAGTATTACGGCCTGGAGGAGTCCGTCATCCGGGGCCAGCAGCGGATCCGGGACGCCGTCACCGCCCGGCAGATCGCTATGTATCTGATCCGGTCCATGACCAATCTGTCTCTGGACGATATCGGCAAGCAGTTTGACAACCGGGACCACTCCACGGTGCTCTATTCCATCAAGCAGGTAGAGACCAAGATGAAGAAAAATTCCTCCTTCGCCGAGACGGTGAAAGAGATCAAAACCAACATCAATTCCAAGCGCTGAGAAGCGTTTTTTTGTGGTGCAATTTTTCAACATCTTCTGTGGAAAATGAAAAACTTGCCGTGGACAACTTGCACCCCCAAAATCCTGTGGAAGACTTGCATGTTTCCTCCACATCCCCTGTGGAACGCCAAAGTCCGACAGCTCATGGGCTGTGGCCGTTTCTCCACAATTTTTTGCTCTACGACGACTTCTGCTAAAAAGATATGTTTCTTTTCTTTAAAAGAACACCGCAACCCATCCTAGTAAGAGAGGACGATCCACAATGATGAAATTCTCCTGTGAAAAAACGCTGCTGCAAAGCGCCATCGCGGTCACCAGCCGGGCTGTGGCACAAAAAAGCTCCATCCCGGCCCTGGAGGGCCTCCTTCTCCACGCCGACTCCTGTCTGACCGTCTCCGGCTACAACATGCAGACCGGCATCCGCACCAAGGTGTCCGCCGACGTCACCGGCCAGGGCGATATCGTGCTCAACGCCCGCCTCTTCGGCGACATCATCCGCCGCATGCCCGACGATGTGGTGACCTTCTCCGCCGACGACCGCCAGACCGTCCATCTGTCCTGCGGTGACGCAAACTTTGACATTTTGGGCCTCTCTGCGGCGGACTATCCGGATCTGCCCGAGGTGGAGGACGAGTATTCCGTGTCCATTCAGCAAAAGACCCTCCGGGCCATGATCGAGGAGACGGCCTTCGCCGTGTCCACCAACGAGTCCCGGCCCGTCCACACCGGCGCCCTCTTTGAGATCAGCGACAAGGGATTGACTATGGTGGCGGTGGACGGCTTCCGTCTGGCCATCCGGCGGGAGCCTCTGGAGAAGATCGAAGGCGGTGCCTTCTCCTTCGTGGCTCCCGGCTCCGCCCTCAACGAGGTGAAGGGCATCTGCGCCGACAGCGAGGATCTGGCCTCCGTCACCCTGGGCAAGCGCCACATCCTCTTCGAAGTGGGCGACACCGAGCTGATCTGCCGCCGTCTGGAGGGGGAATTCCTGGATTACAAGAACGCCATTCCTCGGAAAAACCCCATTTCCGTCATCGCAGACACCAAATCCCTCATCGAGAGCATCGACCGCGTGTCCGTGGTGATTTCCGACAAGCTGAAAAGCCCCGTCCGGTGCCTCTTTGAGCAGGACCGGGTGCTGCTCTCCGCCAAGACCGGAAACGGCGAGGCCAAGGACGTCTGCCGCCTCAGCGGCGACGGGAACGGTCTGGAGATCGGCTTCAACAACCGCTATTTGATGGAGGCGCTGCGCTACGCCCCGGCGGACACCGTAAAGATTGAGCTGAACACCGGGGTCTCCCCCGCCATCATCGTGCCGGTGGACGGGGAGGAAAATTTCCTGTATATGGTACTTCCGGTGCGGCTTAAGAGCGCCGAGTAAGGAGTGTTATGGAAACCATTGTCATCCATACGGAGCTCATCAAGCTCCAGGACCTTTTGAAATTTGCCAACCTGGTGGGAAGCGGCGGCGAGGCCAAGGAGCGCATCCAGGCCGGGGAGGTCTCCGTGGGCGGAGAGGTGTGTCTCATGCGGGGCAAGAAGATCCGCCCGGGGGACGACGTCCTCTTCCAGGGAAAGCACTACACCGTGGCCTATGCGGATTGACGCCCTGTCCCTCACCGGCTTTCGCAATTACGCCCAGGAGCAGATGGAATTCCACCCGGAGTGCAACGTGATTTTGGGAGAGAATGCCCAGGGGAAAACCAACCTTTTGGAGGCAATTTCCTACCTTTCCTGCGGAAAATCCCCCCGGGCCCGGACGGACCGGGAGATGATCCGCTTCGGAGAAAATGCCGCCCGGATGGAGGCCGCCGTCTTCGCCCGGGACCGGGAATTCCGGGTGCGGGTGGACCTGTACCGGGACCGGCGGCGGAAGATGAGCGTCAACCAGGTGGCAGCCAAAACCAGCGCCCAGCTCTCCCAGGTGTACAACACCGTGTTCTTCTGCCCGGAGGATCTGTACCTGATCCGGGAGGGGGCCGCCGTCCGGCGGCGGTTTCTAGACACTGCGTTATGTCAACTTCGCCCCCGATACGCCGCGGCCCTGGCCCAGTACAACCGGGCCCATGAACACAAGACCCGCATCCTCCGGGACGCCCAGGAGCGGCCGGATCTGCTGGCGGCGCTGCCGGACTTCAGCGAGCGGATGGTGCAGATGGGAGCGGTGGTGATCCACTACCGGGCCCAGTTTGCCCGGCGTCTGGCGGAGTACGCCGCCGTCCACCACGGGGAGTGCTCCGGAGGAAGGGAGCAGCTGGGCATCGTTTACCAGACGGTGTCCGCCGTCACGGACCCAATGGCCCACGAGGGCCAGATCATGGAACAGCTCAGAGCCCACATGGAAGCCCACCGGACAGCGGAGCTTGCCAGCCGCACCTGCCTCTCCGGTCCCCACAAGGACGACTTGCTGGTGACCATCGACGGCCTGGCCGCCAAGGACTATGCCTCCCAGGGACAGACCCGGACGGCGGCCCTGGCGATGAAGCTGGCGGAGCGGGAGATCTACAAAAACGCCTCCGGAGAGTACCCGGTGCTGCTGCTGGACGACGTCCTCTCGGAGCTGGACCCCCGCCGGCAGGAATTCGTCCTCAACCGCATCGCCGGGGGGCAGGTGTTCATCACCTGCTGTGAGGACGACAGATTGCCCCAGCTGCTGGGGGGCAAGGTGTTTCACGTGGAACAGGGGCATGTGGTGTAGCGCGCCTTTCTCAAAAACTTCTCTTTCGAGGTTGATACCTTGGGAACGGCGCCCCCCATTCTCTTTTGTTTTGGCAAAAGAGAATGCGCCGCGCCCGGTGGAAGAGAAAAACAATGTTGGCCGTCAGGCTTGCGCCTGCGGCAAAACGTTTAGTCTTCTCAGACACTTCCTAGAAAATCCCGAGAGACTCTGCCGAGTGCGCCGAAGACTTGCGGATGATATTCCCTGCTCCCGCATTTGATCTTGGGTGTGTTGCCCTGGGTAGTCATGGGATGAAACAGCGCCTTTTTCCACTGCCGTTTCCCATACGTTGAAGCGGCAAATAGAGCGGCGCTGTAAAAGGCTTCAGCGCCGTTGCATTACAAACAACATTCCATTCTCTTGCACCCCGGCGTGCAAGTTTCCCCATCCGGAGGCCCTATATGTATCTGCACATCGGACAAAACGAAATCATCCCGGACCGGCGGATCATCGGCATTTTCGACCTGGACAAGTGCAGCTATGAAAAGCGCACCCGGGACTATCTCTCTGCCGCGGAGAAGGAGGGCGTGGTGCTGGACGTGTCCGGAGAGCTGCCCAAGTCCTTTGTGGTGTGCGACCACCCCTATCACCGTCAGATCGTCTATCTCAGCCAGCTCAACGCCTCCACCCTGAAAAAGCGGGCGGAGAGCGGCCAGCTGGAGCTGTGAGGAGGGGCTTTTCCATGCTGATGCTGGATTTCTTCTACGTCATCCAAACCTTTTACGGCTGGGTGTTTCCCCTGAACCTGCTGGTGACGGCCAGCATCCTGGGCGGCATTGCCGTGGGGCTTCTGCCACGCCGGGGCTCCCGGGTGCGGTGGATCTTTCCGGTGGTATGCCTTTGCGTCATGCTGATCACGGAGGCCGTCTGGCAGCTGTATCCCTCGGAATATTTGATTTTGTTTTATGTTTGGGGCTGGTTCGCGGAGGCCGCCCTTTTCAGCGAAGCCGTCGGCGCCATCGTCCATATTGTTTGGATGAAAGCACGCCGTTTCTAAATACCGATCCAATTTGTGTTCGATTCAGGGCGGGGAGAAACGGGCCGGAAGCGGTTCCGGCCCGGCTCTTCCTGCCCCGCATACGGAAGGAGTAAGCAAATGTCTGAAAACGAGATCCTCAATTCCACCACGGTGGACGCGGAAAACGAGTACGACGCCTCGGAGATCCAGGTCCTGGAGGGCCTGGAGGCAGTGCGCAAGCGCCCGGGCATGTATATCGGCTCCACCTCCTCCTCGGGGTTGCACCACCTGGTCTATGAGATCGTGGACAACGCCATCGACGAGGCCCTGGCAGGCTACTGCACGGACATCCTGGTGCAGATCAACGAGGGCAACACCATCACCGTGGTGGACAACGGCCGCGGCATCCCCGTGGACATCCAGGCTCAGACGGGCCGTCCCGCCCTGGAGGTGGTGTATACCGTCCTCCACGCCGGCGGCAAGTTCGGCGGCGGCGGCTACAAAGTTTCCGGCGGCCTCCACGGCGTGGGCGCCAGCGTGGTCAACGCCCTCTCCGAGTGGCTCACCGTCCAGGTCCACCGGGACGGCAAAATTTACGAGATGAAGTTTTCCCGGGGCAAGATCACGCAGGAGATGACCGTGGTGGGCACCACCGACCACACGGGCACCACCGTCACCTTCAAGCCCGACCCGGAGATGTTCGAGGACACCGTCTACAACTACGACACCCTCCACACCCGCATGCGGGAGGAGGCCTTCCTCAACGCGGGACTGCGCATCCGCACCGTTGACAAGCGCCCCGGTCAGGAGCAGGAGGACAACATGTGCTTCGAGGGGGGCATCCGGGAGTTTGTCACCTGGCTCAACAAGTCCAAGGATCCCCTTCACCCCCAGGTGGTATACATGTCCGGCATGAAGGACGACTCCATGGCGGAGGTGGCCTTCCAGTATAACGACGGCTACAACGAGACCATTCTCTCCTTTGCCAACAACGTCCACACCCCCGAGGGCGGCATGCACGAGGAGGGCTTCAAGCGGGCCCTCACCACCGTCCTCAATAACTACGGCCGCAAGATCAAGATGCTCAAGGACGATGAGAAGGTCTCCGGCGAGGACTGCCGGGAGGGCCTCACCTGCGTCATCTCCGTCAAGCTCACCGACGCCCAGTTCGAGGGCCAGACCAAGGCTAAGCTGGGCAACAGCGAGATCCGCACGTTGGTGAACAACATTGTCTCCGACAAGCTGGAGGTCTTCCTGGAGGAGAATCCCCAGGTGGGCCGCATGATTTTGGATAAGGCCCTGACGGCCAACCGCGCCCGGGAGGCCGCCAAGCGGGCCCGGGAATCCATCCGCCGCAAGACCGCTCTGGGCGGCGCCGCCATGCCGGATAAGCTCCGGGACTGCAACGAAAATAACCCCGAGCTCACGGAAATCTACATCGTGGAGGGCGACTCCGCAGGCGGCTCCGCCACCCAGGGGCGGGACTCCCGGTTCCAGGCCATCCTTCCCCTGTGGGGCAAGATGCTCAACGTGGAGAAGGCCCGGGCCGACAAGGTCTACGGCAACGACAAGCTCCAGCCCGTCATCACGGCCCTGGGCGCCGGCATCGGCGACGAGTTCGATCTGGACCGGCTGCGCTACCACAAGGTCATCATCATGGCCGATGCCGATGTGGACGGCTCCCACATCCGCACCCTGCTTTTGACTTTCTTCTTCCGCTTCATGCGGCCCCTCATCGAGCACGGCTACGTCTACTCCGCCGTGCCGCCCCTGTTCAAGCTCTCCCGGGGCAAGACCACCCGCCTGGCCTTCTCCGAGGAGGAGCGGGACAAGATCTCCGCCGAGCTGCGGGGCGACAACCCCAACGCCAAGGTGGACATCTCCCGGTTCAAGGGCCTGGGCGAGATGAACCCCCACGAGCTGTGGGAGACCACCATGGATCCGGAGAAGCGGACGCTGCGGCGCATCACCCTGGACGACGCCGTGAAAGCCGACGAGACCTTCACCATCCTCATGGGAGAAAAGGTGGAGCCCCGGAAGGAGTTCATCGAGAAGAACGCCAAGTACGCCGTGAATCTGGATTATTGAGGAGAGAATACCGTCATGTCTAAGAAACCCCAATACGATCCCGAGGAGATCCGGTATCCCGATCAGAAGATCGTGGAATCTCCTCTGGTTCCCGAGATGGAGAAATCCTACATCGAGTACGCCATGAGCGTCATCGTGGGCCGGGCCCTGCCGGACGTGCGGGACGGCCTCAAGCCCGTCCACCGGCGGATCCTCTACGCCATGTATGAGGATAACCTCACCTACGACCATGCCTTCCGCAAGTGCGCCACTGCCGTGGGCGATGTGCTGGGCCGCTACCACCCCCACGGAGACGCCTCTGTCTACGACGCCCTGGTGCGCCTTGCCCAGGACTTCTCCATGCGCTATGTGCTGGTGGACGGCCACGGCAACTTCGGTTCCGTGGACGGCGATCCCCCGGCTGCCTACCGTTACACCGAGGCCCGTCTTGCCCGTATGGCGGACGAGATGCTCCGGGACATTGAAAAGGACACCGTGGACTGGGACCCCAACTTCGACGAGACCCGCAAGGAGCCCAAGGTCCTCCCCTCCCGGTTCCCCAACCTCCTGGTCAACGGTTCCGCCGGCATCGCCGTGGGCATGGCCACCAACATCCCGCCCCACAACCTGCGGGAGGTCATCGGCGCCGTCATCTGCGTGCTGGACAATCCCGAGGCCACGTTGGCGGATCTCATGCAGTACGTCAAGGGCCCGGACTTCCCCACGAAAGGCATCATCATGGGCCGCAGCGGCATCCGCCAGGCCTACGCCACCGGCCGCGGCCGGGTGGTGATCCGTGCCCGTCACGAGTTTGAGGAGTTCGGCAAGGACCGCACCCGCATCGTCATCACCGAGATCCCCTACCAGGTCAACAAGCGCATGCTCATCAAGAACATGGCCGAGCAGGTGGAGGACAAGCGCCTGGAGGGCATCTCCGACATCCGGGACGAGTCCGACCGAAACGGCATGCGCATCGTCATCGAGCTCAAGCGGGACGCCAATCCCCAGGTGGTGTTGAACCGCCTCTTTGCCCAGACCCAGCTGCAGACCACCTTTGCCATCAACATGCTGGCCCTGGTGGAGGTGGACGGCAAGCTCCAGCCCCGGATCCTCTCCCTGCGCCACATCCTGGACCAGTACGTGGCCTTCCAGGAGCAGGTCATCGTCCGCCGCACCCGGTACGACCTGAAAAAGGCCCAGGAGCGTGCCCACCTGCTGGAGGGATTGCTGATCGCCCAGGACAACATCGACGAGGTCATCAAGATCATCCGCTCCAGCTACGATAACGCCAAGGATAACCTCATGGCCCGCTTCGGCCTGGACGACATCCAGGCCCAGGCCATCTGCGACATGCGGCTCATCGCCCTTCAGGGCCTGAACCGGGAGAAGCTGGAAAACGAGTACAAGGAGCTGGAGGAGAAGATCGCCTGGTATCAAAAGGTCCTCTCCGACGAGGGCCTGGTGCGCCAGATCCTGAAAGAAGAGCTCACCGCCATTGCCGATAAGTACGGCGACGACCGCATCACCGAGATCCAGGACGTGGAGGATGAGATCGACATCGAGGACCTCATTGAGGAGGAGGAGTGTGTCTTCACCCTCACCCAGGCGGGCTACATCAAGCGCACCCCCGTCAGCGAGTACACCGCCCAGTCCAAGGGCGGCATGGGCAAGAAGGGCATCACCACCCGGGAAGAGGACGTGGTGACGGACCTCTTCACCGCCTCCACCCACGACTACCTCTTCTTCTTCACCGATACCGGCAAGGTCTACCGGAAGAAGGGCTACCAGATCCCCGAGTCCGGCAAGACCGCCAAGGGCACCAATATCGTCAACATCCTCCAGGTGGAGCAGGGGGAGAAGATCCAGACCATGATCCACACCCGGGAGCTGGACAACGAAAACCTGTTCCTGGTGATGGTCACCCGCAACGGCACTGTCAAGCGCCTGCCGGTGAGCACCCTGAAAAATATCCGCGCCAGCGGCATCCGGGCCTTGCGGATGGACGAGGGGGATCAGCTGATCTCCGTCCGGGAGACCGACGGTACCCGGAAGATCCTCATTGCCACCCACGACGGCCAGGCCATCTGCTTCGACGAAAACGACGTGCGGCCCATGGGCCGTGACGCCATGGGTGTCCGGGGCATCCGCCTCCGGGAGGGTGACTACGTGGTAGGCGCCGCCCGGGCCCGGGCCGGAAAGACCGTCCTCTCCATCACGGAGAACGGCTACGGCAAGCGCACGCCCGTGGAAGAGTACCGCATCACCGGCCGGGGCGGCCTGGGCATCCGCAACTACGCCGTCACGGAGAAGACCGGCGGCGTGGTGGGCATCAAGGTGGTGGACGGATCCGAGGACCTGCTGCTGGTGACCCAGGGCGGCATCCTGATCCGCACCGCCGTGGACAACATCCGCACGGCTGGCCGGTCCACCCAGGGCGTCATCGTCATGCGCTTCAAGGAGGAGGGCGACCAGGTAATCGCCATGGCGCTTACCGATCATGAGGACCAGAGCGCTGACGAGGTGAGCACGGATACCGCCGCCCCCGTGGAGGAGACGGCGCAGACCGCGGCTCCGGAGGGCGAGACGGAGGCATAACGACGTTCCAAAGGCCATAGGCGGAAAGGAGCGATGAGATGTACTTTCATTTTTTCCCCCGGGGAGGCGCCGACCAGCTGGGAAGATACACGATCTCCGCTCTGGTGATATTTGGACTGGTCTCTCTTTTCAACGCCTACCGGATGAAAAAAATCCGACAGGGCAACTTCCGTACCAGCCGGCCCAAAAGCCCCCGGCAGAAAGTCGCTTTGCTGATCTGCGGCGTCTTTGTGCTCCTTCTGCTGCTGATGATCCTGGGCATATACGCCGGGAGAATTTAAATCATAAAAAAAGAGAGCGTGGGAAACCACCAATACTATTAAGTTAGGACCAACCAAGGGGCAAATCTTCGGATTTGCCCCTTAACTCTTTTTTGGGGGGCGGCTGGCGGCGTTAAGTTAGCACCGCTAACTGTTCATAATTTATTTACGAAGTTCCCATTGACTTTCATCCAAGGGTGGCTATACTAATAATAGGCATTTGGCCCTGGTAGCCCGCATAGCCCACATATTTAAGGTTTTTGAATTAACAAGAGAGATAAGGCAGACAAGAGAGTTTTAGTTTAAGTATTTTAAGTAGCCAAAATTAGCTGAATTTTTTCAAAGCGTCGAGTTGCTATCAGATTTAAAGAGTGATATGCACCGCGCACGATAGTTGCACAGCCCCGTCGTCGGAGGGGGCGCAACTTTCGTGCGCGGTTTTTGCGTTTTTCTCCGACCACGGGGATATAGGCAGGCCGAAGAAGATGCCGTTTCCGTGCCCGTTGCTTCTTCACGCGATTAAGGAGACAATTCATGAAGAATCTTAGAGTTTATCTTTTAATTTCCCTTGTTCAGAAGGACTTTGACCATTCCGAGGAAGATGTAAACGAAATGTTTGATATCCCTGCTAACGACAGGGATGCCGCCATCGAGAATTTAGCCGCTTTTATATCTTTTATGTCTAATGTTTCTGTTTGGGGTGCTATGAGTTTGTTCGCTCCAGAGATTGATAACATGATGATAGAGATACAGGTAGGTTGCGTATCTGGCACCATCAATTACACTATGGACTTCACTCTTGATAAGACTGTATACGATAATACAGCTAATTTAAACCTAACTCCAGAGCTGGAAGATTGGGTTGATAAGAAGGCTGATAAAATCTACTCAGACATGATTAATTTGTTGACCGACCTGGCGGCGGCTCACTTCGACGGTGATGCCGACAGCAGTGAGTGACTATGACCCCCGGCGACATACTAGGTGCCCTAGACGGCGCAATCGTTGACACAGCGATTGAGAACAGCGGGGACCGGGAATTTTCCCGGTCCCGCCGTCTCACACTCCCGGTCATGTTAAGACTTCTTGTCGGGGCGGAAGGCGGGTCCCTGGCCTCCGTTCTGAGGGCCGCAGGCATCGAAGTATCGCCTGCCGCACTGTCCATGCGTCGCCGCCAAATAAGCCCCGATGTGTTTCGGGAAGTGTTCGACCACTTCAATGCCGCTTGCACTGACACGGCCACATTCCGAGGCTATACGGTGCTGGCTGCCGACGGCTGCGCTATCAACAAGCCCCGCAACCCCGACGAGCCCAGCTTTGTAGTTCATACAGGGATGCCCCAGGGATACAACCAACTCCACCTGAATCCCCTATACAATATTCTGGACCGTACATTCACCGATGCGGTTGTCCAGGTGGCTCCCTCCAAGGACGAGGTGGGCGCTCTGGTGGACATGGTGAGAAGGAATAATTTCGGCCGTAAAACCGTCTTAATACTTGATAGGGGCTATGAATCGTACAATTTAATGGCGCATTGTATCGAGAAGCCGAATCTGGACTTCGTTCTGCGGGTCAAGCAGAACCACTCCGCTATGCGGGAGATTGCCCGCCTGCCCATGTTCGAGTTGGACTGTGACATCGCGTTCACTGTCTCCACCACGCAGACAAACGAGGACAAGGCGCGGGGGTACATCCATCTGCATGTGCCGAAGAAGAGCAAGCCCGGTTCCAAGACCAGCCGCACCCGTTGGGACCATCCCAGCCCCTACTCCATGCGGTTAAGGATATGCCGTTTTCAACTCGACGATGGGGCGAGGACTTTCGAGACGATAGCCACCAGCCTGCCCCGGTCCTTCACGCTTCAAGATATCAAGGAGCTGTACCGTATGCGCTGGGGCATCGAAACAAGCTTTCGCGATTTAAAGTATAGCATCGGCCTGATCAACCTCCACGGCAAGTCAGACGCCTATGCCACCCAGGAGATATGGGCCGCGCTGACCGCGTTCAACGCCAGCAGCCGCATTGTCCGCGAGGTGGTGGTTCGGCAGCCGCCGGGGAGCGCCTACGCCTACCGGGTGAATTTCAAACAGGCGGTGGCCATTGTAAAAGAGGCTATCCGCAATCCGAGCGGGGACTACTCCGACCTAGAACGCCAAATCGGCAGAAACCTGGTGGCCGTCCAGCCGGGGCGGCATGACCAGCGTAACCTGCGGGCCAAGGGCTGGGTAGGCTTTTTGTACCGCGTGGCGGCATAATGCACAAAAGAGACAGGGGGTGCGGTTTTTGGACCGCACCCCCTGTTGGCATTTATTTTTGAAAAGGCCGAAATTAGAGGTCCAAACCGGGGATTTTCAAAAAATAAATGCCAACCCCACAGCGGGGTGGGCGGGGGCTCGGCCAGACAGCGGACGCCGTGAAAAAATCTCAACTAGTCCGCCCCATGCACTAAAAATTCGTTCAAATCTTGAAAATGCCCGAGAATGACGCTGTTGCGTTCCTCTCTACTAGTCCCCGGAATGGGCCAAAAATTCGGTTCCTTGGTTTTCGGGAAAACCACCGCCGTCATTTTCACAAGAGGAACAGTGCCGTTAAGATAGCAAAAACCGAAACTCTCAACTAGTCACCGCAATGCCTAAAAAATTGCCGCAGAACGAAAGAAACGCAATAGCCGCTTGTTCCATCTGGAAAAATCAACTAGTCTGTGGTATGCTAAAGAAAATCAGAAAATCATCCGCAGGAGGACACACGCCATGACAGATGCACAACAGCGGAGTGCCGCGAAACAGTTTGCCGCCGACTGGGCTGGCAAGGGCTACGAGAAGGGACACAGCCAGACCTTTTGGCTTGCCCTGCTTTCCAAAGTCTATGGCGTGGCCGAGCCGGACAAGTTCATCACCTTCGAGGACCAAATCATGCTGGACCACACCAGCTTCATCGACGGCTTCATTCCGTCCACCCATGTCCTGATTGAGCAAAAGGGCATCGGCAAGGACCTGAACAAGCCCATCAAGCAGTCCGACGGTTCCCTGCTAACACCGTTCCAGCAGGCCAAACGCTATGCCGCCGAGTTGCCCTACTCCCAGCGCCCACGCTGGATTGTGACCTGCAACTTTGCCGAGTTCCATGTCTACGATATGGAGCGGCCCACGGGCGAGGCCGAGGTCATCAAGCTGGCCGATTTGGAAAAGGAATACTACCGCTTACAGTTCCTGGTGGACACCGGGGACGAGAATGTGCGAAAGGAAATGGAGATTTCCCTGCAAGCAGGTGAACTGGTGGGTGTTCTCTATGACGCGCTTTTGAAGCAGTACAAGGACCCTGGCGACCAGGAAACGCTGAAAAGTCTGAATATGCTGTGCGTCCGTCTGGTGTTCTGCCTGTATGCCGAGGACGCGGGCATCTTCGGCGGGCATGGTATGTTCCACAACTACTTGCAGGCGCACCAGAGCGAGGCCCGCCGCGCCCTTATCGACCTGTTCAAGGTGCTGGATACCAAGCCGGAGGACCGGGACCCGTACATGGACGACGACCTCGCCGCGTTCCCCTATGTCAACGGCGGTCTGTTCGCCAATGAGAGCATCATCATTCCCCGGCTGGATGAGGCCATCGTGGATCTGATCCTGAACCGGGCCAGCGTAGACTTCGACTGGTCCGCAATCTCGCCCACTATCTTCGGCGCTGTCTTTGAAAGCACCTTGAACCCGGAGACCCGGCGCTCCGGCGGGATGCACTACACCAGCATTGAGAATATCCACAAGGTCATTGACCCGCTGTTCCTGGACGGACTGAAAGAGGAACTAGAAACCATCAAGGAAATCACCGTAGACCGTACACGGGACGCAAAGCTGCGGAGCTTCCAGATGCGGCTTGCAGGCTTGACCTTCCTCGACCCCGCCTGCGGCTCCGGCAACTTCCTGACGGAGACCTATATCTCCCTGCGGCGGCTGGAAAACGAGGTGTTGTTCCTGTTACAGCGCGGCCAAATCGCCTTTGGCGACGGCGGCGCGTTCAATCCCATCCAAGTGTCCATCGGCCAGTTCTACGGCATCGAAATAAACGACTTCGCCGTGACCGTTGCCAAGACCGCCCTGTGGATTGCGGAAAGCCAGATGATGAAGGAGACCGAGGACATCGTGCATATGTCCCTGGACTTCCTGCCGCTGAAATCCTACGCCAATATCGCAGAAGGCAACGCCCTGCGGCTGGATTGGGAGGGTATCGTGTCCAAGTATGAGTTGGACTACATCATGGGCAACCCGCCGTTTGTAGGCTACTCCCTGCAAAGCAAGGAGCAGAAGGACGATATTCTCTCCATCTATGTAGACGAAAAGGGCAAGCCCTACAAGACCTCCGGAAAAATTGACTATGTTTCCGGTTGGTATTTCAAGGCCGCCCAGTTGATGCAGAATACTGCCATTCGGACAGCCTTTGTGTCCACCAACTCCATCACCCAAGGCGAACAGGTAGCGGGCGTCTGGAAACCGTTGTATGACCGTTTTGGTATCCATATCGACTTTGCACACCGTACTTTCCGCTGGGATAGCGAGGCCAGCTTAAAAGCCCATGTGCATTGCGTAATTGTTGGCTTTAGTATTGCGGAGAATCAGCAGAAAAAGCGGCTCTATACATCCGAGCGAATGCAGATTGTAGAGAATATCAATGCGTATCTTCTCGATGCACCGCTTGTATTTGTTGAAAGCCGGAACCGCGTAATTGCAGATGTTCCCAAAATGGTTTATGGCAACAAGCCAGTTGACGGCGGCAATTTGATTATTGAAGCGAGCGAATACGACGACTTTATTAAACGCGAACCGTTAGCGCAAAAATACATCAAACGACTGGTTGGGGCAAGGGAATTTATCAACGGTGAACTTCGCTGGTGTCTATGGCTTGTTGGTGTATCTCCCGCAGAATTGCGGCATATGCCCGCAGTCATGGAACGAATTGAGAAGGTAAAGAAAATGCGGGAAAATAGCCCGGATGAAGGGGCGAGGAAGTTGGCGCTGACACCTGCACAATTCCGTGAAACAAATAATCCTCCATCTGCTATTGTTGTTCCTTGTCACTCAAGTCAAAATCGCAGATATGTTCCGATGGACTTTATCGATGATTCCATTGTTGTAACAAATGCGGTTCTATTTATTCCGGCTGCATCTATTTACCACTTTGGTATTCTGACCTCCAATGTTCATATGGCCTGGATGCGGGCGGTCTGTGGCCGTCTAAAGAGTGACTACCGCTATTCCAAGGATGTTGTCTACAACAACTTCCCATGGCCGACGCCCACGGACGAACAGAAGGCCAAAATCGAGCAGACCGCCCAGGCCATTCTGGATGCCCGCGCCCTGTACCCGGATTGCAGTCTGGCCGACCTCTACGACGAGGTCGCCATGCCCCCGGAACTCCGCAAGGCTCACCAGCAAAACGACCGCGCCGTCATGCAAGCCTACGGCTTCGCCATCAAGACCACCACCGAAACCACCTGCGTGGCTGACCTCATGCGGATGTATCAAGCATTGACCGAAAGGAGCAAATGATGAAACAGTTTATTTACCTTGATACGGATATTGTGAATTCCATTATTGCTCAAAAAGAAAAGGGACTCGTTCTTGAAACGGCAAGTGAGCAAGAGGATACTTCGGGCGACAACAAAGCTAAATCTGGAAGTGTCACGCTTGATGGTTCGGTCGGTGGCGGTATCTGGAAATTTGCGCAAGCGCAGGCTGAGCTAAGCGGCACGGGAGAATTAACGCTTAATAGTCATTCTCAAACCGTTCTTAAAGAAATCGCGACAAAAACTTTACATGATGCGGCATTTGATATTGCTTATAAGCAAATCAAAACAGAACGCGATACAGACCCAACCAACGCAGATTTGGGTTCCTTTGTCGAACTGACGCAAACCTTTGATTTTGTTGACTTGGAATATATTGAAAACCTTTTTTCGGACAAAAACAGTTTTTTAGCCTTCATGAAGAAATCCGAAAAGGAAAAAATCGAAGCTCGAGCGGCGCAAGAAATCTCTGAGAACCTCAATCGAGAGCAACAGCGAAAAAACGGGAACGAACTCAAAAACAGAGTAAAAGAACTCGTTGAAGCAAACAACAGGCAGTATGAGAACATTTCTGATATTGTAAAAGCCATGCGACAGATAGTTCCATACACTCGTATGCTGGTATCTCCCGATGGCTATTTAATTCCTCTGGAGGATAAATATTTTCGAGACAACCCGCAGACTATGGGATTCAAACATGGCGGATATGTTACCTGCGTAGGCTATGTTACCAATGTAATTGGAGAGACCAGCACTCCGAACGCGGGCAACATTTTCGCTCAATTGCAATTTATGGTAAATCAAGTTTTGGTTTCGATTTTGCCGACAAGAGAGAAAGATTTGTTCGTTATTCACCCGATAGCGATTTATTATGGGAAATGACGCTCACAGTAAAAAAGGCCCCACCCACCTGTTTCAAGAAACAGGTGGGTGGGGCCTTTTTTATGATAGGATTTTTCTTATCTTAATTGTATTGGGGAAACCACGCTCTCTCTTTTTATAATGCAGCATCTGCTTATTTAGAAATCCACCCCCATTTTCTTTTTGAAACATCAAAAAGACTGGGCTCGCAGGCCCGTGTCGGAGCCAACCGCCGCAAAGCGGCGGCTCTTAGGCGGAGACAAATCGCCGTGGACGGTGAAAAGAAAAAATGTTTCCCGCCGCAAGGCGGAGCCTTGCGGCGAATACGGGAGTCTCCTCAGACACTGCGGAGGAAGCCCAGACATTTTCTGCCGAGTGCGCCGGACTTTGTGATAACAGGATGCGTTTCCCCCGCAGGCGGCGGTGCGCACCAAATCGAGGGTGTTGATCGGATGGACTTGCTGCTCTTTTCGCTGCCGCTGGTCATATGTGCCCGGGCAGCGCCTAGCGAAGCGGAAGGCGCGGAAAGAGAAGCAGGTCACATTCGTCGACTGCCAGAACTTCTGACGCAGTTTTTATGCGGGGACAAGAAATGGAAAGCAACAAATGTCCGGCGCACTCGGCAGAAGACTGCCGGAATAGGGTAGCAGCGTCTGAGAAGAATCCAGCGCCTTTTCTTTTGGACCGTCCACGGCCCGTTTTCTTTTGGGCAAGACCAAAAGAAAATGGGGGGTGGATTCTCCTATAGAGAACTTTCAAAAGAAAAAAGCGCAGCCGGACAGCTGCGCTTACTCTTTGAATTCAAATAACTTGTACAAGGGCACGTCCAGCGCCTTGGCAATGTCCATGAGGGTATCCAGACTGCAAGAACTGACCCCGGTTTCGATCCGCTGGATAAAAGCCCGGCTGATGCCATCTTCCCCGCACTCATCTGCCAGCTGCTGCTGGGTCAGATGGCGTTCTTTTCGGTAATAGAGAATGTTTAGTCCAATTTTGACCCATTCCTTGTAGTGGCGCATATCCATGCAGCAACACCTCGATAACAAGTGTAAACAAGATATCCTGCAAAATATACGCCTTTAAAATTATCAAATAATAACTTATAGTATGCAAATAAAGAGCAGCTATGGTATAATACCACCTGTGAGGTGGTATCCATGGAAGTCCTGCGCATACTGGTCGGCCTGGCACTGACGGTTTTCTCGTTGTATTTTCTGGTAATCCATTGTATCATGTCCTTACACTTCGGAGGACGCTGGTTCTGCATACCCAAAGCGCGGGATCAGGCGTGGGACCTCCAGGACCGCCTGCTGACGGCGCTTCGATTGTTCTTTTTGCGCATCAGCATGAAACTCAGAATAAGGAATCGAACCTATATGAAAACTGTCACCATCTATACCGACGGCGCCTGCTCCGGGAACCCGGGTCCCGGGGGCTGGGGAGCCATCTTGATGTATGGCCCTCACAAACGGGAAATTTCCGGCGGCCAGGCCAACACCACCAACAACCGCATGGAGCTCACCGCCGTGATCTCCGCTCTGGAGCTTTTGAAGGAGCCCTGCCAGGTGGAGCTGTGGTCGGACTCCAAGTATGTCATCGATGCCCTGGAAAAGGGCTGGGCCAAGGGCTGGCGGGCCCGGGGCTGGGTGAAAAGCGACAAGAAACCCGCCCTGAACCCGGATCTGTGGGAGCGCCTGCTGGATCTGTGCGACACCCACACCGTCCGCACCCACTGGGTCAAGGGCCACGCGGAGAACGAGTTCAATAACCGCTGCGACGAACTGGCGGTGGCGGAAAGCCAGAAATATAAATAAAACGGGGCCCCCGCGGGAGCCCAGCAAAGCGGGTCCCGTGGGGAGAGGAGACCCAAGGAAGCGGGCGGCATCTTGATCTTTTTGGGAGAAAACGAAAAATACTACAAATATAAATTTCAAAAAAGCCGTTTTTTTTCAAACATTCACAAACTGTTCACACAGCTATCATAATTCTGCAAAGATTTGCGGGTATCTTAATCATCAAGCAAAGGGTCCTCCCAAACCCGATGCGTTTTCTCCCTCCTAAACACACACAAGAAAGACCGCCGAAAGGCGGTCTTTCTTGTGTTGTTTTTTACATCAGTCCCAGGCCCTTGCTGAGGTTCACAATGAAGTCCTGGACATTGGTGACGATGCCCCGGGCGGAAAGGCTGCCCCGGTCCGAGAGCTTGTTGACGGTGAACTCCGAGATATCCACGCAGTAGAAATACACCTGGCGCACGGTGCCGTCCGGCAGCACCCGGAAGGAGGGGGTCATGTTGCCGGTGGCGATGGTGTGGAGGGTGGTGGCCATGCAGATGACGGTGGTGGCGTCCCGGACCTGATCGCGCATGGCATCCTGGGCCTGGTAGACGTTGCCGATCACCGGGGGCAGGGGGCCGTCGTCCCGGATGGAGCCCGCCAGCACGTAGGGTACCCCCATCTTCTCGCAGGCCCAGATGATGCCGTTATCGATGTGCTCCCCCTTCAGAAAGGCGGGAATGGAGCCCCAGCGCCGCACGGCGTTGATGGTGTCCAGATGGTTGTAGTGGCCCAGGGGCTGGCTCTCCTGGGTGTAGATATTCTGGCCCAGGGCGGTGGAGCGGTAGGCGGCCTCCAGATCATGGGTGGCCAGGGCGTTGCCCGCCAGCACCGCGTGGACGTAGCCCCCCTCCACCAGCCGGGCGAAGGCGTCCCGGGCGTCGTGGTCAAAGGCGAAGGCGGGGCCCATCACCCACACCACCTTGCCGTGGTCACGCTCATGGCGCAGCAGTTCATAGAGCTCGTCGTAGTCCCGGGAAAAGGCCGTCTCCCGGGAGCGGCCCTGCCGGAAGGCAAAGAGGTCCCCTTCCCGGCGCTGCTCCCGGAAGCCGTCGGGGTGTACCAGGATGCCCTCCTCCCCCTGCTCCGTGCGGCCCACCGCCACCAGGTCACCCTGCCGCAGACGGCGGAATTCCCGAACGGCCACCCGGCCATCCTCCCACACCGCCACGCAGTCCATGCGGCTCTCTGATGCCAGGTGCCACGTGCCGCCGATTTTGAAATACTCCGGAAAGATGCTCATGGCGTGGTATCCCTCCGGGGCCACCCCGTCCGCCGGAGCGGGGCACAGCTTCACCTCCGGGGCGCCGGACAGGGCGGAGAGATCCGGGGGGAAATAGGGACGCAGCTGAAAAGACATGGGAAGGCCTCCTTTTGGTTTGATAAAAAAATCCGGCGGCGGCCTGAAGCCGTCTCCGGACACATCCGGCCGCCGGAGGCAGCCGGGGGATGCAGTTTGTATCCTCAGCATACCAGATAGCGGCAAAAGAATCAACCCCGTCTGCGCCTTGTAAATCCGCACCCGGCGGTGTAAAATATCCCATAACGGAACACGCGCTTACAAGGAGGTTTGTATCCATGAAAGACGGATTTGTGAAAGTGGCCGCCGGTACCCCCAAGATCCATGTGGCGGACTGCCGCTATAACGCCGAGCAGATCTTTACCCTCATGCGGGAGGCGGACAAGCAGGGGGTCAAGGTGCTGGCCCTGCCGGAGCTGTGCCTCACCGGCTACACCTGCGGCGACCTGTTTTTGCAGGAGACGCTGCTGCGGGGCGCCGAGGAGGGCCTGCGCACCATCCTGGAAGCCACGAAAAATCTGGACATGGTGACGGCTCTGGGCCTGCCGGTACGGGATAAATGGAATAACAAACTGTATAATTGTGCTGCTGTTATACAAAAAGGAGAGATTTTGGGCCTGGTACCCAAGACGTACCTGCCCAATTACGGGGAGTTTTACGAGCAGCGCTGGTTCACCCCCTCCGGCGGTCCCGACGGCGTGGACCACAACCTGACCCTCTGCGGCCAGGAGGTAAGCCTCAACTGCAGCAGCGTCTTTGCCTGCACCGGTATGGACGATCTGGTCATCGGCGTGGAGATCTGCGAGGACCTGTGGGCCCCGGAGCCTCCCTCTGCCGTCCTGGCCCGGCAGGGTGCCACCATCCTTTTGAACCTCTCCGCCTCCAATGAGACGGTGGGCAAGGCCGCCTACCGCCGCTCCCTGGTGACGGGGCAGTCCGGCCGTCTGGTGTGCGGCTATGTCTACGCCGACGCCGGAGAGGGCGAGTCCACCACGGACCTGGTCTTCGCCGGACACAATATGATTGCCGAAAACGGCGCGCTGCTCTCAGAGCGCCGCTTTGCCACGGGCCTCACCATCAGCGAGATCGACGTTGGGAAGCTGGCGGCGGAGCGCCGCCGGATGAACACCTATGCCTCTTTCAAACAGGACCCGGAGATCTGGCGGGTGAACTTCGACATGGACCTTACCAAGACCCGCCTTACCCGCCACATCTCCCCCACCCCCTTTGTGCCGGAGGACGCGGAGAGCCGTGAGGCGCGGTGCAGCGAGATCTTGTGCATCGCGGCCCTGGGCCTGAAAAAGCGGCTGGAGCACACCGGGGCCAAAACCGCCGTGGTGGGCCTCTCCGGGGGTCTGGACTCCACGCTGGCGGTGCTGATCACGGCCCTGGCCATGCAGATGCTGGACCGTCCCACCACGGACATCATCGCCGTCACCATGCCCTGCTTCGGCACCACCGACCGCACCAAGTCCAACGCGGTGCTGCTGGCGGAGCGGCTGGGGGCCACCTTGCGGACGGTGGATATCTCGGGCAGCGTCCGCAGCCACTTCAAGGACATCGGCCACGACCCGGAGGATCACTCCGTCACCTATGAGAACGCCCAGGCCCGGGAGCGGACCCAGGTGCTCATGGATATCGCCAACGCCACCGGCGGTCTTGTCATCGGCACCGGGGACCTCAGCGAGCTGGCTCTGGGCTGGTGCACCTACAACGGCGACCACATGAGCAACTACGCCGTCAATGCCGGCATTCCCAAGACGCTGGTGCGGCATCTGGTGAGCTTCATCTCCGACGACAAGGAGTCCGAGGATCCCCAGCTCTCCGGCGTCCTGACGGATATTCTGGATACCCCGGTGTCTCCGGAGCTGCTGCCCGCCGTCCAGGGGGAGATCTCCCAGAGGACGGAGGATCTGGTGGGCCCCTATGAGCTCCACGACTTCTTTTTGTACTACGCCATCCGCTGGGGCTTCGGTCCCCGGAAGGTGCTGCGGCTGGCGGAGACGGCCTTCGCCAAGCGCTACAGCCGGGACGTGCTGCTCAAGTGGCTGCGGAGCTTCTACCGCCGCTTCTTCTCCCAGCAGTTCAAGCGCAGCTGCCTGGCCGACGGCCCCAAGGTGGGCTCCGTGGCCCTGTCCCCCCGCGGCGACTGGCGGATGCCGTCGGACGCGGTGGCGGCACTGTGGCAGGAGGAGCTGGAGGGCCTGGAGTAAGCAGGTACTTTCTCCCG
>PPYF01114129.1_pt1 | contig 43447 bp, 36 predicted proteins | sample 1559871 | NCBI WGS metagenome assembly PPYF01 (sample SAMN08240021, study PRJNA423297) | Human gut metagenome, whole genome shotgun sequencing project.
AAGATGGAGACGTAGGCTCGCAGGCGGGCGGGGTTCTTCTCCCCTCGGGCAGCCTCCAGGGTCTGGGCAAAGAGCTGCTCATGGCCCAGACGGTGCATCAGGCGGATATTGTGATCCACGGCGGTGCGCCGCAGGGCACAGACCACCTCGTCCGGCGTCATCAGGGCGGCATCCTTTCGGGACGGCGGGATCAGACGCTGGGCCGAGAGGGTGGTGTCCACCCCGAAGGAGACCATGTAGTCCTCAAAATCCCGCAGCTTGGCATAGACATACTGATAGCGGCGGTGCTTGGCGCTGTCCACGTTGTCCAGCTTGCTGAGGATCACATCAAAGGCATCCTGCAGGGTAAAGAGCTGCGCGGTCTCGCTGCCGTCGCCATTGCGGGTCTGCTTGACCCGGAAGTCGGCGTATACCAGTACCAGGGACTCCGAGGAGAGGTTTTCGATCTCCAGGTCCCAGACGGAATGGTTGGCAGCGATATGGCCCAGAATGTTCAGCTGGCGCTGGGTGAACCACTGGTCGGTGTAGTAGTAGTGGAGGTAGGGGACCCGCTCGCCGGGCTTGCAGCCGAATTTTCCCAGGTCATGCCCAGCAGCGGCGGCGGAGACCAGAGCCAGGTCGATGAGCCCTCCACCGGCGGAGAAGGCCCGGGAGACCGTCATGGCCACATGATGGACGCCGGCAATGTGCTCCAGGGTGTGGAAAGGCGTTACCTCCCGGCCCAGGCGCAGCATTTCATAGATGTATTCCTCCTGCCAGCGGTACAGGAACTGGCGGTAGGGCTCCGCCACAGCGCTGGCGGAGAGTTCTTCCCGGGAGCAGAAGGCAAAGTCCAGCCAGGGGTCAAAGGGAAGGGCCTGCCGCTCTGCCGTAAAGACCGCCTGCAGAAACTGCAAAAAGCAAAAGGCACCGTCCCACTGGGCGGAGGTGTGGGTGCGGTCTGCTTCCGGATAGAGCATGCACCGGGCCACCTGGTAGGTGTAAGGCAGCCAGCCCTCAGCCGGCTCCAGGGCGATGGTGTCCAGCAGGGGACGGAGGGCATCCAGGGCCCGGGCACAGGAGATCCGGCCGGTAATGGGCTCCAGGGGGGCGGTGAGCTGTGTCCAGGGGACGCTGCCCAAAAGCCGCCCCGAGGCCTCCCGGCGGATACCCAGCTTTTTCAGGAATGATTCCTTCAGCAGCAGTTCTCTGGCCAGATCGGACAGCGGCGTTATGCGTTGCGCTTCCATGGGGGCCTCCGTTTCTCCGCCGGGGCGGTGGTGTTTTTTCCAGTATACCGCACCGGAAATGGAGAGAAAAGGGCGTTATCAAGGAAAAATACCCTGTGGGCTATTGCTTTGTAGGATCCCACAGGATCCAGCTGAAATTTTGGGGAAAAACACAAGCCGCGGGCGCCTGGATTCAGGCGCCCGCGGTCAGGTCATTCGGTAAAGTGGGTGTGGTTGAAGATGTGATCCTGGCAGAAACAGTGGTATCCGGCACAGCGGGAGCAGTAGCGGAACTGCAGGTCCGGATACTCCGTATCCGTCCGGCCGCAGATCTCACAGCGGTGGCGGTAGCCCTGTTCCTTGGCTTTCTTTTGCTGCTGCTTGACGGCGGATTTAAAGTGGATGGTCTGTTTGGAGTTCTGGCGGCGGACTGCAAAGCCGAATTCCGCCAGGAGGTCCGCAATGCGGTCCCAGAAGAACACAGCGTAGACGAACCACAGTCCCACCAGAGGCGGCAGGGTCATAGCCATCATGGCAAGCCCCATCCGGGACAGGTCGTAGACGGTGAGGATCACGTACAAAGCGGCCAGCCACTTGGCCTTGATGGGCAAAATCAGATAGAAGCGGATCAGTGCGTCGGGGTACAGCGTAGCAAAGGCCAGAAACAGTACCCGGTTGAGATCGTAGCTGGAAACAATGGAAAACGGAACGAACAGGCAGGAGAGCATGGCCAGAGCCACCATGAAGACCGCCCCGGAGAGGTAGAACAACGTGAATTTGGCCGGGCCCCAGTAGCTCTCCACCGCTGTGCCGATGAAATAGTAGAAGGACAGGCTGATGACCACCCAGAAGACGGAGGTGTTGCTGGGGGTAAACAGCCAGGTGACCAGCCGCCACAACTCGCCCTGGAGAATGAGGTTCGCGTCAAAATACAGCATGTTGGTGGCGGCGCCGCTGGAGAACAGATCCAGAATGAATACGGCGCCCATGATGAAGACCACATAGCGCATCAGGTTAGGGATCCCAAAGCGGGGATGGTACAGACAGAAGCGGTCAATGGCGTCACAGAGCTTCCTCAAAATCAAAACCTCCAGTTGGCGGGATTCAAAAATTAAAGATATTATATCCGCTCTGGCAGAAAAAGTCATGTATAATTTTTGAACAACCATGAGATTTGGGGGCAATCAGGGCAGTTCCTCAGCAGAAATTTGAAAGAAAATTTCGGAAATGGGAGGAAATACGCCATTCATACCTTGACAATCCGCCAAAACCTGCTATGATTTGATATGAAAATTGAATCCCTTATCAAGAGTGGCGGAGGGAACGGCCCGATGAAACCACGGCAACCTGTCTTTTCAAGGTGCCAAATCCGGCGGATACCGACAGATGAGGAGCGAAAAAGTGACCTTTTGCGCGTTTCGTCGTCGAAACGCGCATGTTTTTTGTCTTCGTCACTTGGCAAGGGAACAAACAAAAGGAGACGAATTCTATGGCAAGACACTACCTGTTTACCTCGGAATCTGTGACGGAAGGACATCCCGACAAGGTCTGCGATCAGATTTCCGACGCCGTCCTGGATGCCATCCTGGCCCAGGATCCCATGGGCCGCGTGGCCTGCGAGACCACAGCCTGCACCGGCCTCATCCATGTGATGGGCGAGATCACCACCACCTGCTATGTGGATATCGCCAAGATCGCCCGGGAAGTGGTGCGGGAGATCGGCTATGACCGTGGCAAGTACGGCTTTGACTGCGATACCTGCGGCGTCATCACCTCCATCGACGAACAGTCCCCGGACATCGCCCTGGGCGTGGACAAATCTCTGGAGAGCAAGTCCGGCGCAGACAGCGAGCTGTCCAACGGCGCGGGAGACCAGGGCATGATGTTCGGTTACGCCTGCGACGAGACACCGGAGCTGATGCCCCTGCCGCTGTCCCTGGCCCAGAAGCTGTGCCTGCGCATGGCGGAGGTTCGCAAGAGCGGCCTGCTGCCCTACATGCGTCCCGACGGCAAGAGCCAAGTCACCGTGGAGTATGACGAGAACAACCGCCCCGTCCGGGTGGATACCGTGGTCATCTCCACCCAGCACAACCCTGATGTCACCCTGGAGCAGATTCGCAAGGATATGATCGAGCAGGTGGCTAAGGTAGTCATCCCCGCCAATATGCTGGTTGAGAATACCAAGTATTACGTGAACCCCACCGGCCGCTTCGTCAAGGGCGGCCCCGCCGCGGACTCCGGCCTCACCGGCCGCAAGATCATCGTGGATACTTACGGCGGCAGCGCCCCCCACGGCGGCGGCTGCTTCTCCGGCAAGGATCCCACCAAGGTGGACCGCAGCGCGGCTTATGCCGCCCGGTGGGTGGCCAAGAACATTGTGGCTGCCGGGCTTGCCCGCCGCTGCCAGGTGGAACTGGCCTACGCCATCGGTGTTGCCCAGCCTGTGAGCATCCTGGTGGACACTTTCGGTACCGGCACGGTGTCTGATGACCGGCTGGAGGCTGCCGTCCGCAAGGTGTTCGATCTGCGGCCCACCGCCATCATCCGGGACCTGGATCTGCGTAAGCCCATTTACCGCAAGCTGGCGGCGTATGGACACATGGGCCGGGAAGACCTGGGGGTTTCCTGGGAGAAGACCGACCGCGTGGAGCAGCTGAAAGCTGCCCTGGAGGCATAAAAAATCTGGCTGATGGGAGGCCGCTGCTGTCAGCAGCGGCCTCTTTTGTAAAGAAATGTGATGGAAAAACCTTTTAATTGCTTAGAAGGCGGAAAATTGCGCCTGAAAAATCGTAGAAATAATTTTGAAGAAATTGCTTGACAAACCGGGAAATATCTGTATAATAATATCTGTTCGCTACGGACGAACGCACTATAGCGGGTTTGTGTAAGGGTAGCACAGCAGACTCTGACTCTGTATGTGAGGGTTCGAATCCTTCACCCGCTGCCATAACCGGAAGCATCTTTATGCTTCCGGTTTTTTTGTCCGCAGTTTGGATGAGCTGCCCTTATCCACGCTTCTTTCGGCAGAGTGTTACAGGGGATGGAGCGGATATCCCGGCCTATCCATCAATCGCGAAAAAAGTACCGGGCAGGAACTGATTTCCTGCCCGGTATGTTTCGTATAAGGCACATGCTGCTTTGCAGGTATGTGATCCGGGCTTGCCGCCCGGGAAAAACGTCAGCCCCCGGCCTTTTCCTGCAGGGACTCCACCAGGGCGTCTGCCAGCTTGTCCAGCTCTACGGCCTTGTCAGGCAGCAGGGAGGAGGCCAGGCTCAGCCGCTCGTTGAGGACCGTCATGTTCTTCATTTCCTCATCCAGGAACTTCTGCATCAGGTCGCCAGATTTGCAGGCCCAGGAGCCGTTTTCAATGATGGCAAAGGTGCGGTTTTGCAGGTTCAGCGCCTTCATATCCTCCAGATAGTTCTTCATCACCGGATAGATCCCCAGATTGTAGGTGACGGAGGCCAGCACCACATGGCTGTACTTGAAGGTCTCGGAGATCAGGTAGGACACATGGGTGTTGGACACGTCGTACAGCGCCACGTCGGTGATGCCCTTCTCGCAGAGCTTGGCGGCCAGAGCCTGGGCGGCAGCTTCTGTATTGCCGTACATGGAGGCATAGACGATCAGCACACCGTTGACCTCCGGCTCATAGCGGCTCCACTTGTCGTACTTGTCGATGAAGTATCCCAGGTCCTTGCGCCACACGGGACCGTGGAGGGGGCAGATGTATCGGATCTGGTCCAGAATGCCGCCGGCCTTTTTCAGCAGCAGCTGGATGTGGGGGCCGTACTTGCCCACGATGTTGGTCAGGTACCGGCGGGCCTCGTCGATCCAGTCCCGGTCAAAGTTCACCTCGTCGGCGAAGAGCTTGCCGTCCAGAGCGATGAAGGAGCCAAAAGCGTCGGCGGAGAACAGAACGCCGTTGGTGGTATCAAAGGTCACCATGGCCTCCGGCCAGTGGACCATGGGAGCCCCCACAAAGGTGACCGTGTGGTCGCCGAAGGAGTAGGTGTCGCCCTCCTTCACCTCGATGCACTTGTGGCCCTCCAGCTGGAAGCCGAACTGGCGCATGAGCATAAAGGCCTTTTCTGTGGAGATCACCTGCACCTTGGGATAGCGGAGCAGGATCTCCTCGATAGAGGCGCCGTGGTCCGGTTCCATGTGGTTGATGACCAGATAGTCCAGGGGCTTTCCGCCCAGCAGATACTGGATGTTTTCCAGCAGCTGCCGGCAGGCGGACCAGTCCACCGTGTCGAACAGGACACTCTTTTTGTCCAGCAGCAGATAGGCGTTGTAGCTGACGCCCTTGGGGATGGGATGGATATTCTCGAACAGGGCCAGACGGTGGTCGTTGGCGCCGACCCAATAGAGATTGTCAGTGACCATTCTTACGCAATGCATACAGAAATCCTCCTTTACTCACGAATATTGGGCCGTTACGCTTCAATGAACTGGTCCTTGGCCTCGGCGCACTCCGGGCAGACCCAGTCCTCCGGCAGCTTTTCAAACAGCGTACCGGGAGCGATCTCACCATCCGGGTCGCCCAGTTCCGGGACGTACTCGTAGCCGCAGCCGCCGCAGACGTACCGCTTGCCGATAGGGGCTTCCTTGGGGGGACGGGGCCGCTTCATCTTCACCATGGGAGGCGCCGGCTGCTTCTCGCCGGTGTCCAGGGCGGCGGTCAGCAGAGGCAGGATCTCATTTACATCTCCCACGATGCCGTAGTCGCAGTTCTTGAAAATGGGGGCCCCGGCATTTTTGTTGATGGCCACGATGGTGGAGGCATCCTTGATGCCCTTGAGGTGCTGCACCGCACCGGAGATGCCGCAGGCGATGTACAGGTTGCCGGTGAACTTCTGGCCGGACATGCCCACATACCGGTTCAGCGGCACGTACTTCAGCGTCTCCGCCACCGGGCGGGAAGAGCCGATGGCCGCACCGGCAGCCTTGGCCAGATCCTCAATGAGCTTCATGTTCTCTTTTTCACCGATGCCCTTGCCGGCGGACACCACCCGTTCCGCCTGGGCGATGGGGGTGTCCAGGGGGATGCCTACGGTGAAGTCGTGGCCGTCCTTTTTCAGATGCTCCACCAGGGCCGCCACCTGCTCGGCGGGAGAGCCGTCCCGCAGGATGACTTTCTTGCGGATGCCGGTGATGGGGGCGGGCTTCTTGGGCCGGCTGGCCGAACCGCCGGCACTCTTGGGGGGCTTGCCCAGGATGTGGGAGGCGATGACCACCCGCTGGATCTCGTTGGTGCCCTCGTAGATAGTGGTGATCTTGGCGTCCCGGTAGGCCCGCTCCACCTCCATGCCCTTCATGAAGCCGGCGCCTCCGTGGATCTGCAGAGCATCGTTGGTGACCTCCAGGGCGATGTCGGAGGCGTACATCTTGGCCATGGCGGACTCCATGCCGTAGGGAACGTGGGCCTCCTTGAGCTCCGCGGCGGAATACACCAGGAACCGGGCACAGCGGAGCTTGGTGGCCATGTCCGCCAGCTTGAAGGAGATGGCCTGCTGGAAGCCGATGGGCTTGCCGAACTGGATGCGCTCCTTGGCGTAGTCCACCGCGGCGTCATAGGCTCCCTGGGCGATGCCCAGCGCCTGGGCCGCGATACCGATGCGGCCGCCGTCCAGGGTGGACATGGCAATCTTGAAGCCCTCGCCCTCCTTGCCCAGGAGATTCTCCTTGGGCACCTCCACATTGTCGAAGATCAGCTCGGCGGTGGAGGAGGAGCGGATGCCCATTTTGTCATAGTGATCTCCAAAGTAGAAGCCCTTCCAGCCTTTTTCCACAATGAAAGCAGAGATACCCCGGGTACCGATGTCCGGCGTGGTGACGGCAAAGACCACGTAGGTGTCCGCCTTGGGGGCGTTGGTAATGAAGATCTTGCCGCCGTTGAGGACGTAGTGGTCCCCCTTGAGAACGGCGGTGGTCTCCGTGCCGCCGGCGTCAGAGCCGGCGTTGGGCTCCGTCAGGCCGAAGGCGCCGATTTTCTCACCCTTGGCAAGAGGCACCAGATACTTTTGCTTCTGGGTCTCGGTGCCGTAGGCAAAGATGGGCCAGGAGCCCAGGGACACGTGGGCGGAGAGAATGACACCGGCACCGCCGTCCACCCGGGCCAGCTCCTCCACGGCGATGGCGTAGCTCAGGGCGTCCAGCCCGGCGCCGCCGTACTCCTTGGGGAAGGGGATGCCCATGAGGCCCAGCTCGCCCAGCTTGCGGATGGCCTCATCGGGAAATTCATTTTGCTGATCCAGCATGAACGCGATGGGTTTGATCTCTTCCTCCGCAAAGGCGCGGATTTTGGCCCGCAGCTCCTCGTGGGCCTGAGTTGTTTGAAACAGCATCTCATTACCTCCTTTTTATTCTTGACAAAATTTATCCAGTTTTCGCGTATAAAAAAGATCAGGGCTCCGTCAGGATTTCCCGCAGACTGTGGGAGCGAAGCTCATTATCCAAATTCTTTTGAATTTCCAGCAATTTGCCGTGCACCGTGCAGCCGCCGTGGCAGCTGCGCCAGGAACACGGATACGCCGGATCCATGCAGGCGCTCAGGCCGCTGTGCTCGCCTATGGCCATCATCAGATCATAGAGGCTGACCGCCGACAGATCGGCTGCCAGCCGGCAGCCCCCCGCCGTCCCCCGGACAACGTCGATCAGGCCTGCTTTATCCAGCTTTTTTAAGATTTTGTAGGCGAAGGACTGGGGCAGCAGCTCGTCCTGCGAAATTTGTCCCACGGTATGCAGCTCTCCGTCCAGGAGAACGCGCAGGATACGGAGGGCATAATCAGTCTCCCGGGTAATGATCATTGTCCCCGCCTCCTTTGGCGAATGTTTCCTTGATCAGAGCGTATCAAATTGGACAATATTTGTCAAGTATAGGAGGATATTCCGGTATTTTTTGGAGCTTCCTCCAAATTGCTCTTTGCTTTTTGGGGAAAACACACGAGGATCAGTTTTCCGCATATTTGGTGCGGCCAGACAGGGACAACACCGTATTGGCCTGACTGGAAGCAGGCACGGAGGGATCACAAAGGGAGGAGGCCTTAAACTGGTCTCCTCCCTTTGCCGGTTCCTTGGTACAGATTTCAACGGTCCGGCATCCCTGCAGGTCAGGGGAACGCCGGTGCAGCGGTAGGGTCAGATTTCCGGAGAATTGCCGGAAGAGGGCATTCGCCAGGCCAGATGGTCGGTGTGGAGCAGGTGATGGGACACCTTCCCCAAGGGCTTGCCCAAAAATTCCCGGTACAGAGCCTGGATTTCCGGATTCTCATGGGAAAAGCGGATGCCGGAGGCCGCGTCCAGCTGCCACAGACGCTGGCCGCGTTCCGCAGCCAACTCGGCCCCCTCATGAATGGGCTGCCCGCCGCCGCCGGCACAGCCGCCGGGACAGGCCATCACTTCCACAAAGTCATAGGATACCTGTCCCTTTTCCAGGGCTTCCATCAGCTGCCGGGTGCTGCCCAGGCCGCTGACTACAGCCACCCGGACTTCCCCGGCGCCGGGAATGGTGAAAACGGCCTCTTTCCAGGGGCGGTTTCCCCGCACCTGGGCAAAGGCATCCGGATCCGGGTTTGCTCCGGTGACCAGGAAGTAGGCGCTGCGCAGTGCCGCGTCCATAACGCCGCCGGTGGCGCCGAAAATCACCGCCGCACCGGTGCCGGAGCCCAGGGGAGAATCAAAGGATTCCTCCGGCAGATCCTGGGGCAGGATGTGCTCGCTGCGCAGCAGACGGGCCAGCTCCCGGGTGGTCAACACCGCATCCACATCCGGGTCCCCGCAGGCATCCCGCATGGTGGGCAGGCGGCACTCACTCTTTTTGGAGATACAGGGCATCACCGACACCACGAACATCTTGTGGGGATCGATACCCTTGCGCTGGGCAAAGTAGCTCTTGGCCACGGCGCCGAACATCTGCTGGGGGGATTTGGCGGTAGAGAGATTTTCCGTCCAGGCGGGGAACTGGCCCTTTACAAAGCGTACCCAGCCGGGGCAGCAGGAGGTAAACATGGGCCAGCGGTATTGGTTCTTGTGGGTGAACCGCTGGAGAAACTCGCTGCCCTCCTCCATGATGGTGAGATCCGCGGTGAAGTTGGTGTCAAACACATAGTCAAAGCCGATCCGCCGCAGCGCGGCTACCATCCGTCCCGTGGTGGCCAGAGCCGGATCCAGGCCGAAGCTCTCTGCCCAGGCCACCCGCACCGCCGGAGCCACCTGGATGACGGTGGTGATGTTGGGATCCTCCAGGGCGTCGAACACGGCATTGGTATCGTCCCGGGCGGTGAGAGCGCCGGTGGGGCAGTGAGTGACGCACTGGCCGCAGTAGGTACAGTCGGTATCTTTGAGCAGGCGGTTGAAGCTCACATCCACCGTAGTGCGGGAGCCGGTACCGGCCACGTCCCAGATGTGCATATTCTGGACTTTGTCGCAGATCTGCACGCAGCGCATACACTTGATGCACTTTCCCGCCTCCCGGATCAGGGGGGCGTCCAGGTCGATGCGGGAGCGCTCCGGCTTTACCGCGTAGGGCTGATAGTGGATGTTCAGATCCTGGGAGAGGGTCTGGAGCTCACAGTTGCCGCTGCGGATACAGGTGGTGCAGCTGGTATCGTGCTGGCTGAGCAGCAATCGTAGATTGGTACGCCGGGCCCGGCGTACCCGGGGAGAGTTGGTGTGGATCACCATACCCTCCAGCACCGCGTTGTCGCAGGCGGTGACCAGCCGCTCGATGCCGTCGATCTCCACCACGCACATGCGGCAGGCGGCGATCTCGTTGATACCCTTTAAGTAGCACAGATGGGGGATGGGGATGCCGGCGGCCTGGGCGGCGTCCAGAATGGTGGTGCCCGTCTGCACGGAGACGGAGCGGCCGTCAATGATTGCATTTACCATTTTTCCACACGTCCTCCCTTGAAAACTCCATATCCGAAGTGGTCGCACCGTAGGCAGCGGGAGGATTCCTGCTCCGCCTCCTCCGCGGTCAGGCCGCACTCAATACAGGTGAAGTCATGCTTACGTTCGCAGGCGTCCCGCTCGGTGGTGTTGACCCGGCCCCGGGGCTTGAGGTCGGAGAACCGGGGAGCCGGTACCCGCACCGCCGAGGCGATCTCGTGATGGAAGCCAAGATATTCGTCGATGTTGGCCGCGGCGGCCTTGCCGGCGGCGATAGCCCGGATGACGGTGGCGGGGCCGGTGACGCAGTCGCCTCCGGCAAACACGCCCTCCAGATCCGGCAGCCTGGTGTCTGATCCGGCCAGCAGGGTGCCGCCCCGCTGGATCACCACGCCGGACTGCTCGAAGCCCAGGGACTCCACACCCTGGCCGATGGCCACGATGATAACGTCCGCCTCTACCCGGTGTTCTGCCGCCCGGGCGGTGCCCGGCTTGGGACGGCCCTGGCGGTCCATCTCGCCGATGATCTGGGGCTGCGTCCACAGCGCCACGGCGGCGCCGGAATCATCGCTTTCGATCCGTACCGGGGCGTGGAGGGTCAGCAGCTCCGCACCCTCGGCCTCGGCGCCCTCCACTTCCTCCGGCAGGGCTGTCATATCCTCTTTCCGGCGGCGGTAGACACAGGTGACCCGATCCGCCCCCAGACGGATGGCACTGCGGGTGACATCCATGGCCACGTTGCCGCCGCCGATGACCACCACCCGTTTGCCGGTGAAGTCCGGCACCTCGCCGTCGCCGATGCCCCGCAGCAGTTCCACCGCGGAGACCACGCCCCGGCTGTTTTCTCCCTCGATGCCCGTTTTTTTGTCAGTGTGGGCTCCGATGGCCAGATACAGGCAGTCGTATTCCTGTTTCAGCTGATCCAGCGTCACGTCCACGCCCACGTTCACCTCTGTGCGGACTGTGATGCCCAGGGATAAAATGGAGGCGATCTCCGCGTCCAGAAGAGTGCGGGGAAAGCGGTAGTCGGGGATGCCGTAGCGCAGCATACCGCCCAGAGCCTTTCGCTTTTCAAAAACGGTGACGCTGTGGCCCATGAGAGCCAGATAGTAGGCGGCGGAGAGACCGCCGGGGCCGCCGCCGATGACGGCCACCGTTTTCCCTGTGGAAGGAGCGCAGGCAGGCTGAGGTACCTCGCCCGCCTGATCCACGGCGTAGCGCTTCAATGCCCGGATGTTCACCGCATCATCCACCATGCGGCGGCGGCAGCGGGCCTCGCAGGGGTGCTCGCAGATGTAGGCGCAGGCCACCGGGAAGGGGTTGTCCTTGCGGATCAGGCGCACGGCGTCGGCATACCGGCCGGCGTGGACCAGGGCGATGTAGCCGGGAATATCCACCCCTGCTGGGCACAGTGCCACGCAGGGCACCGGGTTTTTCAGGCTCCCCAGGCACCGGTGCCGGAGAATATGCTCCTCATAGTCGTCCCGGAAGCCCTGGAGGCCCATCAGTACCAGCTGGGCGGCGTTGATGCCGATGGCACAGTCGGCGGTATCCACGATGGTTTGGGCGGTCTGTTGGATCCGGTGCAGGATGCGGATGTCCGGCTGGCCGTCCAGGACTTCCCGCAGCATGTCGGAAAGCTGTCCCAGCCCGATCCGGCAGGGTACGCACTTGCCGCAGGTCTGGGCGTGACACAGCTCCAGAAAATTCAGCGCCATATCGATGGGACAAAGGCCCGGCGGGCTGGAGGCGATTCTCCGCTCTACATTCCGGTAGAGCTGATCCACCACCGCCTGGGTCTGGCTGGGGGTTTTGATGTCCAGTCTGCTCATGGGTGATCTCCTCCTTTTGGGACGTCCGCCACAGGCGCGCAATCGTCCTCTTACCTTCACTATACCAGAGCGGGATCACAAAAAGCAATGGCCAATCACGCCCGGAGCCGTAAAAAAAAGCCCGCTGAATGATACTGCAGTAATTTTTTTTCGCTTGCGTGCAATAAAACCGGGGCATCATGTGTTATATAGACAAAGAGACACACCATGAGTTGATACACAGGAGGAAGACGGAAAATGAAAAACATGTCTGTTAAGAAGATAATCGGAATCGTTGTGGGGGCGGTTGTCGCGTTGGCTGTGGTAGGCATAGCCGCCGTGATGCTGCTGCGTGTTGATGCGGTGGAGGCCCGGCAGATCGCCCTGGAAACATCCGGCGGTGGGGAGGTCCTATCCCAGGAGATCAGCAATGAGGGACTGTGGAATGAATACAGCTATGTGATTACCAACGGGGATACCTGGTATGAAATCGAGATCAGCGGGTTTGGGACGGTTACAGAGCTGGAATCCGGAACCGGGCAGTATCTTGACCATTAAAAAAGCAAATCTGAAGACTGATGCCCCCGGGAACCATGCCGGTTCCCGGGGGCTTTCTTTGTGGCCTGCAGGGTTGCAAGCGCGGAAGAACCGTGCTACACTCAACAGCATCACGGGAGAAAGTGAGTATACGGGGATGGATCAGGAACAGACGCTGCTGCTGGATGCCCTCCTCTATGAGGATGGTCACCAACGGCGCACAGAGCACATTTTGAAGGTGTACGGCCTTGCAAGACTGCTGGGCGAGGCGGAAGGCCTGGAGACGGAGGAACGGATGATTTTGCAGGCGGCGGCCATCCTGCATGATATTCCCATCAAATACTGCAAGGAGCACTGCGGCGGCGACGCCTGTCAGGAAAACCAGCGCCGTGAGGCCCCCCGCCTGGTGGAGGCATTTTTACAGCAGGCGGGATACCCGGCCCAATGTATGCCCCGGGTGCTGGAACTGGTGGAGCGGCACCATGATTACAGCGGTTCCCATGGCAGGCTGCTGGGCCTTCTGATGGAGGCAGACCTGCTGGTCAACTGCTATGAAGATCCCCCGTCCCCGGAGCGCTTGGAGAAACTCGCACCGCTGTTCCGCACAGAGACCGGCCGACGGTTGCTGGCCGCATACCGGCGTGGGAGATCCCCGCGGGGAGAAGGATGACGGCGGCGTGAAGAGAAAGGAAACGACCATGGAACAGTTGATGGATACACTGACGGAAAAGATGATGGACTTTGACTGCGGGGATCCCCAGCGGATCCAGCATTTTATGAAAGTTCACCGGTTTGCACAGCTGATCGGACACATGGAGCAGGTGCCCCCCCGCATCCAGTATCTGGTGGAATGTGCGGCGTTGGTTCACGATATCGGTATTCATCCCGCGGAGCGGAAGTACGGCCGCTGCGACGGAAAACTGCAGGAGCAGGAGGGCCCGGCCTATGCCCGGGCCATGCTCACGGAGCTGGGTCTGGCGGCAGAGGATGTGGAGCGCATTTGTTACCTGGTAGGCCATCATCACACCTACGATCAGGTGGACGGGATGGATTATCAGATCCTTCTGGAGGCGGATTTTCTGGTGAATATCTATGAGGATGGCCTCAGCAGGGAGGCGGCGAACCGGGCGCTTGAGCGGGTGTTCAAGACGGAGGCCGGAAAGAAGCTCTTCCGCATTCTCTATGACGGGGCGCAATCAGAGCGGAACCGCTAACAGGCTTCTAAGAAAGGACACCGCTGGGGGATATACCGGGACGGAAAGGAGCGGACATGGAAATCACGCTGGAACCAGGATATGATGACCGGGTAGAGCTGGAACAGCTCTTCGGCGAGTACATGGACATGCTGCTGTGCCGGCAGCCGGACTTTCAGGGGTATCTGGCGCTGCAGCACTATGACACGGAGTTGGAGCAGCTGCGGGAGAAATACGGCCCGCCGGATGGACGGCTGTATCTTGCCCGGGCGGATGGAGCGGCGGCAGGCTGCGTGGCACTGCGGCGGATCGACGGGGAATCCTGCGAGCTCAAGCGGCTCTATGTCCGTCCGGCGTTCCGTGGACACGGCCTGGCGGGGCGGCTGGTGGATCAGGTGATCGCCGACGCCCGGGATGCGGGCTATCGGGCGGTGCTGCTGGATACCTTCCCCTTTCTGGAGGACGCTGTCCGTCTTTACAAGAAGCGGGGCTTTCGGGAGGTGCCCTCCTACAACGGTACGCCCATGGAACAACTCATCTACCTGCGGCTGGATCTGGAGGAAAAAACTGAAGGGAAAAAAGAGTGAGGCAGCACCATGGCGGTGCTGCCTCATTTTCAATGGAAAGCGGAGATCAGATGCGGGCCACGCCGGAATCCCGGGCGGCCTGGGCAACAGCCGAGGCCACCGCATCTTTCACCCGGGGATCGAAGGCGGCGGGGATGATATAGTCTGCGGAGAGCTCCTCATCCGAGATGAGCCCCGCCAGAGCATGGGCGGCAGCGATTTTCATGTCGTCGTTGATGTCGCTGGCCCGGGCGTCCAAAGCGCCCCGGAAGATGCCGGGGAATGCCAGAACATTGTTGATCTGATTGGGATAGTCGCTGCGGCCGGTGGCTACCACCGCTGCGCCTCCGGCCCTGGCGTCGTCGGGGAAGATCTCCGGCGTGGGGTTGGCACAGGCAAAGAGAACGGCGTCTTTGGCCATGGTGCGGACCATATCCGTGGTGACGACCCCGGGAGCGGAGACACCGATGAAGACATCCGCTCCGGCCAGCATATCTGCCAGGGATCCGGCGCACTTTTCCGGATTGGTGACCTGGGCCATTTCCTCCTTGATCCAGTTCATGCCCTCGCTGCGGCCGGCATAGATGGCGCCCTTGCGGTCACAGAGGGTCACGTCCTTGGCACCTGCGGAGAGCAGCAGCTTCGTGATGGAGATGGCTGCGGCTCCGGCGCCGTTGATGACGATGCGGACATCCCCAAGACGCTTGCCCACCACCTTCAGCGCGTTGGTGAGACCCGCCAGGGTGATGACGGCGGTGCCGTGCTGGTCGTCGTGGAAGATGGGAATGTCGCAGCGCTCCTTGAGCTTACGTTCGATCTCAAAGCAGCGGGGAGCGGAGATATCCTCCAGATTCACGCCGCCGAAGGAACCTGCCAGCAGCGCCACGGTGTTGACAATGTCATTCACATCATGGCTGCGGACGCAAAGGGGAATGGCATCCACGCCTCCGAAAGCCTTGAAGAGGACGCACTTGCCCTCCATCACCGGCATACCGGCCTCGGGGCCGATGTCTCCCAGGCCCAGCACGGCGCTGCCGTCGGTGACCACCGCCACGGTGTTCCACCGCCGGGTGAGCTCGTAGCTCTTGGCGATATCCTTTTGAATCTCCAGGCAGGGCTGGGCAACGCCCGGCGTATAGGCCAGGGACAGTGCCTCCTTGGAGTTCACCTCTGCCCGGGGGGTGACCTCCAGCTTGCCCTTCCATTCATAGTGCAGGCGCAGTGATTCCTTTGCGTAGTCCATACTTCCGGCTCCTTTCGTGTGTAGGCGTTCAAACCGTGTTTATTGTACGAAAAAACCGCCGGACTGTCAATTCCACAGGGGAGACAGCCGTCAAATTTTACTTGAAATCCTACTAACTCCATGGCAAAATGGGGAAAAGGGAAGGAGGCTGCCGGTTCATGAAGATTTCCACCAAGGGGCGCTATGCCCTGCGACTGATGATCGATATTGCCGTGAATGGGGAGGATGGATTCGTCTCCCTCAAGGATGTGGCCCAGCGCCAGCAGATCTCCATGAAGTATCTGGAGCAGATCGCCGGGCTCTTGAGCAAGGCGGGGCTGCTGCGCAGCGGCCGGGGAGCCCAGGGGGGATACCGCCTGACCCGCAGACCGGAAGAGTACACCGTGGGCAGTATCCTCCGTCTGACGGAGGGGAACCTTGCCCCGGTGGCCTGCCTGGAGGGGGAAGAGAATCTGTGCGAGCGGTGCGACCGGTGCGCTACATTGGATTTCTGGACGGGGCTTTACGCCACCATCAATGCGTATATCGACCGCTTTACCTTGGCGGATCTTGCCCAGGCAGAGCGGGAGAAGAACCTTTGAATAGAAAAAGGGACCCGGCGGCTGCCGGGTCCCTGAGATTTTCAATCTATGGAATTGCCCTGGACTACGGGAAGGAAGATGGTTACGAAAGAAACCCAGGAGGGGTGCCTTTCGTTTTTAATGAGAAGATTTCAGAACTTTTTTCAGTTCTGAAATCTTGGGCAGCCTGTCAAAAACTTTTTGACAGGCTAAGGGACCCGGCGGCTGCCGGGTCCCTTGCTGCGTTCAGTGGAAGTTACAGGTTCTTCTCGTAGGACTCGATCATCTTCTTGACCATCTGGCCGCCCACGGAACCGGCCTGACGGGAGGTGAGGTCACCGTTGTAGCCTTCCTTCAGGTTCACACCAACCTCGGCGGCAGCCTCCATCTTGAACTTATCCATAGCGGCACGGGCCTCGGGAACGTTGATCTTGTTGTTGTTGCTAGACATATGGGTTTCTCCTTTTCATCTGAATCATAGTGAATGTTGGGTCACTGGGTATCGCAAGCCTAGTTTGACTCGAAAGGCAGCGAATATTCCGCTTTTTTGCCGGAAAAATCTGCAAGTGAAAAGCGTGCCGGTAAAACAGTGATTGTTGAGAGAAAGGAGAGACCCGGCGAATACCTGGGAAGATTACAGGATGCCTTTGAGATCCCGCAAGAAGCCTTCCACCGCCTGATCCGGCGTTGCCCAGCTGGTTACCAGGCGGATGCAGGTGTGGGCGGGATCCACTTCGTGATCTGTTTCAAATTCGTAGCCCAGCTCCTGCAGACGGGCAACGGTCTCATTTTGCAAAATGACGAACAGTTGGTTGGATACAGGCGGCGTGGAGAAGGGAACGCCCAGCGCCTCCATTCCCTCCGCCAGGCGCTGGGCCTGGGCGTTGGCATGGCGGGCGATGTCGAAGAAGAGGCCGTCTTGCAGCAGGGCCCGGAACTGCACGCCCAGCAGCCGGCCCTTGGCCAGCACTGCACCCCGCTGCTTCATGTGCCAGCGGAAGTGGGGGTGAGGCTTGGACAGAACCAGTGCCTCACCGAAGAGAATGCCGTTTTTGGTGCCGCCGATGTAGAATGCGTCGGTAAGGGCCGCCACATCCGCCAGTGTCAGGTCGTTGGAGGGTGCGGTAAGAGCGCTGCCCAAGCGGGCACCGTCCAGATATAGGAGGAGATCGTGCTGGTCACAGCAGCGCCGCAGGGCGGTGAGCTCCGCCTTGGTATAAACAGTGCCCATCTCCGTGGTATCGGAGATGTAGACCATGCGGGGCAGAACCATGTGCTCCGTGCCGTTGTGCTGGGCCAGTACGGATTCCACCAATTTCGGCGTCAGCTTGCCGTCGGGAGCAAACACGTCGCAGACCTTGTGGCCGGTGGCCTCAATGGCGCCGGTTTCGTGGGTGTTGACGTGAGCTGCGTGGGTGCTGATCACTGCCTCATACGGCGCCAGCAGAGCGGCTACCACTACCTGATTGGTCTGGGTGCCGCCGACCAAAAAGTGCACGTCCGCCTGGGGAGCTTTGCATAATGTCCGGATCAGGTCTGCCGTCTCCCGGCAGATGGGATCCGTACCGTAGCCGCAGGTCTGAAGGAGGTTCGTCTTGGTAAGGGCCTCCAGCACCTTGGGATGTGCCCCTTCACTATAGTCATTGCGGAAGCTGTACATAAAAAACGCCTGCTTTCTATTTCAATTTGTTACGGGTTTGTTGTCAAATTGTCGTTGCAATCATACCGCGAAACAGGGATAATTGCAAGCAGGCCCTGGGGGCTGGATAATCTGCGGGAAAATGCAGATGATTTTTAAAGAGGCGGGAACTTTTTTTATCGGTGTGCCGTCTATCAGACGGAAAAAATACAATGGGATGAAAAGGAGACAATCATGATGATGCGCAAACTGGCTATGACCATGACACTTTTGCTGGCGATGGGCCTGCTGACGGCCTGCGGCAGTTCTTCCACAGAGGAAACAGAGACCAAGGAGGTTTCCCTGAGTGATTTTTATACCCAGCTTTGTGAGGAGTACCACTGGACGGAGGATGCCCAGAACAGCCAGGAGGGTGATCTGCTGATGACCACCATCGAGGGCGATATGCTGGAGAGCTACTACCCCGGCCTGGGAGATGTGGCTGCCAAGCAGCTGCTGGTAAAGGCCCCGCTGATGAGCTCTGTGGTCAATGAACTGGTACTTGTGGAGTGCGAAACGGCAGAAGATACCCAGAAAGCTGTGGAGATCCTGCAGGACCGGGTGGACGCCCAGGCCGAGGGCGGTGCCTGGTACCCGGAGTCCATGGAGGCCTGGGGCAAGGCCAAGGTGGTTCAGAACGGCAACTATGTGGCCATGGTCGCCTCCGCAGAGCATCAGGATGAGATCGTGGAGCAGTTCAACGATCTTTTTGCCTGATCCGTGTTTTCGATCCTCGCAGCCGCAGCTTAGCCTGCGGCGGCAAATCTGTCTGAGCGCCGTTATCCCTCTGCGTGACGGCGTGCTTTTACCGAGAGAGGAGGAGACTGCTTGGTTTTCAGCAGCCTGACATTTCTGTTCGCCTACCTGCCGCTGACGCTGCTGGTGTATTTCCTGGCACCCCTGAAGTGGCGCAACTGGGTGCTTCTGGTGGTGAGCCTGATCTTCTATGGGTGGGATACCCCCGCTTATATCCTGATTATGATTCTCTCCACCCTCATCGACTTCACCCACGGACTGCTGGTGGAAAAGTACCGGGCCGACGACAAAAAGGCCCGGTGGTTCGTGGCCCAGAGCGTGATCTTCAATCTGCTCCTTTTGGGCTTTTTCAAATACTGGGACTTCCTGGCGGCCAACCTCTCCCTGATCCCGGGGATCAGCGTGCCCCAGCTGGGAATCCCGCTGCCCATCGGCATCTCCTTCTTCACCTTCCAAACCATGAGCTATACCATCGACGTCTACCGTAAGGATGCCTCGGTGCAGCGGAATCTGGTGGACTTCGGTACCTTTGTTACCATGTTCCCCCAGCTGATTGCCGGGCCTGTGGTGCAGTACAAGACGGTGGCGGCGGCTCTGAAGAACCGGATCAACACCAGCGAGGATTTTGCCCTGGGAGCCCGGCGGTTCTGTGTGGGCCTTGCCAAAAAGGTGCTGCTGGCCAACTCCATCGGTGCCCTGTGGGATACCTGCCTGGCAGCCCAGTCCGCCGGGACGCTGACAGTGCTGGGAGGCTGGATGGGCCTCTTTGCCTATGGGTTCCAGATCTATTTTGATTTCTCCGGTTATTCCGATATGGCCATCGGTCTGGGGCAGATCTTCGGGTTCCGCTTCAACGAGAACTTCAACTATCCCTACACCTCCGCCTCTGTGACGGAGTTCTGGCGCCGCTGGCACATGTCCCTGACAGCCTGGTTCCGGGAGTATCTGTATATTCCCCTGGGGGGCAACCGCCACGGCACCGCCAAGACGCTGCGCAATATCCTCATCGTGTGGTTCTGCACCGGATTCTGGCACGGCGCCAGCTGGAATTTCATTTTGTGGGGACTGTATTTTGCCGCCTGGCTGATCCTGGAGAAGTACGTCCTGCGGGATGTGCTCACCCGGACGCCGGGGTGGATCAAGCACACCTATACCATCATCGTGGTATTTGTGGGCTGGGGCATCTTCGCCATGGAGGACCTGGGGGTATGCGGTCGGTATCTGGCCGCCTGCTTCGGTGCCGACGGACTGTGGAACAGCGCGGACCTCTTTTGGCTGCGCAGCTATGCCCTGACGTTCCTGGCCCTGATCGTGGGTTCCACCACGCTGCTGCGGCGCCTGTGGCAGCGCCTTCCCCGGCGGGCGGAGCAGGTGCTCACCCCCATTTTGATGCTGGCGAGCCTGGCTGTTTGCACTGCCTATCTGGTGGACGGCAGCTATAATCCGTTCCTGTATTTCCGGTTCTGAGGAGGGAGACACCATGACAAAAGGATATGCCCGCTTTATAACGGTTCTCTTCTGCCTCTTCCTGGGCGGACTGATGGTCTGGCAGGCCATCCTGCCGGATCGGGAGCGCTCTGATGTGGAGAACCGCACCCTGGCCCAGATGCCGGAGCTGACGGTTTCCGGCGTGCTGGACGGCACGTATATGGAGGCCCTGGAGGAGTATGTTCAGGATCAGTTTCCCCTGCGGGACGGCTGGACCGGCATGAAAGCCCGGGCGGAGCAGCTTTTGGGCAAACAGCTTTTCAACAATGTATATCTCTGCGGAGATACTCTGATTTCCAAGGTGGACGCGCCTGAGGACGATCTGGATCAAAAGAACCTCTCCTATGTGGGCAAGCTCTCGGAAAATGCCGGGATCCCAGTCTATCTGGGCCTCATCCCCTCGGCAGCGGAGATCTGGGCGGACAAGCTCCCGGCAGGTGCCCAGAACTGGGATCAGGTCTCGTTTTTGCAGCAGGCGGCGGACCTGGGGGTCCCTATGGTGGACTTTGCCGGTGTCCTGACGGAGCATGCCGGGGAGGAGATCTTCTACCGCACGGATCACCACTGGACTTCCCTGGGGGCCTATTACGGCTACACGGCCCTCATGGAGGCCCTGGGCCGGGCGGATGACATCATCCCCCTGGATGCCTTTGACCCCGAGACCGTCACCACGGACTTCAACGGTACCCTCTACTCCCAGTCGGGAATCCATTGGCTGACACCGGACACCATGGAGTTTTACGTGCCGGAGGAGGGGCTTTCCGTTACCTCCTGGCGTACCGGAGAAGCGGAGGCGGCTTCCCTCTACGACCGCAGCTATCTTGCAAAAAAAGACAAGTATTCCGCTTTCCTGGGCGGCAATCAGCCTCTTTGCGTCATCCGTAATGAAAATGCGGCGGGGCAGGGAAACGTGCTGGTGATCCGGGATTCCTACTCGGACTCCCTGGCACCCTTCCTCTCCCAGAGCTTTGAAGAAGTTCACCTGATGGATACCCGGTATTATCACATGTCCCCCGCTCAGTACGCGGCGGAAAACGGGATTGATGAGATCGTGGTGCTCTTCAGCATCCCCAATTTCATTACGGAAAAGAGCCTGGTGTTCCTGGGACAGTAATAAAAAAGAGCGCGCATCTACACTGGATGCGCGCTCTTTTTGCCGTCTTATTCCCGGGTAGTCCCGTAGGGCCAGTCCAGAATGCCTCCGAAGTCCGTCACAGCGGTGTAGCCCAGATCCGTCAGCAGCTTGGCGGCCTGGGCACTGCGCCGCCCTGAGCGGCAGTAGACAAAGATTTCCGCATTTTTATCCGGCAGCAGTGTAGTGAGATCTCCATCGCCGAAGGTCTCCACCGGCAGGCAGACAGCCCCCGGGATATGGCCGCCGTCGTATTCCTCCTGGGTTCGTACGTCCAGCAGGATGATGCCCGCGTCCTCGTCCAGATGTTTCTTGGCCTCCCGGGCTGTCAGGGTGATCCAAGGAGTGGCCTGGGATTCCGGCTGGGGCTGGGTATGTGTCAGGATCCGGCGGGCCAGGCGCAGCACCGCCGCGCCGAATAGGATCACCAGCACCAGCAGCAGTAAGTCCTTCATAACATACAATTCCTCCTGTCTCGGATAGCAACAGCATACCAGAGACGGGAGGAATTGAAAAGGGGTTTAGGGATTTGTGACGGTCAGAGAGACAGTCTTGGCTGCCAGATCCACGGTGTAGCGGTAGGTGCCCGCCAGATGGAGCAGGGTTTGACTATCATAGAATACAAAGTCCTCGGGGAAATTGATGGTGTAAACGAAAGTTCCGCCGCTAAACGCCATGGTGTCCGGCGGGGCGACATTTACTGGGTTGGACGAAGGCAAAGGAAGGTTAGCCAGGGTGCCGTCGGGAAGGCGGAGAAGTAGGTTATATTGATCCGTATGGGGGGTGCCCACCCACTGACCCAGAATGGCCAAACAGCCCGCTTCTTCACGGTATGTTCCGGTTGAAATGAGATCGACGGTTTCCGGAAGCGCGGTGTCCTGCGCCCACGCCAGACGCTCTTCATAGGTCATGGAGTCTGCGGATCCATCCAAAGGCTGATTGGAAAACTCCACGTCCGCAGCGGTAAAAGCTGCGGCTTCCGGCTCCTGGGGCGCGGCGGCCTGCAGAGCGGCAAACTGTTCCTGTGCCCGCTGCTCCCGCCGCCGCTCCAGGCCGGAGCGTGTTTCAGCACTGGGAGAGAGAGCCGCTTGTGCCGCTTCCTCCGGGAATACCCTGCGGAGATCCGCGGCATACCGGTTGCCTCCGGTAGGCGTCCAGTACTCTGTCAGCTGATAGAGGCCGTTGATGGTGGCGAAGGTCAGGGCGGCAGGCTCGATGCCGCCGGTTTCCAGGGTGTAGCTACTGCCGTCGTCTGACAGGTCGTAGGAGCCAAAGCAGGTGAGGAGATACTCCGTCCGGGTGTTGCCGGACTGGACGGAGTCCAGGGTGGTATAGGAGGCGGCGTAGAAGTCGTCCTGATGGCCGGAGGCGCTGGCGCGGTGATCCAGAATGGCGTTTAAAATGGCGTCGTCCAACCGGTCATAGGAGTCACCGATGCCGTTGGGTTGGATGCCGGTGCGAGAGAGCAGTGCCCGCCAGACAGCTGCACCGCCCTCCGACAGGCTGCCCTGAGACCAGGCAATATTCTGCATGGTGTGGCGCAGATTGCCCTCTTCTTCCAAGAGCCCCTGGTTGTGGAAGGAGGCCAGGGCCTCGATTGCCGCCGACTGTTCCGTCTCCGGGAGATTCGACAGGCTATCGAGGAAGGCAAAGCTGTTGACGCAGAAGAGGTTCAAAATCGTCTCCGGATCCATCCGGGAGGGGAGAAGCAGCCCGTTGTCCATGGCAATCTGGGCAATGGCTGCCTGAAAGGCGGGGATGGCCATGTCTGCGCCCACGTCGCCGGGAATATCAGCGTCCAGCAGCACGGGGGTGCCGTTGGATTGGCGTAGGAATACCAGATAGGGAGAGCTGTTCATGCCGCCCACCCAGCCATCCTCCAGGACGTACATGCCCCCTGCCAGGATCACGTGTTCCGGCGCGGCAGCGTGGAGCTCATAGCCAAAGGAGTAGACCTCCAGACCCAGGGAGGTGTAGGGTTCTCCCAGATCCACGGAGGAGAGGCCGGTGATGCGCCAGTCGTCCCAGCCTGCTGTGCTGTCAGATCGGGCCTGCCACCCGGCCAGGTCCGCAAGTACCCGGTCCCGGGCTGCCGTCAGGGCGTAGTCCGGGGCGTCAATGCTGTCGGACACATGGTCGGTGTAGGAGGTGGTATCATTGTAGAAGAGCAGGTTTTCCCCATCAAAGTAGCAGTAGCGGATAAAATTGAACTGGGTCTCAGAGTCCGCCGGGGCATTGGTTTCCCGGGCAAAGCCGGTGATGGTAAGGCAGCGGCGGCTGGTGTCGATCAAGCTGTAGTCCCACCAGGTCATCTCCGGCCAGTTGGCCTCCAAAGGTGCGGTGATATCCGCCGCATAGAGGCTTCCCTCCCGCTGGAAGAAAAGCTGGTTTTGGTCCGTGAGGAGCTCGTTTTCCCCGTTACCGTCCAGGTCCACCATGGCTGTTTCCCCGCGGGCCCGGGCCAGCAGCCGGGGCGATCCGTCCTCATCCAGATACCAGTAATCCGTGATGAGGCTGGTGGTGTAATCCCCCTGCTCTCCGTAGTAGGAAAAGGCCATGCCGTCGTGGCCCAAGAGATCGTAGAAACTCGTGACGGTGACATCGGAGAACGCCGTCCCGGCCGGGAAGGTGAAGAAACACCCCACATCCCAGGTCACGATGCCGCTTTCGTCAGAGACGATTTCATTTTCCACGGCGGCGTAGAGATTGCCGTCGGTGGAGCGATAGAGGACAAGACTGTCGTCATAAACGTCTGTCAGCAAGTATTCCTCCGTCCGGTCGTCCGTATGTCGGACCGCCTGGGGCGTTTCCGGCTCATAGGGGGAGAGGTCTGTCAGGGAAATGGTCAGCCAGGGGTCTCCCTCCGGGTAGACTGTGGGAATCGCCGCCGGTTCTGAGAAGAGATAGGAGACGAACCAATAGCTCCCGTCAGGCTGCACCGCCAGCGTCAGGCAGTTGGTGCCTCCGGGATTGCCGAACCGGCTGTCGGGGCAATAGAGGCGGATTCGGTCTCCCTCCTGCTCTCCGGCGGAGAAGACCACGGTGCCGGGGTAATTGCTATCCCCGTGAAAGGTGTAGTAGGCGTCGTATTCCGGGAGGTAGGTAAAGGCGTCTAAATCCACCCGCTGGGTTTCCGACAAGGTCAGGCCGGTATTGGCCTCCAGAATGGCGTCGGCATTGGCGGCAGAGATCTTGATGAGATCCGTGCCGGGATCGCTGCCGCCGTAACGGGCGTTTGCCACTGCCTGACGCTCCGCGTCGGTGATTTCCTCCGGAAGACCGGTGCCATCGTAAAAGAGGGAGAAAAGATTGATTTCCTCCGGACTTGTGTACAGGGAGGAGAGGAACTGATTGCGGATGTTGAAATCATCCCCGTTGAAGTATTCCTCATTGAAGTATGCCAGCTCCTCGCCTGTGAGGGGGCGGGGCTCCTCCGTTTGAGGCGAGGTTTTTCCACCGGTAAAAGTGACGGCACAGACGCCAGCCGTCAGGGCGATGACAGCAAAGAGGGCTGTGGTGACAGTCCGGCGGTTCTGGGCGATCCGCAGAATGCGGTCTTTCAGCTGCCGTTTTCCCGAGGTCATAGTGGTGGAGAGCAGCGGCGTAGGCGCGCGGCCTCCCACTGGGATCAACGCCAGCAGCGTGCGCCCATAGGGAAGGCGTTCTGCATCCCCCAGCCGCTTCAGGGCGGCTTCGTCGCAGGCCAGCTCTCCGTCCGCCTTGGAGGCTGCTGCCGCCGCCCACACCAGGGGATCGAACCAGTACACCGCCAGGCACACGCTCCGCACCAGTGCCCACAGGTGGTCCAGGTGCCGGGCATGGGCGCTTTCGTGGGCAATGACGTGGCGCAGCCGCTCCGGGGTCTCCACGGCGGCGGGGGTCAGATAGATGGCGGGAGACACCAGGCCAAAGAGGCAGGGGGAAGAGAGCCCTTCCTTTACCAGATACACCGGGTACAGGCAATCCTGCACCTCATAGGGGACCCGCTTCCGACGGAGCATCTGCCAGAAGCGCAGGTTGGAAACCAGCATCCAGAACAGCATCACCGCGATACCCGCGTACCAGGCGGGAGCCAGAATATCCGTCAAGTGGATCTGCCGGGCATATTCCACGGTGTGGGTTACGTTTTTCTCGTCAGTGAATACCCGTGTATTATCCTTCGTGGCGCCGCCGATGGCCACCTGACTGTAGTCTGAGGGCGTTTTGTCCAGAGCCGGGAGATCTGCCGGACCCTCCACGTCTTCCTGAACTGGCTCCATGTACAGGGATGGCGCAGTAATCTGCCGGGATACCGGCTCCGCCGCCGTCAGCACGGAGAAATCCGCCGCCGGAAGGCTCACCGGAACCAGCAGCCGCACTGCCACCAGCAGCCACAGGGCATACTGTACCCGACGGGCGATCACCCGGCGAAACAGCAGCCGCAGGATCAAAAGTGCCCCAATCAGTACGGAGGATGTCAGCAGGACGTCTTTCATGACTCCTCACCTCCCGCCCTTTCCAGAATCGCGGAGAGCTCCGCAATGTCTGTTTCCGTCAGGCCCCGGCACTCCACCAGGTTGGAGACCATCAGCCCCAGGCTGCCGCCGTAGACCTTGGAGAGGAAGCTCTCCGTCTCCGCCAGGGCAGCTTCCTCCCGGGCTACCACCGGGAAGTACCGCTTGGCCCGCAGCCCCTCTTCATGCCGGACGGCGCCCTTGGCCTCCAGCCGGGCAAGCATGGTGATAACGGTGTTTTTGGACCAGCCGGTTTCCCCTTTCACCGCCGCCGTCAGTTCCGTGATGGTGCGGGGGGACTGCTCCCACAGGTGGTTCATCAGCTTCCACTCGCTGTCAGAGAGATTGATGGACATGTTCTCACCTCCGAAGGTATACGAATGTCTACCTTTTTCTGAGGCTACCGTATCATAGAGGTAGACAGTTGTCAACCTCAAATTGGTGACAAACTGGAAACGGAGCGGCTATGCCGCTCCGTTTTCGTCAGATTGTCCGCCACAGCAGGCGATTGTCTGTGAATTCCGCCGATACACGCCCCTGATCCAGCAGATAAGCAAGGTACGAGCGGACTGTGCTGCCCACCAGCACATATTGGTTGAAGTCCATGGTCAGCTGGTAGTGGGCGAAGAGCTGCTGCAGGATATCCGCAAAGCCCCGGGGCTCCTGGCAGAAATCCGTAATCACGCCGATGATCTCCAGGACCTTGCCCCGGTTCAGTTCCGCCAGAGGGCGGATATCCTCTGTGGGTTCGGCGTGGGCGGGGATAAAGAGCTTACCCTCCAGGGCGCAGATCTTGTCCAGAGTCTCCAGATAGCCCGCCACGTCGTAAATGAAATTCACGTGGTACTTTTCCACGATGTTGGCCCCGGAGAGGCAGTCTGCCAAAAACCACACACCGTCCGCCGTCCGGTATCCGCACATCTCAAAGAAGTGGCCCGGCAGGGGCTCCATGGTGATGCCCTCCGGCAGGGTGTCCTCCGTCAGGGGATGGCAGTCGCTTTTCTGTGCCAGGAGGAACTTGTTGCGCAGGGGCTTGGGGGGATAGCCGCCATAGAGAAAGGCGGGTTCCAGAATGGGGTGGGAGGTAATGGCTGCCTCGATCCCCGGGGCGTAGGCGGGGGCTCCCAGCCGCTGCTGGAGCAGGGCATTGCCGCCGTTGTGATCGGCGTTGGCGTGGGTGTTGAGGATGCAGGCAAGATGCCAGCCCTGGGCGTCCAGGATTTTCTGCACCTTGCGTCCGGCGTCCTTATCGTTGCCGCTGTCGATGAGAACCACATCCGTGTCCGTCAGGCGCCAAAGGCCCATCTTGGCGGGGCACTGGATATAGTAGGTTCGGGGAGCGGCCTGGATCAGTTCATACATGGGGAGCACCTCCTTTTTCAACAGCATACTACAAGCCGGGACAAAGCGCAATTCCCACCTTTGGCGGTTGACCCGATTTGGTTTTTGCCGTAAAATAGTCTGCGAGATTTTAGGGAGACTGGTGAACATATGACTGATTTCAACCAACGATACATTGACGCCCGCCGGGCCGTCATCGCCCGGGACTTTCAGCGTCTGAACCCCATGCAGCGCCAGGCAGCCATGACCACCGAGGGGCCGTTGCTGCTGCTGGCGGGAGCCGGCAGTGGCAAGACTACTGTGCTGATCCAGCGGGTGTATAACCTTTTGACCTATGGCCGGGGCAGTGATACCAGCGAGGTGCCCCAAGAGGCCACAGAGGAGGATCTGGCGTTTTTAGAGCAGTTCCCGGACCAGCCTACGCTGGAGGAGAAGCGTCGGGCCATCCGGCTTTGTGCGGTGGATGTGCCCCGTCCCTGGGAAATCATCGCCATCACCTTTACCAATAAAGCGGCAGGGGAACTGAAGGACCGTCTGGCAGCACGGCTGGGCTCCGCCGCCAACGACATCTGGGCCTCCACCTTCCACTCCGCCTGCGTGCGGATCCTACGGCGGGACATCGACCGCATCGGCTTTGACAAGGACTTCACCATTTATGATACCGACGACGCCAAGCGGGTGATCCGGGACATCCTGAAAGAGCAGAATCTGGATGAAAAGACCTTCCAGCCCCGCAGTGTCCTCTCCGTCATCAGCTCCGCCAAGGACCGCTATGAGGGGCCGGAGGCATTTGCAAAAAAGAGCGAACACGCCAACGACTGGAAGATGACCCGTATCGCCAAGATCTACGCAGCCTATGAAAAGAAGCTGCGCTCCGCCAACGCCCTGGATTTTGACGACATCATCTACCACACGGTGACCCTCCTGCAGCAGGAGCCGGAGGTTCTGCAATACTATCAGGATAAGTTCCGCTATGTGCTGGTGGACGAGTATCAGGATACCAACCATCTGCAGTATCTGCTCACCAGCCTTCTGGCAGGGGGGCGGAAAAACCTCTGCGTGGTAGGCGACGACGACCAGTCCATTTACCGGTTCCGGGGTGCCAATATCGAGAATATCCTGAACTTTGAAAATCAGTATAAAAACGCCCGGACTATCCGCTTGGAGCAGAACTACCGCTCCACCCAGAACATTCTGGACGCTGCCAACGCCGTTATCAAAAACAACACCGGCCGTAAGGGCAAGACCCTCTGGACGGACAACGGTGCTGGAGAGACCGTTACCATCAAGACCAACTTCAACGAAAGCGATGAGGCCAACTACGTGGTGGGAGACATCCTCATGGGGGTGAACCGGGGCCGTAACTTCCGGGATACCGCTGTGCTCTACCGGATGAACGCCCAGTCCAACGCCTTGGAATATGCCATGAAGCGCAACGGCGTACCCTACAAGGTAGTGGGCGGCATGAAGTTCTTCGACCGGGCGGAGGTCAAGGACATGCTGGCCTATCTGTGCGTCCTCAACAATCCCATGGACGATCTGCGGCTGCGCCGGATCATCAACAATCCCCCCCGGGGCATCGGCGCCACCACTGTGGACAAGGTCACCGCGTTGGCGGAGGCCCAGGGGGCGTCCATGTATGAGATCCTCCGCAATGCGGATCTTTTCCCGGAGCTCAAGAGCGCTTCCGCCAAGCTGCTGAAGTTTGCGGACCTCATTGATTCCCTCCGCCGGGCGGGAGGAACGCTGGCTCTGCCGGAGTTCTATGATGCTGTGTGCGAACAGTCCGGCTACGTGAAAGCCCTGGAGGAAAAGAACGATATGGAGAGCCGGGGCCGCATTGAGAACGTCCAGGAACTCAAGTCCAACATCCTGGGCTTTTTGGAGCAGGAACCGGAGGACGCCACGCTGGCGGGCTTCCTCAACGAGATCGCCCTGTACACGGATCTGGACAGTGTGGAGGCAGACGACAACTGCGTGACTCTCATGACCATTCACTCCGCCAAGGGCCTGGAATTCCCCACGGTCTATGTGGTGGGGATGGAGGAGGGGATCTTCCCCGGGTCCTCCGCCCAGTATGACGAGGAGGAGCTTGAAGAGGAGCGGCGCCTTTGCTACGTGGCCATGACCCGGGCCAAGGAGAAGCTGACCCTCACCAATGCCCGGCAGCGGATGCTCTACGGCCGTACCAGCACCAACCGGCCATCCCGGTTTCTGGAGGAGATCCCGGAGGAGAACATGCACTGGATCAGCCGGCCGGAACCGGGATTTGGCGGACGGCAGAGTGCTGGAGACTCCTGGGGAGACAGCTCCTTTGGCGATTACAGTATCTCCGGAGAAAGCTTTGGAAGCCAGCGGAGCGCAGGCGCCGGAGGGCGGAATCCCTCCCGGATGTCCTCCTGGAGCAGCGGCGGCGTCCACAGCTATCGGGACACCGGTGCCAAGACCCCTCAGCGGCCGCTGGAATCTGTACGCCGCAGTGGCGCTTCCTCTGCTGGCGCGCCCATGCTGCAGCTGCAAAAGGGCGACATGGTGGAGCACACCGCCTTTGGACAGGGCATGGTGCTCTCCATGCGTCCCATGGGCGGAGATGCCCTGGTGGAGGTGGCCTTTGACAAGGTGGGCACCAAGAAGCTGATGCTCAAATCCGCCGGCAGGCACATGAAAAAACTGTAAAGCAAAAGGAGCCATCCCTGCGGGGATGGCTCCTTTTACATAAAAAACCATCGGGCTGCAAAAGCAGCCCGATGGATAAATCCTATGTAATCAGACGTGGATTCCGCCCACGAAATAGTTGTTGTAGTAACCGCTGGTGAGATCGCTGATGATCACGCCGCCGCTGGAGGAAGAGGAGGAGTGGATGAACTGTCCGTTTCCAATGTAGATGCCGGCGTGAGAGCAGGCCTTGCCGTTGGACCGGCTGGGATCGCAGAAGAACACCAGGTCACCGGCCTGCAGGGCATTGATACCCCAGATCTTGGTGCCCAGACCGCTCTGCCACTGGCTGGTGGCGGAGTGAGGCAGGGAGTAGCCGAACTTTCCATAGATGTACATGGTGAAGCCGGAGCAGTCAAAGCCGCTGGGAGAGGAACCGCCGTACACATAACGGGTACCCAGGTATTGCTTGGCGGCTGCGACGATATCGCTGGAGGAGGAGCTGGAATCGTTGGCGGTGAGATCCAAGAAGTCACTGCGGATGTAGCCCTCGGTGCCGTATTCACAGGTGACGTCATACCAACCGTTTTCAAAACCGTTGACGGTGACGATGGTGCCCTTGTCCACGGTGGCCAGCACGCTACCGTCAGTGGAGGCGGAGGAGCGGACGTTGACGCCGTCGCCATTCACGCTGCCGTAGGAGGTAAAGATATTGTCCTGATCGATAGACACGTAATCTGCGGAAACATAGCCCACGGTGCCGCCGTAATTGATCTTGTACCAGCCGGAAATGGAATCATCCAGCACGGCTACGGCCACGCCCTTATCCAGCGTGGAGAGGATGGAGGCATCAGTGGAGGCATCGGAGCGAACCCGCAGAGAGGAACCGGTAGTGGCGGCCACAGAAATGGCCTGGTCAGCAGCCAACGCGGTGGCGGCCAGCATCAGTGCGGTGCAGACGGAGAGAACGAAGATCTTGGCGGCTTTTCCTGCAAAGTATGTCATTGGTGTGGGTTCCTTTCTTTTGTAAGTTGATAGGGGGGCGAACGCCAATTATTTCTCTTTGCCGGCCAAAGCCCGGTCAAGCCAGATGGCTGCAATATCCATGGCGGCGTAAAGGCTGTCTTTCTCACTCTTTTTGACCACGCGATCCCGGGACTTGAGATCCGGATCCGTTAACTGCAACTGAATGGACACCTTGGTGGCCAGGTCCAAATCCTGCTCCTTCTTGGTGTCCAGAATCTGCATCATGATGATATATTTCTCAGCCATCGTGCCGTAGTAGATGAGGTTATCTACCCGGCGGAGGGGATGGCCCTTATACATAAGTCCTTCTTTCTTGGGGGCTTTGCTCTCAGCCATGGAAACACTCCTTTGAAAAGATTGTAACCGAATTGTAACAGATTTTTTCCGTTTTGTCAACGACCGCGCGGGGGGAAATTGCCAGAAATCAGAATCAATTTTTTCCAATCTTCACAAAAAGTAAAAAAATAAGAGAAGATGCAGAGACTTTTTCTGCATCTTCTCGTTAAATCAGGCGATATTTTTGTTACAGCTTGTTACTGCCCCAGATATTTGCGCACCAACACCTGCAGCAACTCATCCCGGTCGATTTTGCGGATCAGGGTACGGGCGTTGTTGTGGTTGGTGATATAGGTGGGATCCTCCGAGAGGATGTATCCCACGATCTGGTTGATGGGGTTGTAGCCTTTTTCCTCAAGAGCCTGATAGACGGTGGAGAGGATCTGATGGATCTCCTCGTCCTTCTCCATGGCAAGGCTGAACTTCCGGGTAAAATCGTCCATACAGACACCACCTTTCTATCTGTTGCGGCTGCTCGAAATATAGAATCAGTATACTCGATTTTTTCCCGCATGTAAAGCGTTTCCCCGGGAAATTCCAAAAGAAATTTCCCGGGGAGGGGCTTTTCCTTAGCGAAGCACGGCTCCCAGATCAGATTTGAGTGCGTCTAGGATGCTCTTGACGTCCGCATCCGCTTCCTCAGCGGTGAGGCTGCGGTCGTCTGCCCGGAGCACCAGGTTGAAGGCGACGGATTTCTTCCCCACAGGGATCCCGGCGCCGGTATAGATGTCAAAGAGAGAGACGTCCTTCAAAAGGCCCTTGGCACCCTTGCGGATGCAGTCTTCCAAAGCACCCACGGTGACGGCATTGTCGCAGACTACGGCGATGTCCCGGGTGACGGCGGGGAACTTGGGCAGGGGGACATACTCCGGATCAGGTCCCTTCACCTGGGCCAGGGCATCCAGGCTCAGTTCAGCGCAGTAGAAAGCGCCGTCCACGCCGTAGTTCTGGGCTGTCAGAGGATGGATCTCGCCGAAGCAGCCCACACAGGTGTCACCGCTCCAGACGGTGGCGTAGCGGCCGGGGTGATAGGAATTCTCCGTGGGCTCGCCGGTTCCGGTGCGGAAGGAGATATCCGTGGCCCGCAGATCCTTCAAGACCGCCTCAATGACGCCCTTCATGGCATAGAAGTCCATATCGGAGCCGTAGGCGCCCAGGGTGAGGACCTTCTTTTCGATAGCCAGGCCGCGATCCCCGCCGGGCGTGTAGGTACGGCCCACCTCATAGAGCTTCACGTTCTGGTTGCGGTAGTTATAGTTGCGGGTGAGGATCTCCAGCATGGAGGGCAGGGTGGTGGTGCGCATAATGGAGGTGTCCTCCCCCAGGGGGTTGAGGATCTTCAGGGACTCCCGGCGGCTGTAATCCTTGGGCCAGCGGATCTTGTCATACTGGGTGGGAGAGATGAAAGAGTAGGTGATGATCTCGTCATAGCCCATGCTGCGGCACACGGCGCCCACCTGGCGCTCCAGCTGCTCCTCGGTACCGTAGCCGCCCAGGGTGGTCTGGCCCCGCATGAGAGTGGTGGGGATGTTGTTGTAGCCGTGGAAGCGGGCCACTTCTTCGGCCAGATCCGCCATGCCCTCCACATCGCCGCGCCAGGAAGGAACGGTCACTTGATCGCCCTCCACGGTGAAGTCCAGCTTGCGGAGGATGCGGATCATCTCATCCTTTTCGATATCGGTGCCCAGCAGGGCGTTGATCTTCTCCGGCTCCAGCGGCAGCACACGGGGCTGGGGCACGAAGTTCAGAACGTCGATGATGCCGTCCACTACTTCACCGGCACCCAGCATTTCCACCAGTTCGCATGCCCGGTTGACGGCGGGCAGGGTGTTCAGGGGATCCAGGCCCTTTTCAAATTTGGCAGAGGCCTCCGTCCGCATGCCCAGAGACAGGGCACCCTTGCGGATGCAGGTACCGTCGAAGCAGGCAGACTCAAAGACCACGTCGGCGGTGTCCGCCACGATTTCGCTGTTCTCGCCGCCCATGATGCCCGCCAGGCCCACAGCCCGGGTCTCATCGGCGATCACCAGGTGGTTGGCGGTCAGCTTACGGACATTGCCGTCCAGGGTGGTGAGGGTCTCGCCCTCCTCTGCCCGGCGGACGATGATCTTGCCGCCCTTGACATAGCGGTAATCAAAGGCGTGCATAGGCTGGCCATATTCCAGCATCACGTAGTTGGTGATATCCACGATGTTGTTGATGGGGCGCACGCCCATGCTCCGCAGGCGCTCCCGCATCCACTTGGGGGAGGGGGCGATCTTCACGTTGCGCACCATCCGGGCAGTGTACCGGGGGCACAGGTCCGCAGCGGGGGTCTCCACGTCCAGAAGATCCGACAGGGCACCTTCCGCACCGCCTTTGACCACCGGCTCATGGAGGCGCAGCTCCGTGTGGAAGGTGGCGGCGGCTTCCCGGGCAAGGCCGATGACGCTCAGGCAGTCAGGACGGTTGGGGGTGATTTCAAACTCCACTACGTGGTCGTCGGCGTTGATGATGGGTTTGATGTCATCGCCGGGCTTGCAGTCCTCGTTGAGGACGAAGATGCCGTCGGTGATGCAGTGGGGGAACTCTGCCTGCTGGGCGTGGAGGTCTTCCAGCGTGCAGATGGTGCCGGCCTTGGTATTGTAGGCCACCATGTCCCCTTCATGCATGTTCTGGCAGGGAGAGTCCACCTCAGCGGCGGCACCGCCCAGATCCAGCTGGGTGTGATAGAGTCCGTAAGACACGGTGGTGCAGGAGAGAACCTTGGCAGCCACCACGGGCCCGTAGATCTTATGGCCGGGCTGGATATCCGCAGGGATGGAGGGCTTGTCCTTGTCCAGGGGATGGTAATCATTCAACAGAGCGGCGGGAGTAATGACACCGTAGGGAAAATCCCGCTCGTCCAGAGCCAGCTCCTTCAGCGAGCACATCATGCCGTTGGAGAGGATGCCCCGCAGCTTGCCTTTTTCGATCTTCTTGCCGCCGGGAAGGGTGGATTTGTGGAGCGCTACAGGCACCAGATCCCCGGTGTGGATATTCCAGGCGCCGGTGACGATCTGGACGGGCTCTGCCTGCCCGACATCCAGCTGGCAGACCCACATATGATCGGAGTCGGGATGGCGCTCCATGGAGGTGATGCAGCCCACCACCACATTGGAGATCTCGGCGCCCAGATCCTCGGTGACTTCCACCTTGGATCCGGAGAGGGTCATGGCCTCGGAAAAGTCTTTATCATTGGCGTCAACGGTGACAAACTCGCTGAGCCACTTTCTGCTTAATAACATATTGAAACTCCTTCCATTGGGATGGATATTCTCAGATAAATGGAGAGCGCAGATGCTCCGCCCTCCTTCGCGCCCCGCGCGAAAGAATTTGGATCATGTTCGCCGCGGGACCCTCCAGAGGGGTTCCGCTTGCCCTAAAGGGGCAATTTATCTTCTGTACGCGGCGAAAACAACCCGACTTGTGCGCCCTTGGGCGCGTGCACCAGAGACCGACGTCACTGGCGTTGGGGGGGCCCGCAAGGGAAAGTCGGTTCCCCCCTTGACCACTCAGAACTGCTCCAGGAACCGTACGTCGTTTTCAAAAATCAGCCGCAGATCGGCAATCTTGAACCGGCGCATGGCGGTACGCTCCAGGCCGATGCCGAAGGCCCAGCCGGAGTAGACCTCCGGGTCAATGCCGGACATCTTCAAAACCTTGGGGTGGATCATACCGGCGCCCAGCAGCTCGATCCAGCCCTCACCCTTACAGGTGGGGCAGCCCACGCCGCCGCACTTGTGGCACTGAACGTCCATCTCACAGGAGGGCTCGGTGAAGGGGAAGTGATGGGGGCGGAAACGGGTCTTGGTGCCCTTGCCGTAGAGCTTTTCCACCACGGTGTTGAGGGTGCCCTTCAGATCCGCCATGGTGACGCCCTTGTCGATGACCATGCCCTCCACCTGGTGGAACATGGGAGAGTGGGTGGCGTCCACTTCGTCCTTGCGGTACACCCGGCCAGGGGCGATGATGCGGATGGGCAGTTCCATGGAGTCCATGGCCCGCACCTGCATGGGGCTGGTCTGGGAGCGGAGCATCACACGGCTGTCCTCGTCAAAGTAGAAGGTGTCGGACCAGTCACGGGAGGGGTGTCCCTCCTCGGCGTTGAGCCGGTCGAAGTTGTACTCCGCCAGCTCCACCTCGGGGCCGTCCAGCACGGTGAAGCCCATGGAGATGAAGATTTCCTTGATTTCGTCCAGGGCCTGGTACATGGGATGGCGGCGGCCCAGCTTCACGCTCTTGCCGGGAATGGTGACGTCCAGGGCCTCATCCTTGAGGCGCTGCTCCAGGGCCAGGGCGTCCAGTTCCTTGCCCCGCTTCTCCAGGGCCTGCTCCAGGTCGGCCCGGACGGCATTGGCCAGCTGGCCCATGACCGGCCGCTCTTCGGCGGAGAGCTTGCCCATCTGCTTGAGGAGGGCCGTCAATTCACCCTTTTTGCCCAGATACTGCACCCGCAGAGCGTCCAGCCCTGCGGTGTCGCCGGCGGCGGAAAAGGCATCCAGCGCCTGCTTGCGAATGGCTTCCAGTTGTTCTTTCATCGTGCTGACTCCTTTTTATAATTAGGAAGTAATAAACTTGGGAAACGGACAGCAAAAAAGCCCTCCGTCCCACTCTTGGGACGAAAGGCTTGCCTTCCGCGGTACCACCCGGATTCGCGCCTAGGGGGCGCGCACTCATTGCCCCAGTAACGGAGGGCATTCCGGCCGTGTCTCCACGGCGGCTCCCGGGCGAACCAGGCCGGACGTTCCGCAGGTCGGCTTGCAGCCGGTGACCGACCCTCTCTTGGCGGCGTTTCACGGTCATTTTCCCGTTCATCGCTGATATCAAATATCACTTATAACACAGAAAAATCGAAAATGCAAGCCCCGATCTGCCAAATTCCGGCGGATCGGGGCGGGATTTTTCATGCCAATAGGCGACTGTCCAGCAGATCTTCCAGTTCAATTCTTGCCACCACATCCTTTTGGATGAAAAAGGCAATATGCTTGCAGCCGGCATCTCCGCCGGGCTCATAGACATAACAGGCATCATAGGTGTCAGACCGGAAGCCTTCCAGCTCCACGGCATGGGAGTATATCTCCATCAGTTGTTCCGTATCATATCCGCAGTAAAGCCCCCGGGAGGTGCACAGGCAGCCTTCAGAGCGGTCGTAGGGGACCGAGGTGGACAGCCGGAAGAGATACTCTGTGCCGTCGTCGGGATTGACGAAATAGGCTAGCTGGAGATCCCCACAGTCCATTTCATAGACCGTGCCGTAGGTATCGCCGGGGCCGGTGCGGGTCACGGTGCCGCTGAGGTCATATCCCCAGGGGAATGTCCCCTCCTGGGCCCCCAGGGTCAGCACCCGCTTTTCTCCGGGGACGATCAGGGAAAACTCCGCTGAAATGGGCGTGTCATCCGCGTTGGAGGAGGCGGAGTCGTAAGCTGTTCGGATCTTCTCCAGTACCGCCTGTTCCGCCTGATCCGCCGGGTGCAGAGCGTTCAGAGTCTCCTGAAAATCAGCTTTGTCTTCCCAATAGCTGCAGGCGGCCGCATAGCCGGGGCCCGCCACAATGGCATCCACGTGGGAGTATTTTGCACGGTAGGGAGAGCCGTTCAGCGTTGTCAGAACCCTCAGAATGTCCTCCGGCCGCTCCAGAAAGCGGCGCAGCAGCAGATCGGAAGGCGCTTCGGCATAGGCGCCGTCGGCGTGGATGAGGTAGCACACCAGCTGCCAGTCGGAGAAATCCCGATAGCTGCCATCCGAGAAGATCTGCTCGTAGTCAAAGGTGAACACCGTGTCTGCTTCCAGATCCAGACCATCGGAGGAACAGAAGGTAGTGAACCGCCAGCCTGCGTCTGTTCTTTCGTAGTCCAGTGTGGCCTTGGAATAGCCGGTGGTGGCCACAGGGGTGAGGGATGTGTCCTCCGTGCCGGGAATCGGGGCCTGCACGCTGTCCGTGAAATCCGCCCAGAAGGTCAGTGTCACGGACCAGTGGTCATCCGAGATCTGCTCTGTGGTGATGGTTTTGCTCAAAAGATAGAGGTTTCGTCCCCGGGCGCCGGAGGCGCAGTAAAGCTTCCCGTCGATGTCCCTGTAATTGCTTCCCAGGGACAAGATCTCTTCCGCCAGAGACGGCGCAAAGCAGGCGCAAACCCGGGCCTCCAGGTCGGAGAGCGTCTGGATGCCCGGTTCTTCCACCGGGTAATAGATCCCGTCCTCCGTTTGAATGGCCTCTATGCCGGTGGGCATGGAACAAAGGTCGAACCAGTCATAGACTTGGGCGGCTTCCTCATAGGCGTCCAGCACCGCCTGGGCGGTCAGTGCTTCCGCCGCCGTCTGATAGGAGGTGGAGGAACAACCGGAGAGCAGCAGGCTCAAAGTCAAAAAGGTAAATAAGATCCGCTTCATACGACCCCTCCTTTATGCCCCATCTTAAATGGAATATGTCTGGCAGTCATTACAATTTGAAAACAAAGAATTGCAAAAAGAGGAAAAGAACCCTATAATGGCAACAAAACAGACACGGATATAAGCAAGGAGGCTTCACCATGAAACTCACCACAGCGGCACAGATGCGGGAATTGGACCGGCAGGCGATTGAAGAGAGGAAGATCTCCTCCCTGGAGCTCATGGACCGGGCGGCGGAGGGTGTGGCGGAGGCGGCGCTCCATCTGCTGCGGCCGGGTGCCCGGGGCGGCCGGGCGGCGGTGCTGTGCGGATCCGGCAACAACGGCGGCGACGGGATCGCCGCCGCGCGGCTGCTCTTTTTGTCCGGCGTTCGGGTGCGGGTGTTCTTGGCGGGCAGCTATGAAAAGCTGACGCCGGACGCCCTGGCCCAGACCGGTCGCCTCAGCGAGTGCGGTGTGACACTGGAGGCCTTTGACCCCGAGAATGCGGATCAGAGAAACTGGGTGCTGGGGAGCCAGGTGTGCGTGGATGCCTTGCTGGGCGTGGGGCTCTCCCGTCCGGTGGATCCAGCCTCTCCCATTGGCCGGGCCATCGCCCTCCTCAATGAGACCCCGGCACCGGCGGTGGCGGCAGATGTGCCCAGCGGCATCTCGGCGGATACCGGAGCGGTGCTGGGGTGCGCCGTTCGGGCCCGCACCACCGTCACCTTTACCTATCCCAAGATCGGCCTTGCGGTGGGAGCAGGAGCTGTGTACGCCGGAGAGGTCATCGTCCGGGATATCGGCATACCGGCGGATCTTGCCAGCGGGCTCATCTGTCCGGCCCAGACGGTGGAGGGGGACTTCCTGCGCCAGGCGCTGCCGCCCCGGCAGCCGGACGGACACAAAGGGACGTTCGGAAAGCTGCTGATCGTGGGGGGCGCCGTAGGCTATACCGGGGCACCCTATCTGACTGCCCTGGCGGCGGAGCGCACCGGCTGCGGCCTGGTGTCCCTGGGGGTCCCGGAGACCATCTGGCCGGTGGAGGCCGCCAAGTGCGTGGGAGCCATGCCCTTCACCCTGGCAGATCAAAAGGGAATGCTGCACACCGATGCCCTGAAAAAGCTTCGAAAGAAACTGGCAGAGTGCGATGTGCTGGCTCTGGGGCCGGGACTGGGCCGGTCGGAGCAGGTGACGGAGCTGGTGTGTACGCTGCTGCGGGAGGCCAAGCAGCCGGTGGTGCTGGACGCCGACGGCATAAACGCCCTGGAAGGGCATATAGATAGTTTGGATGTCCGGCGGGACCGGGTGACGGTGCTGACGCCCCACGACGGGGAATTCGCCCGGCTGGCGCCCGGTGCCCTGGACGGCGGAGACCGGGTGGAGGCCGCCCGGACTTTTGCCCGGGATCATGGCTGCGTATTGGTGCTCAAGGGGCACCGGACCGTCACGGCCACCCCCTGGGGCAACGTGCTGGTGAATACCTGCGGATGCTCGGCGCTGTCCAAAGGCGGCAGCGGCGATGTGCTCACCGGGGTCATCGCGTCTCTCCTGGCCCAGGGGGCTGCCCCGGTCCGGGCGGCGGCGCTGGGTGTATGGCTCCACGGCCGGGCCGGGGAGCTGGCGGCCAAGACCTGGACGGAGTACGGCGCCACGCCGGAGGATGTGGCAGGCTGCCTGCCGGAGGCTATCCGGGAGATTCTGGAGTAACGGAGGTTTTGCAGGGTGCGCAGATGGTGGTGCGTACCAATGATGACCCTGTGCCTGATTCTGAGCGCCTGCGGCGCAGGCGGGGCCGGGGAGACGGAGTCCGGCGCGGAGGCGGTTCGGGAGGCCTATCAGACCATGACCGGCTGTGAGATGACGGCGGAAGTCGCCTGGGACCAGGCGGGGAGCCTCTGGGAGACATCGGTGCAGTGTACCTATGTGCCGGACGGTGAAACCACGGTGGAGGTGCTGGCGCCGGAGAGCATTGCCGGGATCCGGGCGGTGTTCTCCGGGGAGGATGCCCGGCTGGAGTATGAGGATCTATGCCTGGGGGCCGGTTCCTTAAGCAGTCAGGATATCAGCCCTATGGCCTGCCTGCCCCGGCTCATGAGCGCCCTGCGGGAGGGGTGGCTGCTGGAGGAAAATGAGGAGAGCTGGGACGATATCCCCTGTCTGCGGCTGACGGTGGATCAAACCGGGGAGGACGGGGAGAAGATTCTTTCCACACTCTGGCTGCGCCAGGACGGCGGGGCCCCGGTGCGGGGAGAGATCGCCGTGGATGGTGAAATAATTTTGACGGCGGAGTTTACGAGTTTTGCCTTTTATGATATAATGAGCGACCAGGAGTAAACTCCGATTGTACAATGGCGAAAGGTGAATGGTTTGCCATGGATGATACCGTTTTGAGAAGAACCTGGGCGGAGATCGACCTGGACGCCCTGGCCCACAATTACCATCAGGCCCGTCTGCGTACCGGCCCCAACGTCAAATATCTGGGTGTGGTGAAAGCAGACGCTTACGGCCACGGCGCCGTGCAGGTGGCCAGAAAGCTGGAACAGCTGGGGGCGGAATACCTGGCGGTCTCCAGCCTGGACGAGGCCCGGGAGCTGCGCCATGCGGGGGTGGAGGCACCCATTTTGATCCTGGGACATACGCCGCCCTCCATGGTGCCCCAGCTCATAGAATACCGCATCACCCAGGCGGTCTCCGCTCAGGCCAAGGCGGAGGAATACAGCGCCGCAGCCGTTGCCTGCGGCGGGACTCTGAAAGTCCACATCAAGGTGGATACCGGCATGTCCCGCCTGGGCTTTCTGGTGCGGGGAGACCACTTCCAGGGGGGCGTGGAGGCCATCGCAAAATCCTGCGACCTGCCCAATCTGGATCCGGAGGGCATCTTCACCCACTTTGCCGTTTCCGATGAGGACGGCGGGGAGAACGAGGCCTACACCCGGGAGCAGTTCGATTTATTTATGCGGGTGTTGGACGCGCTTGCACAGCGGGGCAGAACCTTTGCCATCCGCCACTGCGCCAACAGCGGTGCCCTGGCCCGTTATCCGGAGATGTATCTGGACATGGTACGTCCCGGTATCGCCCTCTACGGGCTGGGCGGAGATGCCCGGGCTCTGGACCTGCGGCCGGTGATGACCCTCAAATCCTGCGTATCCACCATCAAGGTCTTTGATCCGGACACCGATATCAGCTACGGCCGCACATTCCACACCGAGAAAAGAACCCGGGTGGGTGTGCTGCCCATCGGCTACGCCGACGGTTTGTTCCGGGGCTTTTCCAACCGGCTGTCGGTGGTGACAGAGCAGGGACCCGCTCCCGTGCGGGGCCGGATCTGCATGGATATGACCATGGTGGATCTGACGGATCTGCCGGATGTCCACGTAGGGGATCCGGTGGAGATCTTCGGAACACGGCAGCGGGCGGACGATCTGGCCGCCATGCTGGGGACCATCCCCTATGAGCTGGTCTGCGCCGTCAGCAAGCGGGTTCCCAGGCTCTATCTGGAGCGTGGAGACGTGGTGGAGCGGAGCCTGCGGCTTTTGGTGTGAGACCTCAGCAGAAAAAACAAGACACTCCGGCCCTGCCCCGGGCATAGAATGTCAGGGGGCGGAGAAGCGGGAATTTTGCACGGCGGCTGCCGTATAAATTCCCCGGCTGCGTGGGAGAATGAAAGTGGCCCCGCTGGTATTGATCCGGCGGCGGGTACTTCTTTCGGCGGAGTGTGAACTTTGTGGATACAAGTGTCAAGCGCGGCGATATTTACTATGCCGATCTCTCCCCGGTGGTGGGCAGCGAGCAGGGCGGCGTCCGGCCGGTTCTGATCATCCAGAACGACACCGGAAACCGTTACAGCCCCACTGTGATTGCGGCAGCCATTACCTCCCAGACGGGAAAAGCACGGCTGCCCACACATATCGATCTCCCTGTGACCCAGAGCCGCGGCCTGAGCCGGGATTCCGTAGTCCTGCTGGAGCAGGTGCGAACCCTGGATAAAAAGCGGCTGCGGGAGAAAATGGGCCATGTGGAGGAGTCGGTGATGGAGAAGGTCGATCTGGCCATCGCGGTGAGCTTCGGGCTGCCCCACGACCAGCTGGTTTGAATGCTGGTTCCCCTGAAAAGATCCTTTTCAGGGGAACCACTCCAGATTCCGGCGATACATCATTTCACCGTTTCTTGGGACAGGTCCGGCGTAAGCCGCGTCCCGGAACGGAAAAGCAAAACAAAAGAGACCCCGCAGGCGGCAAAGAGGCCCGGCGGGATGGGAGGTACATATGAAGAAGAACAGATGGGTGCTGCGGCTGGTGTCTTTGCTGGCCATTTCCTGCGTGCTGAGCACCACCGTGTCCCTGGCAGCGGAAGCCGGTTCCACCGGTGACCCCCTGGTGACCCTCAGCTATCTCAACGAGACGTTCCTGGGGAATATCCTGTCCGCAGTGGATCAGAAGATCGCCGCCCGCAACAGCCAGATCGTCCAGCAGCTGGGAGGATCCGTCTCCACCGGCGGCACATCCACCGCCTCCGCGTTTACGGTGGTGACGCTTTCCAATGGGCAGACCCTCACCGGCCAGATCGGCTGCGAGGTGATGCTGCGGGTGGGCTCCGCCGTGTGTGTGTCTTCCTCTGCGCCCGGTCTCATTGACGAGACAGCCGCCTCCACCCTCAATAACGGAGGCGGTCTGGTACAAAACCATCTCTACATGATGACCATTGAGAATCGGGGCGTGAAAGCCACCGCCGCCACCACCAAGCTGCTGGTGCGGGGCAGTTATACCATTGCCTGAGAAAATGGACATATTCCGGGGCCGCCTGTGCATAGATTGGCACAGGCGGCCCTTTTGCCGCCGCCATGCGGGAGAGGAGGCGGAGCCGTGGACAAGTTTCCGCTGTATCTGGGGGAGAAGAGCACCGGAGAACTAACGGTGGAACCGGAGGCGCTGTATACCTGGTTCACAGCCCGCTGCCGTCTGCCGGATCAGGAATTATGGTGCGCCTGGGCGGTAGGGGACGCCGGGGAGCTGCGTTTGGGGATCCTGGAGCCCTCCGGGGAAGAGGGCGTCATCCGAAGGCGTTTTTCACGGCAGCTGACTGCGCCTCTGGGTAAATTGGTGCGGGGAGAGGTTCGCCCGGCGGTTTCCGCAGCCGGCGGAGACTGGGAAGAGCTTCCCCACCCGGAAGGGGAATTCCATTCCCCCTGGCTGCGGCGGTGCCTGCATGGCCAGGCGTGTTTCCTGCACCGGGCCGGAGAGTTTCGGCTGGTGGCGCTGCCCTGGGATCCCGGAAAACCCTTTGCCCTGACCCCGGTTTTCTGTTTTGCCACGCTGCGCCGGGTTCGGGGACGGGAGGCGGCAGTGGTTGCCTTCGACACGGAGGAGAAGCCGGTATTTTTTGACGGGTAAAGGAACCATTAAAAAAGCAGAATTTTTTCCGAAAGGTGAAAAATAGAGATACCATATTTTGTGGCGCTGTGTTATAATGACCCCAAGGCAGCCATGCCCCTTGGGGGTTGACTGGAATTCTCTCCGGTAGGGGAGCGTTTCTTCCCCGGAGTTGGAGCCACAGATGAGAAATCGCCGGCCCCGCCGGTGTCATTCGGGAGGTTCACTATGAAGTGTCCCTATTGCGGCTACAGTGAGAGCAAGGTCATCGATTCCCGCCCCGCAGACGAGGGCAGCAGCATCCGGCGCAGGCGGGAGTGCTTGTCCTGCGGAAAGCGCTTTACCACCTACGAGACGGTGGAAAGCCTTCCCATGGTGGTGGTGAAAAAGGACGGCAGCCGTCAGAGCTTTGACCGACGTAAGGTTCTGGGGGGTATGATCCGGGCTTGTGAGAAACGGCCGGTTCCTCTGGCGGAGCTGGAGCGCATCGCGGCGGAGATCGAGCAGGATCTGCAAAACTCCATGGAACGGGAGGTCAGCACCGAGAAGATCGGCGAGCGGGTCATGGAACGGCTGCGGGATGTGGATCAGGTGGCTTACGTGCGCTTTGCGTCGGTGTACCGGCAGTTCAAAGATATCGACACTTTTATGGAAGAGCTCAATAAGCTCCTGGCTGATAACAAATAATGATAGCATCCCACTCAAAACGACCCACTTGTCCCACAGAAAATGGCACGGGAGTCTAAGGATTTACCCTTAGGCTCCC
>PPYF01114131.1_pt1 | contig 43428 bp, 34 predicted proteins | sample 1559871 | NCBI WGS metagenome assembly PPYF01 (sample SAMN08240021, study PRJNA423297) | Human gut metagenome, whole genome shotgun sequencing project.
CAATTTGTGCATATGGTAATAATTATTATGATAATGACATACAGTATATCTTTATAGGAGTTGAGGAAGTAAATGACGAGAAAAACAAAGCAATTCCGAAACTTCCTATAGTAGGTATAGAAGAGGGCAAATTAGAAAAGTGCAAAAATGAGCTCAACTCGTTAAGATCATATTTATATCCAAATGTAGCATTTGAAATTTTGACTAATTGTTTTGAAAATAGGAACTATTTATTGATTGTAGTTCGCCGGCAAACAGGTGGACCATTCATGGTTAGTGAGAAGGCTGAAAAGGATAAACGAATCAATTTAAAACCGGGACGTTATGTGAGAGTAGAATCAGATACAAGATTAGCCAGAGTGGATGAAGAATATGATTTATTGCGTAAATTTGCAAATTACCATTTTTCTTCGTTAACAAATACAGATGCAACGATAGATGATTTGAATGTGGATTTTATTAGGGAATATCTCGCTCAAACAAGTAATAGAGAAATTATGGATACTCTTGATAAAACGCAGATGGCAAAATCGTTGGGCTTATTAGATAAAAATGATCCTACTGAGAAAAAAGTGAAGAACTATGCAATTCTGATGTTTGGAGATAAACCAGAAAAATATATCGAATACTCATATGTTGAAATGATTGTGGATATGTTTGGAACAAAGAGAAAAATGGAGGCTAAGTATTTTAAGGGACCGATATGGAAACAATATCATACGATCGTAAACTATATTAACGATAATTACTTGAATACGATAGTAGTCAGAGAAGATGGTGAAGCCAGCAATAGGAAAATTGTTAATTTCCCTTATGTTTCAATTGAAGAATTAGTTGCAAATGCGATTGTTCATAATAATTATGAGAATAAGAAGCCGATACAGATATATATATCCGATAGGCAGATTAACATTGTAAATTATAACAGACCATTGCCGCCATTGAAGATTCAGGATTTAAATGAAAGAACTTTTTTTAATGAAAGAGATACAGAGAATCCGGAAATCAGAGATATGTTTAAGGCACTTGGAATTATTGAATCGTTCGGAACGGGTATTGGGGAGGCAAAAAGAGCTTTAGATGAAAATGGTTCCCCGGCATTGTATTATAAAACCTTTGATATGATGGATAATCTCACTTCTGTAGTAATTCCGGTAAATGAAGAATATGCTAAAATTAAAAATGGTACAAATCCAGAAAAAAATGTAGGGATTGAGAGTGAAACCATAGAAATTAAGAAAATAATTATGGATTCAAAGTATTCTTCTAGCACAAAGCGTAAAATAATACGGATATTTGAGCAATTAGGATCAGAAGTGTTCGGAAATTCAAAAGTAATGGAAGTGTTAGATTGTTCTGAAGGTACTGCTACATCATACATTAAGAAGATGTATAATGAACTGCGTATCATACAAGCAGTGGAGGGCAATGGAAAAGGTAAATATGCTTTTTTAAAGGAATAGGATATTTAAAAGCAAGAAAGTGAATCATCACTACCTTGCTTTAATAAGATTTAAGTGTATGTTTTAATAATTTCCTCGGCAATGGTTCGTTTAGAGATACAGCGATCCATTGCCTGCTTTTCTATGTAACGGTGAGCTTCCGGTTCGCTCATAGAAAGTTCACTGATTAAAATCCATTTTGCCTTGTTGACCAGACGGATTTCAGCCATTTTTTCTTCGATGGATAAAGATTTCTTTTCGAATTGTCGAAGGCGTTCCCTGGCACTTTCCATCCAGTTGAGGGCATGGATCATAGTTGGTTTTGAAGTTGGTTTGGGCAGTGTGAAAACGCCATATTCGGCAACCCTGTCATGGATACCAGCGTGTACATCACTCTTTGCTAAAAGAAGAACAGCCGATTGTTTACTGGTGCAAATGTCGATGGCAAAACGAGTACCGGCATCATCCGGCAAAGGAGCGTTAATGATTACGAAGTCAAAAGCTTTTTCGGCAAGCGCTCGTTTGGCTGCACTGACACTCGTGACGGTATAGACAGGATAATATCTTGTTTCGGGAAGCAGGTCAGCAAAGGCAGAAGTGAAGCTGTCTGTTGCAGACACGATGAGTATACTGTAAACACGTTCTCTTAAACTCATACAGCTCCACCTCCTTTTTCATTGGTCTGAATTATTGTTTGCAGTAAATATCCAAAATGGTTTTTGGTATATGTTTTTTTATAAAATTGCTGCTTGCAGCAACCTCACAGGCGGAATGGAAATCTTCCGGCAGCTGTCTGAATTTTGCAAGGATAGATTCCTCTGCTTTATAAAGATTCATATCTGCAGGTGCAGGCAATTCCAGCTTATTCTGAATACCGTCCAAAATAGCATAGATCATTAAAGCAAATGCCAGATAAGTGTTGGCAGACGGATCAGGTGAACGAAGCTCGGCACGACGGTATTCCCCTACAGCAGCAGGAACTCGTACAAGCTGGGAACGATTTTCACTGGACCAGGAAATATATCTTGGAGCTTTATTACTTCCAAAACGATGATAAGAATTTTCGGTCGGATTTAAAAACACTGTCATATCCGAAATTTTATCTAAAATACCAGCAATCAGGTAATCCATCGTATCTGTGCCATCGGCAGCTTTTACGGAAATATTGATATGGAAACCATTTCCCGGTTTGTCTTCCAGAGGTTTCGGACTGAAATCGGCATACAGTCCATTACGTTTGGCAACCGTTTTTACAACTGTCTGAAAAGTCATGGCATTATCAGCAGCAGTTAAAGGATCGGAGTAACGGAAGTCAATTTCGTTTTGTCCCGGCCCTTCCTCGTGGTGGGAGCTTTCCGGCTGGATACCCATCTGCTCCAGTGTTAAGCATACTTCACGGCGAATGTTTTCTCCTTTGTCTTCCGGGGCAATATCCATATAACTTGCATTGTCATACGGGATTTTTGTCGGTTTTCCATTTTCGTCCAGATTAAAAAGATAAAATTCCTGCTCTGCACCAAAGAAAAACTGATATCCAGCTTGTTCTGCGTCCTGAATTGCTTTTTTTAAAATGGAACGTGTGTCACATTCAAAGGTACGTCCATCCGGATAAGTAATGTTGCAGAACATTCGAACTACGCGACCATGTTCCGGCCTCCATGGCAAAGGCATCAGGGTGTCTGCGTCCGGATGAAGGAACAGATCCGAATGATTTTCATCGCCGAAACCAGCGATTGCAGATGCATCAATGGCAATGCCATATTCAAAAGCACGAGGAAGTTCCTGTGGCATAATGGATATGTTTTTCTGCTTGCCAAATACATCACAAAAGGCGAGTCGGATGAATTTCACATCCTCTTCCTGCACATATTGCATGACCTCTTCTTTTGAATACTTCATAAGCCTACCTGCTTTCTTTCATATTTCGTTAAAATTTAATTTGCTACATACATCTGTTTATATGGATTTTTGCTGTCTGGTGTAACGACTGTAAATGGAACAGATAAAAGTTCTTCCATAGAATATCCAAAGTCTGAACAATATTCAGAAAGATAGTTTCTGAGTTCTTCCAGATCTTCGATGGTGGCACTTCTTGTTGTTACCTGTTTCGGAAACTGAATATTTTCACAGTTGCCGCGCAGAAACATCTTGCCGCCATGCATTCCGGTGCATGGAAAATTTCCCACAATTCGTTTATCGCCTTTATGAAGTCCGAGAACGATAATGATTCCGCCAGCCTGATATTCTCCAAGAAAACTTCCGGCACATCCACCGATGATCATAACCGGAACTTTTTCTTTATAGGCTTTCATATGGATTCCGGCACGATATCCGGCATTTCCCTGCACATAGATCTTTCCTCCACGCATGGCATAACCGGCAGCGTCCCCGATATTTCCATGAATCAGGATCTTTCCCTCGTTCATGGTATCTCCAACTGCATCCTGTGCATTGGCATTTACTGTAATCTGTGCGTTGTTTAAATATGCACCGAGAGCGTTTCCAGGTATTCCGTTAATCGTAAGTTTTTTATCGGACATTCCAGCAGCAATAAATCTCTGTCCGCAGCATCCCAGAAGCGTACAGTCCCGGTCTGTCTCACGAAGCGCTTCGTTTACAGCTTTGTAATCTAAATTTGTAGCATCAATGACTTGCATATTATACCACACCTCCAAAAAATTGTTTACGCTTTTCTACAGAAAAGGCTGTAGAAGTAGCAGTTTTTTTCAAACGGTCAAAATCTATAGAGTTTAAGGGGATGCGTTCCCGTATCAATGAGGTATAGATTCCGGCACGATCGGTTGCCCCGATCAGAATGAATCCTGTCAGATACCCATCCTTTGTAAACAGTCTTTTTAAAGTATTTTCTGTTTTTATCTCATACAGTTCGCCGCCCTGTTCGGCTGTATAGTAGCTTCCGGCAGTCATGGCATGTAATCCAAAGAACCCTATAGAGTTCATCGGGATAGCTTTGTCGAAGACAGATGATCCGCCCGCCATATTGATACCGGCACAGTTTCCCTGCATGTAAGCGTTTGGCAATATGGCAAGGACACGCTTTCCATGGAAGGAAATATCTTCGCCTTCTGTACAGTCACCTGCAGCATAAACATCGGGAATAGAAGTTTCCATTTTGTTGTTAACCAGAATCCCGCGGTTTACTTCTCCGCCAATCTCTTTTATGAGAGAAGTATTGGCACGGACACCGACGGCAAGCACCAAAACATCAAAGGCAACGGTTTTTCCGCTTTTCATGACAGCCTGATTCTTTTCAAAAGATACAACACTGTCCCCTAATAAAAATTCGATGCCATTTTTTTCCAGATGTTTTTGCATCATGGTGGCACATTCTGTATCAAGGATACTGGATAGTACACGGTTGGCAAGATCACAGACAGTGACACTGGCTACACGTTCCTTTAAGCCTTCGGCACATTTTAAGCCGATAAGTCCAGCACCTACGATCAACACATTCGAATTTTCATTGATGGAAGCTTCCAGCTCCAGCATATCATCCATGGTCATGAAGGAATGTTTGTTTTCCACGGATTCCAGACCCGTAAAAGGAGGTACAAACGGAGAGGAACCAGTGGCCAGGCAGAGTTTATCGTAAGAAATCAGGGTATTATCATTTAGGGTTATCATTTTTGTAGAAAGTTCAATTTTTACAGCCTTCTTATCGTAATAAACTTCACAGCCCATTTTTTCATAAAAATCAGGAGAACGGTACGCCATTTTTTCGGGAGTGGTCTTGCCTTCCATACAGTAGGAGATGAGAGGACGGCAATATACGGGATGTTTTTCTTCTGAAATTACAATAATCTTGCCAGTTGTATCCTCTTTTCGGATACCTTCGATACAGCCCGCAGCAGCAACACCATTTCCAATTACAACATATTGAGCCATTCTACTCACCCCTTTCTTCATAGACGATTGCCCGGTTCGGACAGCCTTTTACACAGGCAGGTTCCCCGCAGGTGTTGGCAATGCAAAGTTCACATTTTTGCATGATTCCATTTTTATTTGGCGCCAATGCTCCATATGGACAGACCAGAACGCAGGTAAGGCATCCAACGCATTTGTTCTGGTCAATACGGACAACGCCGTCAATCTTTGAGATTGCGCCTGCAATGCAGCTTTTTATGCATATTGGATCGGTGCAGTGTCTGCAGGAAACGGCGTAACAGATTTTTTCGCCTTCTTCAATATGGATGCGGGGGAAAATCGGTTTCCCCTTTAATGCCTCTGCCATATCCATTGCTCCGGAATTAGCAAAAGCACAATTATATTCACACAGATGGCATCCGAGACACCATTCTTCTTTTACATAGATTCGTTTCATTTTATCAAATCCTTTCTCGTACAACTTACGGTTCCTTGCGAAGAGAAGGAAAGTTGCAGGTTCTGAATACTGGAATCAGAAGCATGGCAAGAATCAATCCCACAACTCCCTGAATCGTATTCCCTGGGATAGAAGCTGCTGCACCAAGACCGAAACCCATAATTACTGCTTCAAAGAAGAAATAGCCGGCAATCATGAGACATTCTGCGATGGCTCCTGTTATTGCAGTTTTTATTGTATTATTTTTGGACAGATCCTTTACAAACAGTCCCACAATAACAGCCATAAATCCTTTGATTAGAAATGTGGCTGGTAAAAAAGCAACATAGCCGGAAAACAGATCGGCAAGTGCAGACCCAATACCGGCAGCAAGACCGCCATACAATGGTCCAAGAAGTAACCCGGATAACAGGACAATACAATCTCCCAAGTTGATATAACCACCAGTAGCAGCAAGGGGGATTTTGATGACCATGGTAGCAACACAGGTCATTGCTGCTAACATTGCTGACATTACAAGTTGCAAGGTTTTCTTAGTTTGCATATTGATCACTCTCCTGCATGAGAGATACCAAGTATCTCAAGCTCTTTTTCTGTTAGTCCAATGCCGCGCAGCATCAGACGATTTCCGCGTAGAGCCTCGATGGAATTGATTCCCATGCCGCCCATCAGTTCCTTGATTTCGTGTTTCCATGCGGTCATCAGATTGATCAGGCGTTCACTTCCCATTTCTGGATTCAGTCTCTTGACAAGTTCCGGACGCTGGGTTGCGATTCCCCAGTTGCATTTACCGCTTTGGCAGGTTCTGCAGAGGTGGCACCCAAGAGCTAAAAGGGCAGCAGTCGCTACATAACAGGCATCTGCTCCCAGTGCAATGGCTTTTACCACATCAGCAGCACTTCGGATGCTTCCACCGACGACCAGTGATACATTGTTTCGGATACCTTCGTCACGAAGCCTTTGGTCAACAGCGGCTAACGCCAGTTCAATGGGAATACCTACATTGTCACGGATTCTGGTAGGAGCAGCACCCGTACCACCACGGAAACCGTCAATAGCAATAATATCAGCTCCGCTACGGGCAATACCGCTTGCAATAGCTGCAATATTATGAACAGCAGCAACCTTTACAATAACCGGCTTCTTATATTCCGTAGCTTCTTTTAAAGAGAAAACAAGCTGACGTAAATCTTCAATCGAATAAATATCATGATGCGGAGCCGGTGAGATTGCATCAGATCCCTCCGGAATCATACGGGTCCGCGATACATCACCGACAATTTTTGCTCCCGGAAGATGGCCTCCGATTCCCGGTTTTGCGCCCTGTCCCATTTTGATTTCAATGGCGGCACCCGCTTTTAGATAATCTTCATGTACACCAAAGCGTCCGGAAGCGACCTGTACAATCGTATTTTCTCCATAGCAGTAAAAATCTTCATGCAGACCACCCTCACCGGTGTTATATAAGATGCCAAGCTCGTTTGCAGCCATTGCCAGAGATTTATGGGCATTGTAACTGATGGAACCATAGCTCATAGCGGAGAACATGACAGGCATGGAAAGCTCCAGCTGTGGAGGCAATTCACAGTGTAACGTGCCATCTTCGTTACGCTGTACTTTTTGTGGTTTTTTGCCCAGATATACTCTGGTTTCCATCGGTTCCCGCAAGGGGTCAATGGAAGGGTTTGTTACCTGTGAGGCATTGATCAGAATTTTATCCCAGTAAACAGGCAGTGGTTTTGGATTTCCCATGGAAGACAATAGTACACCTCCGCTGTTTGCCTGTTTATAAATTTCTTTGATCGTATCGTTTGACCAGTTTGCATTTTCGCGGAGCGTACAGTCACTTTTTACAATCTTCAATGCTCTGGTTGGACAAAGAGAAACGCAGCGCTGGCAGTTGACACATTTGGTTTCATCACATCTCATGCGTTTTTGTTCTTCGTCGTAGCTATGTACTTCATTGGCACATTGGCGTTCGCATACACGGCAGGCAATGCATCTGTTTTCATTTCGGATGACTTCAAATTCCGGATAAATAAATGTAACACTCATTAAAATGCACCTTCCTTTACTTTCACAATGACTGGTTCGCCGCCAGCAGGAGCCCAGATGTTTTCGGCATTCGGTTCCATGGTTCGGATGGCAGCCTCCTCACTGGCAATGAATACTTTGTCGTCTTTTTCCCCGACTACCATAGAACGCAGCTTCAGTCGGTCATTCAGTGCCATCAGTCCGCCATCAAATCCTAAAACGATGGAAAAAGGACCGGTCACAAGAAGACTTGGGAACAGGGTTCTAAGGTAGGTGTGCTTTTTCTGATCCTCCAAATCCGTTTTTGCGGCGATGGTACTCCAGAATGGAGCAGCAACGACGCTTGCGGCCTCACCAAGAGTGAGTCCCTGTACACGCAGCAGATAATCCATGATATAGGTAATGACTTCCGTATCGGTCTGGAGCGTACATTTATAACCGAACATTTCGATAAAACGGCGGTTTGCATCATAAGAAGAGATTTCTCCATTATGTACGATAGAATAATCAAGCAAGGTAAACGGATGTGCGCCGCCCCACCATCCGGGAGTGTTTGTTGGGTAGCGTCCGTGGGCAGTCCAGGAATATCCTTCATACTCATCCAGCTTATAAAAAACACCCACATCTTCCGGGAAGCCTACTGCCTTGAAGGTTCCCATGTTCTTGCCGCTGGAGAATACATAAGCACCGGACATTTCTGCATTGATTTTCATAACTGTTCTGGCAACAAATTCTTTTTCATCCAGTTGAAGGGAAGCTAAAATGGATTTTAATGGAGCGACAAAGTATCTCCATATAATCGGTTCATCTGTGATTGTCGGAATCTTACGGGTCGGAATTATCTCAGACTGTACAATCTCAAAATTCTCTTTTAAAAATGCTTCACATTTTTTTCGTGTATCACGGGTATCAAAAAACATATGCAATGCATAGAAATCTTTATATTCAGGGTAAATGCCATAACCGGCAAAACCTCCGCCCAGACCATTGGATCGGTCGTGCATAGGTTTCATGGAATTTGTGATCATTTCACCGGACATTTTATTTCCGTCTTTGGAAATCACTGCTGAGATGGCACATCCGGAAGGAATTCTCACTTGACCTTCAATCTTCATAAATCGCTACCTTCCTTTCAGAATAAACTAACAAATAAAAAAGCAAAGGCGCTCATTTTAGGGGCAGATAAGTTCTGCTCTAAAAATGAACGCCTTTGCTCATAATCAATATTTATACATCTGATGGCAGGTTTTGTCAATCATATTCCATCATATTTTTTCTGAAAATTTTACTTGACATGATGAAACAAGGGTGGTATAGTCGAACCAAAATTTAATACGTCAAACCGTTGAAGCGGAGATAACGGCGATGATGCCTTTACAGAGAGCCCGTGTTGCTGAGAGTCGGGTGAGAAACAAGTCGTCAAATGGACCGCTGAGGGCGCAGTCAAAAGTGTGATGATTTCACACCGAGTATTCTGCGACGTGTGGGCATACGTCAGTTGCCGGGGATATGTTGGTATCCTGCCAAGCGCACAGCGTCGCTGCTGTGAATCAAGGTGGCACCGCGGGTAGTGTTTACTTTTTATTTAAGTATCGTATTCGTCCTTGACAGATTCTATGATTCTGTCAGGGGCGTTTTTGTTTTTAAGAAACTTCTTTGACAGATTGGTCAAAGGAGTTTTTCTTTTGTACAAAAACTGCCATATCGGGAGGTGTAATATGATGCGTAAACTGTGGTGGCGCTTATGCGCCGAAATAAAATGTATGGAACAGACAGGAAATGGTTAATAAAATCTTTTTAAGAATGTGGAGGATAATACTATGATGTATAATAATATTGAATTTGATACTTACTTTAAAAACTACCCTGATGCAAATGGTTATTTTGGAAAATATGGCGGCTCGTATATTCCACCGGAATTACAGAATGCTATGAATGAAATCAGTGAAGCATATCAGACTATATGTAAGTCCAGAAAATTTATTAATGAACTTCGTCGTATCCGCAAAGAATTTCAGGGCAGACCTACGCCGATTTCGCATCTGGCAAGACTTTCAGATAAGATTGGTACAGGAGTTCAGCTTTATGTAAAACGAGAGGATTTGAACCACACAGGTGCACATAAACTGAACCATTGTATGGGAGAAGTACTTCTCGCAAAGTATATGGGTAAGAAAAAAGTTATTGCGGAAACTGGAGCAGGTCAGCATGGTGTTGCACTTGCAACAGCCGCAGCCTATTTTGGACTGGAATGTGACATCTATATGGGTGCTGTGGACATTAAGAAACAGGCACCTAATGTTGCGAGAATGAAAATACTGGGAGCCAGAGTCATTGAAGTAACAGATGGATTACAGACACTCAAAGAAGCTGTGGATGCAGCGTTTATGGCCTATTGCAAGGAGTATAAGGATGCCATTTACTGTATCGGTTCTGTTGTGGGTCCGCATCCGTTCCCTATGATGGTAAGAGATTTTCAGAGTGTGGTAGGAATCGAAGCAAGGGAGCAGTTTCTGGAAATGACCGGGGAACTGCCGGATGCAGTTGTAGCCTGCGTAGGTGGAGGTTCTAATGCTATGGGACTGTTTTCCGGCTTCTTAAATGATCCAGTTGATATTTATGGTGTGGAACCGCTTGGAAGGGGAACTGCACTTGGTGACCATGCAGCAAGCCTTACCTATGGAGAAGAAGGAGTTATGCATGGATTTAACAGTATTATGTTAAAGGATGAAAAGGGAGAACCGGCACCGGTATATTCCGTAGCAAGCGGTCTGGACTACCCGTCATCAGGACCGGAGCATGCTTTTTTACATGACCTTGGCAGAGTTAAATATGATGTAGTAAGTGATGATGAAACGATAGATGCGTTTTTTGAACTCTCACGAATGGAAGGTATCATTCCGGCAATCGAAAGTTCTCATGCTGTTGCTTATGGCATGAAGTTGGCAAAACAGATGGGGAAAGGTTCTGTTCTTATTAACCTTTCGGGAAGGGGAGATAAGGATATGGATTATATTATTGAGAAGTATGGAATAAAATAATCTTCAATTTTGTAAGTGTTGAGACGGCAGGAAAAGTATGAATATCTCAAGGGATTTAACTGACAAACTCCTCATTTTATGTTTAGGTTATGCGGATAACTTTTGACTCGTACACACAGAATGGATAAAATAAAAGAAACTCATCACTTAAATGGGAGGAAAAACAGGATGGAAAAACGTGTACGAATTTGTGATATTGCGGAGGAATTAGGACTAAGCACCGCTACGGTATCGAATGTGATCCACGGTAAAACAAATAAGGTTTCCGATGAGACAGTTCAGCGTGTAACAGCCTTGCTGGAGGAGCGTCAGTACATTCCCAGTATGGCAGGGATTCTCCTTGCACGGAATAGTTCCAAAATCATCGGTGTCTTTGTCAATGACCACGAAAAATACGAGGGACACACACTGGATGATTCTTTTATTGCATCTTCCTTAAATTTCCTTTCCACAGAAATTGAATTCAGCGGAAGGTTTATGATGGTGAAAAAGGCCAAGTGTGCAGAGGAAATCATCCGATTTTCCTCCATGTGGAATATGGACGGGATCGTTGTGATTGGATTTTGTGATCAAGATTATATACACCTGCGTAATCATATGCGCATCCCCTTTGCGGTTTATGATGGCTTTTGTGAAAAACCGGAGCGAATACTCAACATCACGATCGATAATTTTGAAGGTGGCTATCAGATGGGATGCCATTTCCGTGAATTAGGGCACCAAACGGCTCTGTGCATTTCGGATAATAACATTTGCGTGGACATGGAACGCTTCCGCGGTTTTTGCAAGGGCTTTGCCCCCGGCAAGGCAGAGCTTTTTCTGATCCCAATGCAAAAGGAACAAAGAAGGTCATTTTATCTGTCAAATTTGGAGAAATTTCAACAGGTATCCGCTGTGTTTGCAGTTTCAGATTACTACGCTATAGATTTGATGAATTTCCTGATGGAGCAGGGCTTTTCGGTGCCAGAGAATATTTCGGTGGCGGGCTTTGACGATACGCCTATGTGTGAAATGGTCACTCCAACTTTGACCACAATAAAGCAGGATGGTGCTTTGCGTGCAAAAATTGCTGTCAGAAAGTTGCAAGAACTGAGAGAAGGTAAAGAAATCTGCACAGAAGTGAAATTGCCAGTGTCTTTGGTAGTACGCAGCAGCACGAAGAAGCACAAGTAAAATTGCACAAATTTACAAGATGTTTTTTGTAAATAGTTACGCGCTTAACCTTTGTAATTCCACTTCCCGGTTGCTACAATGAAAACAAATCAATTAGGAGGTGTGTTATGAAGACACAGGATCATTTTTTCAAAGCAGTATGCGCCCTGGCAATCCCTGTGGCATTGCAATCCATGCTGCAATCTTCTTTTAGCATGGTAGATCAAATAATGATCGGGCAATTGGGTGAAATCAATGTAGCCGGTGTGGGCCTGGCAGGAAAGTTTGCATCGATTTATTCTGTGGTGATTTCCGCCATTGGTGCTGTTGCCGGAATTATGATTGCTCAGTATCTGGGGCAGAAAAACAGAAACGAAGTCCGCCGGAGTTTCTTTACAAACTTGCTGCTGGGAGCAGGCATTGCCGGAATGTTTATGGTAATATGCACCCTGTTTCCGAATCAGATCATGGGTGCTTATACCAAGGATGTGCAGACCCGTCAGGCGGCAGCAGAATATTTAATGCTGATTTCTGGAACCTTTGTTCCTATGGCTGGAGCAACCCTTCTTTCTACCTTGTTCCGCTGCTTGGAAAAGCCCCGGATTCCCCTATATGCCAGCATTCTGTCAGCGTTGTTGAATACCGGCTTGAATTATATTATGATTTTCGGCAAGCTGGGGATCTCACCCATGGGTGTGCGTGGCGCGGCATTTGCTACAGTAATTTCCCAATGTGCCAATTTTCTGCTGATGTTCCTAATGTTTTCTCAAAACGGTTCCCTTTTAAAATCTAACGAAGGCGAACCCACTGTAACGCTCCGAATGAACTGGAGGCAGTATTGGTCTATGCTGCTGCCTTTGCTGGTATGCGAGGTGGTGTGGAGTCTGGGAGAAAATGTTTATGCTGCCGTCTACGGGCATATGAGTACCGATGCCAGTGCTGCTATGACTTTGACAAATCCCATCCAGGGGTTGGTGATCGGCGCGTTGTGCGGATTGTCTCAAGCAGCAAGTGTGATCATCGGAAAACACCTGGGCAGTGGTGAAAATGAGGAGGCCTATTGGTCAGCGAAAAAGCTGATAAGATATGGTGCGATTGGCTCGGTATTTCTATCGATCATCGTGATTTTCACCAGTAAGGCGTATATGGGGATCTATCAGGTGGATAACGTGGTAAAAACCATGACCGTACAGATCCTCTATGCCTATGCCGTTGTAGTTCCGTTTAAAGTTCTCAATATGATTCTTGGCGGCGGAATTATCCGAAGTGGTGGACGAACAAAATATGTCATGTTCATAGATATGGTCGGTACATGGTGTTTTGGTGTTCCTTTGGGGATTTTAAGTGCCTTCGTCTGGAAGTTGTCCATTCCTTATGTATATTTTCTACTGTCACTTGAAGAATGCATTCGTTTTGGCATTTCGTTGATCGTATTTCACAGGCGAAAATGGATGAAACAATTGAAAGCATCATGAAGTAATGGAGGGTTATCATATGGAAAGAAAAATTGTATTAAAACAGGATATTTTAGATGCGCTGCACAACGTTGGGGTGAGTAAAGGACAAACGATCATGGTACATACTTCTTTAAGTAGTTTGGGCTTTGTGTGTGGTGGAGAGCAGACGGTGATTGAAGCACTTATGGAAGCAGTCGGTAACGAAGGAACGATTATGATGCCTGCGCAATCATGGAAAAATCTTGATCCAACTACTGGTGTACATTGGGAAGAACCAGAAGAATGGTGGGAGTTGATTCGAGATAACTGGCCCGCTTATAATAAAGATATTACTCCGACAAATACTATGGGAGCGGTTGCTGAGATGTTCCGAAAATGGCCTGGTACACTACGAAGCGACCATCCGGCTCGGTCTGTGGCTGCATGGGGAAAGAATGCTGAATACTTGACTGCTGCCCATGACCTTTCCAATATTTTTGGAGAGGAATCACCTATTGGAAAACTGTATGAATTAGATGGGCTGGTTTTATTGATTGGAGTGGGATATGACAAGAACACATCGCTGCATCTGGCAGATGTCCGGGCAGATTATCCCGGAAAACATAATAGTATTGAACATAGTGCGGTTATGGAAAATGATCATCGTGTATGGAAGCAGTACGAAACACTTTTTGTAGATGGAGAAGATTTTGATGAGATAGGAGCGGCTTTTGAAAATACTTATTCCATCCATAAGGAAGCGCTTGGTAATGGTGTCATCCGATTGATGATACAGCGTGATTTGGTGGACTTTGCCGTAAGATGGATTGAAGAAAACCGTAAATAAACCAAAAGAAATTTACATTTGTCGAGTTTTGAAATCAATTCACATAAAATTTACTTGAATTTTAATATGATAAGATAGCAGGATTGTTATTGTGATGATACAATCAAACTATCATGGTTTATTGGAGGTCGAGTAAATGAAAAATCCTAATATATGCAGATATATTATGTATGTTCTGGTTATTATTGGTTTGCTTATTGCTGGAACATCTGGAGTTGTTTTTGGAGTAGAGTCCATACATCCGCTTTTTGTGATAGGTTCACTTATTTCTTTGGGTGCGCTAATCTTTGGAATTGTCTCAGTTCGTTGTCCATTTTGCCATAGGCAGTTGCATTTAAAAGGAATACAACCAGATGAGTATTGTCCTCATTGTGGAGAAAAAATAGAATAATGTCGTAGTTATTATTCAATCTATAAATTTCAGATTTTATAAGAGATTAGAATTAAAAAATGAGATTGACAATCCATTTTAATGGGTGTATTATCTTACTCCGGAAGGCAAAGGCGTCTTTTATGTAGAAATGCATAAAAGACGTTTTTGCCTTTTTGTGATCATATATCTGGAGAAAGGAGTGCGAAGATTATGATGAATGATTTAACCGTGGGTAAGCCTGAAGCTGTATTATGGAAGTTTTGTATGCCTTTGTTTGGAAGTATTGTCTTCCAGCAGCTCTACAATATTGCCGACAGTTTTGTAGCTGGAAAGTTTATAGGTGAAAATGCCCTGGCAGCAGTAGGGAATAGTTATGAGGTTACACTTATATTTATAGCATTTGCCTTCGGCTGTAATATGGGATGTTCTGTGATCGTATCCCAATTTTTTGGAGCAAAAAAATATGAGGAGATGAAAACCGCTGTTCATACAGCAATGATTATCAGTGCAGTGATCTGTGTTCTTCTTATGATTATTGGCCTGATATTTTGTGATTCTTTACTTGGAATCATCAACACACCGAAAGAATTGATGAAGGATTCTAAATTATATTTGGATATTTATATTTTGGGGCTACCGTTTGTCTTCTTTTATAATATTGCAACAGGGATATTTTCTGCTTTGGGAGATTCCAAAACACCGTTCTATTTTCTTGCAGTTTCCTCCACATCAAATATCGCAGTGGACATTCTATTTGTTACGGCTTTTCGCATGGGAGTGGCAGGGGTTGCCTGGGCAACTTTTTTGTGTCAGGGAATCAGCTGCGTACTTGCTGTGATTGTTGTGTTTCGGAGATTAAAAGGAATAGAAACAGGAAAAGTTTCTTTATTTTCATTTGATATCTTAAAGAGAATTATGACAGTTGCAGTTCCAAGTATCTTACAGCAGAGTTTTATTTCTGTGGGGAATATTATCATTCAGGGAACGATTAACGGTTTTGGTCCGAGTGTTATGGCTGGATATTCGGCGGCGGTAAAGCTGAATAATCTTGTAATCACTTCATTTACAACTTTGGGAAATGGTATTTCAAATTATACAGCACAGAATATCGGAGCTGGAAAATTGCCGCGTATAAAGGAAGGGTTCAAGGCGGGCATTAAGATGGTCTGGATGCTTAGTATACCGTTATTTGCACTCTATTTTTTTGCTGGAAAATGGATCTTGTATGCTTTTATTGATGAACCGACGGTATTGGCACTTCAAACAGGTATGAATTTTCTGCGTATTCTGTCACCATTTTATTTTATCATATCGATGAAATTTGTTGCGGATGGTATATTGCGTGGTGCAGGAATGATGGGAAAATTTATGATGGCAACCTTTCTTGACCTGATTTTGAGGGTTGGGCTTGCAATCCTGTTATCACAGACGAGCTTAGGCGAAACAGGGATTTGGTGTGCATGGCCAATTGGCTGGACGGTTGCAGCATTTCTGTCTTTCATGTTCTATAAAACAGGAAAATGGAATACCTCTTGTAAACTGAATGATGAAAAAAATTAAAAAAGTGATTGACAAATGTATTTTATGGGTGTATTATCCAACACGTAAAGGCAAAGGCGTCTTTGAGATAGAGTTCTCAGAGACGCTTTTTACATTTAAAACATAAAATTGCAATTTGATTCAGAAGGCAAGGGCGTCTTTTGTGGTGCAGGTATCAGTACCATGAAAGGCAACCTTGCCTTTTGTTTTTCAAATTCATGACAACGGAAAAATATTCTGTTGTAGAGAGGAGTGACATTATGAAGAATGTATCAGAGTATTTTGGATGTAAAGTTTTTGATGACAGAGTAATGAAAGCGAATTTGTCTGCAAAGGTGTATCAATCCCTGAGAAAAACTATTGACGAAGGCGCAAAGCTTGATATTAGTGTGGCAAATGCTGTGGCAACAGCGATGAAAGACTGGGCGGTTGCAAATGGTGCAACGCACTATACACACTGGTTTCAGCCGCTTACCGGTGTAACCGCAGAGAAACATGACAGTTTCATTTCCCCTTCTCCTGACGGTGGTGTGATCATGGAGTTCTCCGGAAAAGAATTGATTAAAGGTGAACCGGATGCGTCTTCTTTCCCTTCCGGAGGACTTAGAGCCACCTTTGAAGCAAGAGGATATACGGCGTGGGATCCGACTTCTTACGCATTTATCAAAGGCAAAACGTTATGTATTCCAACTGCTTTTTGTTCTTATGGCGGAGAAGCGCTGGATAAAAAAACACCGTTGCTTCGCTCTATGGAAGCCCTGAATAAGCAGGCAATGCGTATTCTTCACTTGTTTGGAAATGACGATGTAAAATGTGTCCGTACTTCTGTAGGACCAGAACAGGAATATTTCCTCATCACAAAGGAAATGTACGAACAGAGAAAAGATCTAAGGTTTACAGGACGTACCCTTTTTGGAGCAAAGCCGCCAAAAGGACAGGAGATGGACGATCACTACTTTGGTGTAATCAAGCCAAGAGTTGCCGCTTATATGGAAGAGCTGAATGAAGAATTGTGGAAATTGGGCATTCTGGCAAAAACAGAACATAACGAAGTAGCTCCGGCACAGCATGAGCTTGCTCCTATCTATACAACAACAAATATTGCAACCGATCATAATCAGTTAACCATGGAGATCATGCAGAAAGTGGCTGCAAAGCATGGTCTGGTATGTCTCCTTCATGAAAAACCATTTGCCGGAGTGAATGGCAGCGGAAAGCATAACAACTGGTCACTGGCGACAGATAAAGGTGTGAATCTGTTATCCCCAGGTGAAACACCATATGAAAATGCACAGTTTTTATTATTCCTGTGTGCAGTGATCAAAGCTGTGGACGATTATCAGGATCTGCTCCGTCTTTCTGTTGCCACTGCTGGAAATGATCACCGCTTGGGTGCCAATGAAGCGCCTCCGGCTGTTGTTTCTATTTTCCTTGGAGATGAATTAAATGCAGTACTTGAAGCAATCGAAACAGATACCCCATATGCAGGGACAGAAAAGACACAGATGAAGCTTGGTGTGGATGTGCTTCCGAAATTCAATCGCGATACGACAGATCGTAACCGTACCTCACCATTTGCATTTACCGGCAATAAATTTGAGTTCCGTATGCTTGGCTCCTCTAACAGTATTGCATGTGCCAACATCATGCTGAACAGTGCAGTTGCAGAAAGCCTGAAAATATATGCAGACAGATTGGAAAAGGCAGAGAATTTTGAAGATAAGCTGCATGAAATGATTCAGAAGACAATCAAAGATCATAAGCATATTATTTTCAATGGAAATGGTTATGACGATACATGGATCAAAGAAGCAACGGAAAAGAGAGGACTTCTCAATTACCGCACCACACCGGATTGTATGCCACATCTTTTAGATGAGAAGAACGTAAAGATGCTGACTGCACACAAGGTATTTTCAGAAGCAGAACTGAAATCCAGATGTGAGATTATGCTGGAGAACTACTGCAAAACTGTTCTGATTGAAGCCAATACCATGATTGACATGGCAAAAACAGAGATTGCTCCAGCGGTAAGTGCATATGTGTTGGAACTTGCAAATACAGCGGCAGCAAAAAAAGCAGTTGATACTTCTATTTCCTGTAATTATGAAGCTGGTTTATTAAAGAAGCTGGCAAGACTGGAAGATCAGATTGCTGTGAAAGCAGACGAATTGGAAGAAGCAGTTATGAAGCTTTCGGATGCGGAAAGTATTGAATCAGAGTCTTATAGAATCCGAGATGTGATCTTAGGAAAAATGGGTGAACTAAGAGTTGCCTGTGATGAGGCGGAGACACTGACGGCAAAGAAATACTGGCCATTCCCAACTTATGGCGATTTATTATTTGGCGTGAAATAGAATGGCTTGATTGGAGGAAAACAATATGGATGTACTTATGAAAGAACTTGTTCAGGAAGCGGTATCTACAGAAGTATTCGCTGTATGGTTCCTGATTGGTGCGGCATTGGTATTTTGGATGCAGGCAGGATTTGCGATGGTAGAAGCAGGATTTACCAGAGCAAAGAATACGGGAAATATTATTATGAAGAACCTGATGGATTTTTGTATTGGTACCGTAGTATTTATTTTGATCGGTTTTGGCTTGTTGATGGGCGAGGACTTATTTGGATTCATAGGAAGACCTGGATTTGATCTGTTTACCGCATATGCAGAATTTGATTTTTCCAGTTTTGTATTTAACCTTGTATTTTGTGCTACTACAGCAACGATTGTATCCGGAGCGATGGCAGAACGAACAAAGTTCCTTTCCTACTGCATTTATTCTGGCGTGATCTCAGCATTGATTTACCCGATTGAAGCACACTGGATCTGGGGTGGCGGCTGGCTGGCACAGATTGGTTTTCATGATTTTGCAGGTTCCTGTGCAATCCATATGGTCGGCGGAATCTCAGCACTGATCGGTGCAAAGCTTCTCGGACCTCGTATTGGAAAATTTGTGAAAGACAAGAATGGAAAGATTGTAAAAGTAAATGCCTTTCCGGGACATAGCATTGCACTTGGAGCATTGGGTGTATTTATTCTCTGGCTTGGCTGGTATGGATTCAATGGTGCAGCAGCGACATCCGTTGCACAGCTTGGTTCTATTTTCCTCACAACCACGGTGGCACCTGCAGTTGCTACTGTCGTATGTATGATCTTTACATGGATCAAATATGGGAAACCGGATGTGTCTATGTGTCTGAATGCTTCTCTGGCAGGTCTTGTAGCAATCACAGCACCATGTGATGTGACGGATGCCTTTGGTGCGATTGCAATCGGAGCTGTTGCCGGACTTCTGGTTGTATTTGGTGTATGGCTTCTGGATCACGTACTTCACATTGACGATCCGGTTGGAGCCGTAGCTGTTCATTGTATGAATGGTATTTGGGGCACATTGGCTGTTGGTTTATTTGCCACAGATGCAGCGCCGGGATATAGTATTGCAAATGCTTCTGGAGAGACTTTAACTGGTCTGTTTTATGGAGGCGGTTTTGAATTATTAAAACTGCAGGTTACAGGATTTGCAGCGGTGGCTGCGTGGACAGCAGTTACAATTACGATCACATTCCTTTTGATTAAAGCAATCGTAGGTCTGCGTGTGGATCGTGAAGAGGAAATGCTTGGACTGGATGTGACAGAACATGGTCTTCCTTCTGCGTATGCCGGTTTTGCAATGCTTCCGGAATCCATTGAAGAAGGTGATTTCGAAGAAGAAAATAAACCTGTTATTGTGAGCGGAGATACGCCGATGGCAGATGCAATCCCTGTGAAAAGAGTTCCAACATTTGAGGAAGGTGCTCCTAAGTTTACAAAGATCGAGATTGTATGTAAGGAATCTAAATTTGAAGCTTTGAAAAATGCAATGATGAAACTTGGAATTACCGGTATGACAGTTTCTCATGTTTTAGGCTGTGGAGTACAGAAAGGAAAGCCGGAGTATTATCGAGGCGTACAGGTTGAAGCAAATCTGCTTCCAAAAGTACAGGTGGATATCGTAGTCAGTGCCGTTCCGGTTCGTAAAGTCATTGAAACAGCGAAGAAGGTGCTTTACACAGGTCACATTGGTGATGGTAAAATTTTTGTTTATGATGTGGAAAATGTAGTAAAGGTTCGTACTGGTGAAGAAGGCTTTGATGCGTTACAGGATGTAGAATAAAAATCAGGACAGATAAAAACTAAATATTGAAAAGGCATTTGAGAAAAGAGAAGTAGTGCAGGTGATCACTTACAGAGAGTGTGGGACAGTGAGAGCCACACAGCAGAGCCTGCATGAATAACACTTTTCGAGCTGCAATCCGAACGGGAAATCCTTAGTAGGTGCGACGTTACACCAAGCGTTAATGGCAGAACCATTTAATGGTTTGAAAATGAGAAAAAAGATAGGTGGCACCGCGAGCACAGCACTTGCCCTATAGAATGCTGAATCACTAGATTTACGGAGGATTATTCATATGTGTTCTATTATGGGTTATTGCAGCCGCAGTGCTGCCTTTGATGTTTTTATGAAAGGTTTTGAAAAGACCGTATCCAGAGGACCGGATGATACCCGTGTGGTTGAAACGGGAGACGGATTACTTGGATTTCACAGATTGGCAATCATGGGATTAACTCCATCCGGTATGCAGCCATTTCAGTATAGGAACAGTTATGTAGTCTGTAATGGAGAAATCTATGGATTTGAGAAACTGAAAGAAGAACTTTCAGAAAAATATACATTTAAGAGCGATTCCGATTGCGAAATTCTGTTGCCTATGTATCAGGAATATGGAACAGATATGTTCTCCATGCTGGATGCAGAATTTGCCTGTATTATTTATGATGGGGATACAAGAGAATTTATCGCGGCGAGAGATCCCATTGGAATCCGTCCATTGTATTATGGATATGACAAAGATGGAGCGGTGATATTTGCCAGTGAAGCAAAGAATCTGGTGGGACTGACGGATAAGATCATGCCATTTCCACCAGGACACTATTATAAAGGCGGTCAGTTTATCTGTTATTGTGATATTGCTAAAGTAGATACAGTCTGTCATGATGAATTAGAAGCTGTCTGTCAGAATATCCATGACAAGCTCGTGGCAGGCGTGGAAAAACGTCTGGTAGCAGATGCAAAGGTAGGATTTCTGCTTTCTGGCGGACTGGATTCTTCTTTGGTATGCGCCGTTGCTGCAAAGAAAAGTAAGGAGCCGATCAAGACCTTTGCGATTGGTATGAGTGAAGATGCCATTGATTTGAAATATGCAAAACAGGTGGCAGATTATATCGGAAGTGACCATACAGAGGTTTATATGACGCCGGATGAAGTGCTTTCTTCTCTGGAAACAGTCGTTCAGTTATTGGGAACTTATGATATTACAACGATTCGTGCATCCATGGGTATGTATCTGGTGTGTAAGGCAATCCATGAACAGACCGATATCCGTGTCCTTTTGACAGGGGAGATTTCTGATGAATTGTTTGGATATAAATATACGGATTTTGCACCGGATGCGGCGGCTTTTCAAAGGGAAGCAGAAAAACGAATTCACGAGCTTCATATGTATGATGTGCTCCGTGCAGATCGTTGTATCTCCGTAAACTCGTTGGAAGCAAGAGTTCCGTTTGGTGATCTGGATTTTGTAAAATATGTGATGGCAGTAGCCCCGGAATTAAAGTTGAATACTTATGGAAAAGGAAAATATCTGCTCCGTCATGCGTTTGAACAGGGTAGTTATCTGCCGGATGAGATTCTCTGGAGAGAAAAAGCAGCTTTTTCAGATGCAGTGGGACATTCTATGGTAGATTACCTGAAAGAATACGCAGACAAGCAATATACGGATGCAGAATTTGAAAGCAGATGTAAAAGCTATACCCATGCCAGACCATTTACAAAAGAATCCTTATTATATAGAGAGATTTTTGAAAAGTATTATCCGGGTCAGGCTGAGATGGTTGCAGATTTCTGGATGCCGAACAGGGAGTGGGAAGGATGCGATGTAAATGATCCTTCTGCAAGGGTACTATCTAACTATGGTGATAGCGGAAAATAAAATGAAGTAATGGAAAGATCGAGGCACTCAATCTTGATTTTGAAAAGACACAAAAAATTCACATAATTTATTAGCACTCATGCTTGACGAGTGCTAATAAAAGTACTATAACATAATTAGAAACAGGAGAAAGAAAGAACCACGAGTTCATGATTCTTCCTAAACATCCCCAGTTTCAAAATATAATTTGGAAAAGGAGCGATGATTATGTTAACACCTAGTATTTTTGGAGAAAATTTATTTGACGAGTTCTTTGATGATTTCTTTGATTTTCCGGTATTTGATGATCGGGCAATGAAGAAAGCACAGAAAAAACTGTATGGTCGTCATGCTGCAAACATGATGAAAACAGATGTGAAAGAACAGGATGATCATTATGAAGTGGATATCGATCTTCCGGGATTTAAGAAAGAGGAACTTTCACTAGAACTGAAGAATGGATATTTGATGATCAATGCAGCGAAAGGTCTCGACAAAGAGGAAAAAGAAGAAAAGACGGGAAGATTTGTCCGTCGTGAACGTTACGTAGGCAGTATGAGCAGATCGTTCTATGTGGGCGAGGATATCAGACAGGAAGATATTCATGCGAAGTACGAAAGCGGAGTATTAAGACTGTCTATTCCAAAGCAGGAAGAGAAAAAAGCGCAGATAGAAGATAAAAAGTATATTGCTATTGAAGGATAAATGCCTTTCAAAAAATGATAGTAATGTGAATTTGGCCCGGAGTCATTATGGCTTCGGGCTATTTATATGGAACGATTAACAGAGATATGGAACAAGAATTTTGAAATACCTATTGACATGGTAGGTAAATAATGGATATAATACAGAAAACAAAACCTACTTGAATGGTAGGTAATAAGGAGCTTGTTATGGGATTTTATTTTGAAAAGCTTGTACGAGAAAACTTTCGTTTTGGTCGAATGTGACAATCCGCAGTAAGCTAATTGAAATCATCGAAATTTATAAACGAAAGGAACTATATTATGTCAAAATACAGATTTGAAACACTTCAGCTTCATGTAGGACAGGAGGCTCCGGATCCTGTTACGGATGCACGTGCAGTGCCTATTTATGCAACCACTTCTTATGTTTTTCACGATTGTGCCCATGCGGCAGCACGTTTTGGACTTACAGATGCCGGAAATATTTATGGACGCTTAACGAACTCTACGCAGGATGTTCTGGAAATGCGTGTTGCTGCCTTAGAAGATGGTGTTGCTGCTTTGGCACTTGCTTCAGGAGCAGCTGCAATTACATATACCTTACAGGCTCTGGGACAAAATGGTGGACACTTTGTTGCACAGAAAACGATTTATGGCGGCAGTTACAACCTGCTGGCACATACACTTCCGGGGTTCGGAATCACAGCTTCCTTTGTCAATATACATGATCTTGATGAAGTGGAAGCTGCTATTGAGGAAAATACAAGAGCGATTTACATAGAAACGCTTGGCAATCCGAACAGTGATATTCCGGATATTGACGCATTGGCTGCGCTTGCCCATAGACATGGCTTACCTCTTGTGGTAGATAATACCTTTGGTACACCGTATTTTATTCGTCCAATTGAACATGGGGCTGATATTGTGGTACATTCTGCTACAAAATTTCTTGGAGGTCATGGAACTACTCTTGGTGGGGTCATTATAGATTCAGGCAAATTTGATTGGACTGCTTCAGGGAAGTATCCAGCCATCGCTGAACCGAATCCAAGTTATCATGGCGTTTCTTTTGTAAAAGCTGCCGGGTCAGCAGCCTTCGTTACTTATATCCGTGCAATTCTGCTTCGTGATACAGGAGCAACCATTTCTCCTTTTGCAGCGTTTTTATTATTGCAGGGAATCGAAACACTGTCGCTGCGTCTGGAGCGTCATGCAGAAAATACGAAGAAGGTGGTAAAATTTTTAAACGCTCATCCACAGGTTGAAAGAGTGAACCATCCATCTCTTCCTTCCCATCCTGATTATCCGCTTTATCAGAAGTATTTCCCGAATGGTGGAGCATCTATTTTTACATTTGATATTAAAGGGGGAGTGGAAGAGGCTTACAGGTTTATAGATCATCTGCAGATTTTTTCATTACTTGCAAATGTAGCTGATGTGAAAAGTCTTGTGATTCATCCTGCGACTACAACACACAGTCAGCTTTCGCCGGAGGAACTGGCTGAGCAGGAAATTAAGCCAAATACAATCCGGCTTTCTATTGGAACAGAACATATAGAAGATATTATCAATGATTTACAGCATGGGTTTGATGCGGTAGAATAAATAAAGGAGAGTGTTTGAGATGTCAAGAGTATATACTTCGGCAGAGCAGCTGATTGGAAAGACACCACTTTTGGAACTCACTCATATTGAAAAAGAATATGAGTTGCAGGCAAAAATTTTAGCCAAGCTGGAATACTTTAATCCAGCTGGCTCGGTAAAAGACCGTGTGGCAAAAGCAATACTGGATGACGCTGAGAGTACAGGCAGATTAAAACCTGATACAGTAATTATTGAGCCAACTTCCGGCAATACAGGTATTGGTCTCGCTTCTGTTGCAGCTGCCAGGGGGTATCGCATGATTCTTGTAATGCCTGATACCATGTCCGTAGAGCGACGTCAGCTTATGAAAGCATACGGAGCGGAACTTGTGCTTAGTGAAGGGGCGAAAGGCATGAAGGGAGCCATTGCGAAAGCAGAAGAGCTGGCCAATGAAATACCGAATAGTTTTGTTCCCGGACAATTTGTGAATCCTGCAAATCCTAAAGCCCATAGGGAGAGTACAGGCCCTGAAATATATGAGGATACAGATGGTAATGTGGATATCTTTGTAGCAGGCGTAGGTACCGGAGGTACAGTGACCGGTGTTGGTGAATATTTGAAAGAACAAAATCCGGATATTAAGATTGTGGCTGTTGAGCCGGCATCTTCAGCAGTGCTTTCTACAGGCATTGCCGGTTCGCATAAAATACAGGGCATTGGAGCAGGATTTGTTCCGGATATATTAAATACTTCCATTTATGATGAGGTTATTACGGTAGAGAATGAAGATGCTTTTGCAACCGGAAAACTCATGGGGCATAGAGAAGGGGTGCTTGTAGGCATTTCTTCCGGAGCAGCCTTATGGGCGGCAATCCAGCTTGCCAAAAGAGCCGAAAATAAAGGAAAAACAATTGTTGTATTGATGCCGGATACAGGAGATAGATATTTATCAACACCTCTATTTGCAGAATAAGGAAAGAAGGAACAAAGGAATGATGATCTCAACAAGGGGAAGATATGCTTTGCGTGTATTGCTTGATCTTGCAGAAAATCAGAATGAAGGTTATATAGCAATGAAGACGGTTGCAGAGCGACAGGAGCTGTCTCTAAAATATATCGAGAGAATTATGCCTGTACTTTCTAAAAACCATTATGTGGAAGGGGTACAGGGCAAAGGCGGCGGATACCGTCTGGCAAGGGAACCAAAAGATTATAGGATTGGAGATATATTAAGACTTGCAGAAGGGGAACTGGTTCCGGTTGCATGTCTGGAATGTAATGCAAAAACCTGTAAACGTGCAGATACATGTAAAACATTGCCCATGTGGAAAGAATTTCATCAGATGGTAAATCATTATTTTGACAATATTACTCTTTTGGATCTAATGAAATAGATCGATGAAAGTAGGAATTTTCAGATAAAATGGATTGACAAGATAAATATTTAGAGGTAGAATAACGTGCGTAAAGGCAAAGGCGTCTTTAAGTTAAAATAAACTTAAAGGCGCCTTTGTCTTTTTTTGTTGCCAAGCATATGAAAAAAACGTCCAGTGGATGTTTTTTGAGTTGTTTTGAAGTCACAGTGGAAAGGAGAAAAATGAAGATTACTATCGGACACTTATATCCTGACCTTTTAAATCTTTATGGAGATATTGGAAACGTCAGATGTTTGGTAAAACGATGTGAATGGCGCGGAATTGATGTAGAATTGAAGAATTTTGAAAGAGATGATGTGATTGATTTTTCAACGCTTGATATTGTTCTTTTAGGTGGTGGCTCTGACCAGAGTCAACAACGGGTATGCAGACAGTTACAACAAATAAAGGATTCCTTGTGGGAAAAGGTGCGATCAATAATCGCATGACCAATTTATTATTTCAGAAGATTGAGTCAGAAGGTGTACCGACCCATTTTGTGCAGGAATTGAATGACAGAGAGACCGCAGTACGCAAGGTGGAGATTGTTCCTTTGGAAGTGATTGTAAGAAATGTAGCGGCTGGAAGTTTCTCAAAAAGACTGGGTGTGGAAGAGGGCACGGTACTTGCGGAACCGACGATTGAATTTTCCTATAAAAATGATGAACTGGGAGATCCTCTGATCAATTCGCATTTTGCAAAGGCATTGCAGCTGGCAACGGAAAGTGAGATCAAAACGATAGAGGATTATGCATTTAAAATTAACGAAATCCTGAAAAGGGAATATTTGAAGGCTGGACTTCGGCTGATTGATTTTAAGATAGAATTTGGCCGTTTCCATGGCAGGATCATTCTTGCAGATGAGATTTCCCCGGATACCTGCCGTTTGTGGGATGTGGAAAGTGGAGAAAAGATGGATAAAGACCGTTTCCGCAGGGATTTAGGGGGCGTAGAGGATGCGTATATCCAGGTAGCGAAACGATTAGGATTAGAAATGGAGTAAGTAAAATATGAGAACAGATATTTATCAATCACCTTTATGTGAACGCTATGCAAGTAAAGAAATGCAGAGCATATTTTCAAATGACAGAAAGTTTTCCACATGGAGAAAACTCTGGGTAGCACTTGCAGAAAGTGAAAAGGAGCTGGGACTTCCGATCTCTGATGAGCAGATTGAGGAGATGAAAGCTCAGATTGACAACATTGATTATGAGAAAGCGAGACAGTACGAGAGTGAACTTCGCCATGATGTGATGGCGCATGTGCATACTTTTGGGGATGCCTGTCCGAAGGCAGCGGGAATCATACACTTAGGAGCGACCTCCTGTTATGTAGGGGATAATACGGATATTATCCTTATGCAGAGTGCGCTTTTACAGATTCGAAATCTTTTGTTAAATGCGATAGAAGCCCTTAGCGAATTTGCCATGGAATACAAGGCATTACCAACTCTTGCATATACCCATTTTCAGGCAGCTCAGCCTACAACTGTCGGAAAAAGAGCCTGTCTTTGGATGAACGACCTGCTGTTTGATATCGAACAGCTTGATTTTCAACTGAATAACTTGAAATTGCTTGGCTGTAAGGGAACTACCGGGACAGGTGCCAGCTTTCTGGAACTTTTCGACGGGGATGAAACAAAGGTGGAGCAGCTGGAGCAGAAAATTGCAGAAAAAATCGGCTTTTCAAAGTGTCAGAGTGTCAGCGGACAGACCTATACACGAAAAGCTGATTTTGCGGTTTTACAGGTATTATCCGGAATTGCACAGAGCGCATCAAAGTTTTCCAGTGATATACGTTTACTCAGCCATTTAAAAGAAGTGGATGAACCATTTGAAGAAAAGCAGATTGGTTCTTCTGCCATGGCATATAAGAGAAATCCAATGAGAAGCGAACGTATTGCGTCATTGGCACGTTTTGTGATCTGTGATCTGCAGAATACGGCAATCACAGCTTCGGCGCAGTGGTTTGAGCGAACGCTGGATGATTCGGCAAATAAAAGACTGGCTGTACCGGAAGCTTTTCTGGCAACGGATGCCATTTTGAATCTTTACATCAATGTGATCAGAGGCTTGAAGGTCTACCCAGCAGTCATTAAGAAACATTTAGATGCAGAGCTTCCATTTATGGCTACGGAAAATATTCTGATGTACTGTGTCAAGGCAAAAGGCGGAGACAGACAGGAGCTTCATGAAGCAATCCGTAAACATTCGATTATGGCAGCGGAGCAGGTAAAGCTCTATGGAAATGAGAATGATCTGATCGAACGTATCAGAAAGGATGAAATCTTTGGCTTAACGGCCATGGAGCTGGAAATTCTGTTGGATCCGATGAAGTTTACAGGAATGGCAGAACATCAGTGTGAGAAATTTGTAAATGAGACAGTCAAACCATTTCTTGCACAGGAACAGAGCGTAGAGATTGAAGCACAGGTAAATGTCTGATAGGAGGAGTTGCATATGCTTACATCAATTGTTGGAACCAACTGGGGAGATGAAGGAAAAGGCCGTATGGTAGATCTTCTCAGTGAAAATTATGATATTGTTGTCCGTTATCAGGGCGGAAATAATGCGGGGCATACCGTCATCAATGAAAAGGGGAAATTTGTCATGAATCTGATGCCATCTGGAATCTGCCGTGAAGATACGGTCAATATTCTGGGACCGGGCATTGTCATTGATCTGGAGCATTTATACGGAGAAGTACAGAAACTGGAAGAGAAAGGTGTGAAAGTAACACCGGAACATTTAAAGATCAGCGACAGGGCAACCATCTGTATGCCATATCATAAATTGCTGGATTGTCTGGAGGAAGAACGGCTTGGCGAAAAGAAGTTTGGCTCCACCAGAAGAGGGATTTCTCCGGTCTATGCAGATAAATACATGAAAAAGACGCTCAGAATGGGTGATCTTCTTCATATGGAACATTTGAAGGAGAGATTGAGAGATCTGGTAGAGTGGAAGAATCTGACTGTGGAAAAGGGATATGACCATTCAGGAATTTCTGCAAATGCCATGTATGAGTGGCTGGTGGATTATGGTACTTTTTTTGCTCCATTTATCTGCGATACGACTAATTATCTTGAGAATGCGATTAAAAATGGAAAATCTGTTTTATTCGAAGCACAGCTGGGAGCCCTTCGTGATATTGATTTTGGCATTTATCCATATACTTCTGCATCCACAACCCTTGCTTCTTATGCGCCAATCGGAGCTGGTGTACCTTTTGCAAAGCTGGATGAAAGTATCGGTATTATGAAAGCCTATTCAAGCTGTGTGGGGGAAGGACCTTTTACCTGTGAAATGTTTGGAGAGGAAGCAGATCAGCTTCGTACTGCAGGAGGCGAATATGGTGCAGCAACCGGAAGACCAAGAAGAGTGGGAGGCTTTGATGTGGTTGCTTCCAGATATGGGACAAAGATGCAGGGCTGCAGCTTTGTGGCACTTACAAAGCTGGATGTGCTTTCTTATATGGAAAAAATCCCGGTATGTACAGCCTATGAGATTGCTGGAAACAGAGTAGACACATTCCCATCCGGTATCGAAGAACTTAACTGCGCAAAACCGATCTATGAATATCTTCCGGGATTTCAGTGTGATATCAGCGGCTGCAGAACAGTAGATGATCTTCCAAAAGAGGCACTGGAATATATCCGTTATATTGAAAAGGCAGTCGAGTGCCCGATTAAGTACGTGTCTGTTGGTGCCGAACGTGATGCCTACATCACAATGTTTTAGGAGAAGAGGAAAGATGCAGAATCAAAAAATACTAATTTTAAATTTTGGCGGACAGTATGACCAGTTAATTGCCAGGAGAGTAAGGGAATGCAGCGTCTATTGTGAGGTCAAGCCTTATACTATGACACTTTCCGAGATTCGGGCATTTGACCCCATTGGCATTATCTTCACTGGCGGACCGGACAGTGTATATAAAGAAAATTCTTATCATCCGGCAGAAGGTATTTTTGAGTTAGGTATTCCGATCTTGGGTATCTGTTATGGCTGTCAGTTGTTAGCACACCATTTGGGCGGTGTAGTTACGGCGGCAGAAAATGAAAACGCCAGAGAATATGGAAAAACACTTACTTTTTATGATACTTCCTGTCTGCTGTTTGACGGACTGGATGAGGAGAGTATTTCATGGATGAGTCATGGTGACTACATGAAGAAAGTACCGGAAGGATTTGGGCTGGTTGCCTATAGTGGAAAATGTCCAAATGTAGCCATTTGTGATGAAAACAGAAAATTCTATGGTGTACAGTTTCATCCAGAAGTAAATCATACAGAGAATGGAACTGCCATGATCCGGAACTTTTTATATAAAGTCTGTGGTGCAGTGGGCGACTGGACGATGGAAGGCTATATGCAGCGCAGCATTAAAGAAATCCGAAACAAGGTGGGAACAGAGAAGGTTCTTTTGGCTTTGTCGGGAGGCGTGGATTCTTCTGTTTGTGCAGCTCTGTTTGCAGAAGCAGTGGGTTCTCAGCTTACCTGCGTGTTCGTGGATCATGGACTTCTTAGAAAAGAGGAAGGTGATGAGGTAGAAAAAGCATTTGCAAAGTGGAATCTCAACCTGATCCGTGTAAATGCCGAAGAACGTTTCTTAAAAAAACTGGAAGGCATCACAGAACCGGAGCAGAAACGCAAGATCATCGGAGAAGAATTTATCCGCGTGTTTGAGGAAGAAGGTAAAAAAATTGGCAGAACTGATTATCTGGCACAGGGAACCATTTATCCGGATGTAATCGAATCTGGCAAAGAAAATGCAGAAACCATAAAGAGCCATCACAATGTTGGTGGCTTGCCGGATTTTGTGGATTTTAAAGAAATCATAGAACCGTTGAGGCTGCTGTTCAAGGATGAAGTACGGGAACTGGGAAGACAGCTTGGACTTCCGGAATATATGGTGATGCGGCAACCATTTCCGGGACCGGGTCTTGCCATCCGTGTGATAGGAGAAATAACAAAAGAAAAGCTGGATATTTTAAGGGATGCAGATGCCATTTTCCGTGAGGAAATTGTAAAAGCGAAGCTGGAAACACAGATGAACCAGTATTTTGCAGTGCTTACCAATATGAAATCAGTAGGTGTCATGGGAGATGGACGTACTTATGACTGGGCAGTCGCGCTTAGAAGTGTGACAACTGAGGACTTTATGACAGCAGACTGGTCGAGGATTCCATATGAGATATTGGATAAGGTGTCGAGCCGTATTGTGAGTGAAGTGCCCCATGTGAACCGTGTTCTTTATGATATTACAAGCAAGCCTCCGGCAACGGTGGAATTCGAGTAAGGAAGTGAAATTGCATGACAAAATATATCTTTGTGACTGGAGGTGTGGTATCCGGTCTTGGAAAAGGGATTACAGCTGCTTCGTTAGGCAGGCTTTTAAAAGCAAGGGGTTTAAAGGTAGCAGCGCAGAAATTAGACCCATATATTAATGTAGACCCTGGAACTATGAGCCCGTATCAGCATGGCGAAGTATATGTGACAGAAGATGGAGCAGAAACGGACCTGGATCTGGGGCATTATGAGAGATTTATTGATGAAGATCTAAATCAATATTCCAACCTGACTACAGGAAAGGTTTACTGGAATGTATTGAACAAGGAACGAAGAGGCGAATATCTTGGTTCTACGGTTCAGGTGATTCCGCATATCACTAATGAGATTAAGGAATTTGTGTACCGTGTAGGAAAAAAGACGGATGCAGATGTAGTGATCACGGAGATTGGAGGAACCATTGGAGATATTGAATCCCAACCATTTCTGGAAGCAGTACGTCAGATTTCATTGGAGGTTGGCAGGGAGAACAGTTTGTTTATTCATGTGACTTTAGTCCCTTATTTAAGTGGCTCAGAAGAACATAAGTCAAAGCCAACCCAGCATTCTGTCAAGGAGCTTCGAGGGATGGGTATCAATCCAAATATTATTGTCCTGCGTTCTGACAAACCGTTGGAGGAGTCCATTTTCCAAAAAATTGCTCTTTTCTGCAATGTGAAACCGGATTGCGTGATTGAAAACAGAACGTTACCGAACCTCTATGAAGCACCGCTGATGTTGGAAAAGTCCGGATTTTCAGATGTGGTGTGCAGAGAGCTTCATATGGAAGTACCAGAACCGGACTTGTCAGATTGGGAGCAGATGGTGGAACGTATCCAAAAGCGTTCCAAAGTAGTGCATATCGGTCTGGTTGGAAAGTATGTAAAGCTCCATGATGCATACCTGTCTGTGGCAGAAGCAATGAACCATGCAGGGTATGAACTGAATACATTTGTGAAAATCCATTGGATTGATTCAGAAGCGATTACAAAGGAAAGAGTAAATGATATTTTAAAGAATCTGGATGGAATTATTGTTCCGGGTGGATTTGGGAATCGCGGCATTGAGGGAATGATCCTGTCAGCAAACTATGCCCGTGAAAATGAGATTCCTTACCTGGGGATTTGTCTGGGAATGCAGATTGCCGTGATTGAATTTGCAAGGAATGTTCTGGGGCTTAAAAATGCTCATTCAGGTGAGTTTGATGAGCAGTGTGAGACAAAAGTCATTGATTTTATGCCGGGGCAGAGTGACGAAATTGATAAAGGAGGTACGCTCCGTCTGGGAAGCTATCCATGCAGTATAAAAGCAGGAACGAAACTGGAGCAGTGCTATGGAGAAAAAATGATTCATGAACGTCATCGTCATCGTTATGAATTCAATAATAAATACCGGGAGATGGTGACGGAAGCGGGACTTGTGATCAGCGGTACCTCCCCGGATGACAGACTGGTGGAAACAATCGAAATAAAGGAACATCCATTTTACGTTGGTGTCCAGTTCCATCCGGAATTTAAGAGCCGGCCAAACCAGTCCCATCCGCTGTTTAAAGGATTTATTTCGGCGGCTTTAGAGAAGTCGGAAAGAAAAGAGGAGTAGAAAATGTGTGGAATTGTTGGAGTTGCAGGAAAAAAGGAAGCTTTGCCAGTATTGCTGGATGGTCTGGAACGACTGGAATACAGAGGATATGATTCCGCAGGAGTTGCAGTTGTATCGTCGGATGGCGACCTGCAGGTAAAAAAAAGCAAAGGACGCTTGGCGGTTCTGCGTGAAATATTAGATACACAAAAGCCCTTGTCGGGGAATATTGGAATTGGTCACACCAGATGGGCAACCCATGGAGAACCAAATGATACCAATGCTCATCCACATGTTGGGCAGGAGGGAAAAATCGCAGTCGTCCACAATGGCATCATAGAAAATTATCTGGAGATTAAACATGCTCTTATCCGTAAAGGTGTGAAGTTTTCTTCTGATACGGATACAGAAGTGATCGTACAGCTACTGGAATATTATTATAGGAAGAAATCCAATCTGTTGGATGCAGTGTATGCCGTATTGAATCGTATCAAGGGTGCTTATGCCATGGGGATTCTATGTTCCGATTGTCCGAATCAAATGATTGCGGCAAGGAAAGATGCCCCTCTGCTGATCGGATATGGTGAGGATGGAAATTATATTGCCTCTGACGTTACCGCGTTACTTGCATATACAAGGACCGTTACTTACATGGAAGATGATGAGGTGGCAGTGCTCACAGCAGATGATGTTCAGATTTACGACCGTGACAGATTTTCATTGGAAAAAGAAAAACATGAGATAGAGTGGGATGTTTCTGCGGCAGAAAAGGGCGGATACGCCCATTTTATGCTGAAAGAGATCATGGAGCAGCCGGAAGCAGTACGAAAAACAATTTCCCCGAGACTTTCGGATGGAGAAATCGTGCTGGAAGAATTAGGCGATGCAAAAGAGCTGATGATGAATATTTCAAGAATTTATCTTGTGGCATGTGGCTCTGCCTATCATGTAGGCATGGTAGGCAAATATGCATTGGAGAAACTTCTTAAGATTCCGGTGGAAGCCTGTCTTGCATCCGAGTTTCGATACAGCGAACCTCTGCTGGGAGAAACGGCACTGGTAATCGTCATCAGCCAGTCGGGAGAAACACTGGATTCCATGGCGGCGCTTCGGGAAGCAAAGCGAAGGGGTTCAAAGGTTCTGTCTATTGTAAATGTTATGGGAAGCTCCATAGCAAGGGAATCAGATTATGTTCTTTATACCTGGGCAGGGCCGGAAATTGCAGTAGCCACTACAAAAGCATATACCACGCAGATGGTGCTTTTGCTGATGCTGGGAGTTTTTCTTGCAAAAGGAGCAGGAAGATTGAATCGGGAAGAATATGCGGCAATGATCAGTGAGATGCAAAGTTTGCCAGAAAAGATAAGTATGGTTCTGAATGACCTGGACCATTACCAGAAAGCAGCCTCCAGATATTTTAACCATAACAGTGTTTTCTATATTGGACGAAATTTGGATTATGCGTTGGGGCTGGAAGGAAGTTTAAAACTGAAAGAAATTTCCTATATTCATTCAGAATCCTATGCGGCAGGAGAACTGAAACATGGAACCATTTCTCTGATTGAACCGGGAACCCTGGTGGTCGCCCTGGCAACCTATGAGCCGTTGGCAGAGAAATCCCTGTCCAATATTGTTGAAGTAAAATCCAGAGGCGCAGAAGTAATCGCAATGACGACAGAGCAGACAGCAGCGCTGATCTGCAGTCAGGCATCCGAATTGTTTGTGATACCAAAGACCCATTCCCTTTTGCAGCCGGTTCTCGGAGTGATTCCTTTGCAGCTTTTTGCCTATTATGTCGCACTGAATCGCGGCTGTGATATTGATAAACCTAGAAACTTGGCAAAATCTGTTACAGTAGAATGATACGCAGGAGGTAAAGAGTATGGCGATTCACGAAGAATGTGGTGTATTCGGTGTGATGAGTACACAAAAAGAAAATGTTGCAGGAATTGTCTATTATGGATTGTATGCCCTGCAGCACAGAGGACAGGAAAGCTGTGGAATTGTTGTAAATGACGATGGCGTGTTTTCTTCCTATAAGGATCTGGGACTTGTAAGCGATGTGTTTTCAAAAGATACGCTGTCGCATTTGCCGGAAGGAACGATGGCAGTGGGGCATGTAAGATATGGTACAACCGGCGGGACAACACGAAATAATTGCCAGCCCATTGAAGTCAACCACCAGAAAGGGAAGATGGCACTGGCACATAACGGGAATTTAACGAATGCATTGGAGCTTCGGGATAAGCTGGAACTGTCAGGGGCGATTTTTCACACCACCAGTGATACAGAAACCATTGCCTATGTGATTACTAGAGAAAGACTGATGACACCAAGCATTGAAGAAGCGGTAAGCAATACCATGAATTTACTGGAGGGAGCTTATTCCCTTGTTTTGATGTCATCTACAAAGATGATCGCTGCAAGAGATCCTTATGGATTTCGACCGCTGTGTTATGGACAGATGCCGGATGGAACCTATGTGGCGGCATCAGAAAGCTGTGCATTAGCAGCGGTAGGGGCAAAATTTATCAGAGATCTGCTCCCGGGCGAGATTCTGGTATTTCGTCAAAGTGGTGTGGAATCAAGGAAAGAACACTGTGGAAAACAGAAAAAGAAAACCTGTATTTTTGAATATATCTATTTTGCGAGGCCGGATTCCGTCATAGATGGGGTGTCCGTCCACGAATCACGTATGAGAGCGGGTGCTCTGCTGGCAGAAAGTTATCCGGTGGATGCAGATATTGTGATCGGAGTTCCGGACAGTGGACTGGATGCAGCGCTTGGATACGCAAATAAATCTGGTATTCCATATGGCATGGGACTGATCAAAAACAAATATATTGGAAGAACATTTATTTCTCCGGGACAAAATGAGCGTTTAGATAAAGTCAGAATTAAGCTGTCACCTGTAAAGTGTGTGATTGATGGGAAACGGGTTGTACTCATTGACGATTCTATCGTAAGAGGTACAACCAGCAAGCGTATTGTAAAGCTTTTGCGTGACGCCGGAGCGAAAGAAATCCATATGAGAATATCAGCTCCTCCATTTTTACACCCCTGCTATTATGGAACGGATATTGATTCCGAAGAAAATCTGATTGCTAGTCATCATAGCACGGAAGAGATTGCAAAGATGATTGGAGTAGATTCTTTGGGCTATTTGGGTGTAGAGAAGTTAAGTGAGCTGATTGGCAGTGAGAATTATTGTGCTGCCTGCTTTCATGGAGAATATCCAACCAAAATTCCGACAGATCTCCGTAAAGACCGTTTTGAAAGGAAACTGTCTAAACGGGTTTAGATAAAGAGGTGTAAACATTATGAAAAAATTTGACAAAAAACTGATTCTGCCGGATGGCAGTGAGTATTACGGATATGGATTTGGTTCCAGTGATGAGAGAATCACGGAAATCGTATTCAATACCTCTCCGGTGGGGTATCAGGAAATTCTTTCTGATCCATCTTATACTTACCAGACGGTGGTGATGGCATATCCGTTGATCGGGAATTATGGGATTGCAGAAGACGATTTTGAAACAGAAATTCCTACGATTGGCGGACTGGTTGTCAGAGATTATAATGATCAGCCATCCAACTTTCGCAGTCAATATACATTATCAGAGATCATGAAGAAATATCAGATTCCAGGAATTTATGGAATTGATACAAGAAAACTGGTTCGCTCTATCCGTGATTTGGGAAGCAGAAAAGTATTGATTACAGATGCTGATACTTCTCTGCAGGAGGGACTTTGCAAATTGGGTTCCTATGAAGTACCAAAAGATGCGGTAGCTTTTGTGAGCAGAAAAGAAATTCAGAAATACAGGATTCCGGATGGAAAATATCATGTGGCTGCCATTGATTGTGGTATGAAGCAGAATATTGTGAGAAGTTTCAATAAACTGGGCTGTAATGTGACGATATTCCCATGGGATACCTCCATAGAAGAAATAGAAAAAATGAAGCCGGACGGAATCTTTTTATCTAATGGTCCGGGAGATCCGATGGATGTGCAGCCGGTCATAGAACTGGTGAGAGACTTACTGGGAAAATATCCAATCTTTGGAATCTGCCTCGGGCATCAGATTATTTCCCTTGCATATGGGGCAAGGACCTATAAGTTAAAGTTTGGACACAGAGGAGGAAATCATCCGGTTAAAAATCTTCTGACAGGAAAGATAGAGATTACTTCCCAGAACCATTCCTATGCGGTGGACTGGGATAGCCTCGCGAATACCCGACTGAAAGTCACACACCTGAATATACTGGATCAGACAGTAGAAGGTGTTGCCTGTGAGGAGGACAAGGTGTTTAGTGTGCAGTATCACCCGGAAAGTGCACCGGGCCCGCAGGACAGCGGTTATCTGTTTGAACAGTTTATAAAAATGATGGAGGGAACAAAAGATGGCGAAAAGAACTGATCTAAAGAAAATACTTGTCATTGGTTCCGGCCCGATTGTGATTGGTCAGGCGGCAGAATTTGATTATGCCGGTACACAGGCCTGTCTTGCATTAAAAGAAGAAGGGTATGAAGTTGTGCTTTGTAATTCTAACCCGGCAACGATCATGACCGATACCAGCATTGCAGATAAGGTGTACATGGAGCCGTTGACATTGGAATATGTAGCAAAGATTGTTCGTTATGAGCGACCGGATGCGATTGTGCCGGGAATTGGTGGTCAGACCGGACTTAATCTGGCGATGCAGCTTGAGAAAAAAGGCATTTTAAAAGAGTGCCGTGTAGAACTTTTGGGAACCAGCAGTGAGAGTATTGAAAGGGCAGAGGATAGAGAACTTTTTAAAGAGCTTTGTGAAAGTTTAGGAGAGCCGGTGCTTCCGTCTGCCATTGCCAATACGGTGGAGGACGCCATAAAGGCTGCTGAGGATATCGGCTATCCGGTGGTGCTTCGTCCTGCATTTACCCTTGGTGGAACTGGTGGTGGTTTTGCTGATAATGAGCAGGAATTTCAGGGATTGATTAAGAATGCCCTTGCTTTATCACCGGTTCATCAGGTGCTGATAGAAAAAAGCATCAAAGGTTTTAAAGAGATTGAATATGAAGTGATCCGTGATGCCAATGACACAGCGATCACGGTCTGCAATATGGAAAATCTGGACCCGGTAGGAATTCACACGGGAGATTCCATTGTGGTGTGTCCGTCACAGACACTGACGAATAAAGAATATCAGATGCTCCGTGACAGTGCTTTGAAAATCATCCGTGCCTTGAAGGTGGAGGGAGGCTGCAATGTACAGTTTGCGCTTGATCCGGATTCTTTTCAGTATTATCTGATTGAGGTAAATCCGCGCGTATCCCGTTCCTCTGCATTGGCATCAAAGGCAAGCGGATATCCGATTGCAAGGGTATCGGCGAAAATCAGTGTGGGAATGACTCTGGATGAGATTATGCTGGTAAATACACCTGCATCCTTTGAACCGGCACTGGATTATGTGGTAACAAAAATGCCCCGTTTTCCATTTGATAAATTTACCGATGCCAATCAGAAGCTGGGTACACAGATGAAAGCAACCGGGGAAGTCATGAGTGTTGGCAGAACCTTTGAGGAGAGTCTGTTAAAAGCAATCCGTTCTCTGGAAACAGGCGTAAATCATCTGTACATGGAAAAGTTTGAAAAAGAAGATAAAAAGGCTTTGATGGAATATATCAAAATCGGTACAGATGATCGTATCTTTGCCATTGCCCAACTGCTCCGAATGGGTGAGCCGATTTCCGATATCAGGGAGCAGACACGTATTGACTGTTTCTTCCTTGATAAGATGAAAAAGATCATTGATATGGAGAAAGAATTGAAACAGTGTATTGGCAACAAGGAGCTTTTGTATCAGGCAAAGAAGGCTGGCTTCTCAGATAGGGCAGTTGGATGGCTATGGAATATGACGGAAACAGATATTTATGAAATGCGCAAGACACATGGCATTTTCCCGGTCTATAAAATGATTGATACCTGTGCATCAGAATTTGAAAGCTATGTTCCGTATTTTTATTCGACTTATGAGGATGAAAATGAATCCATTGTGGAAAAAAGGAAGAAAATCATCGTATTGGGTTCCGGTCCTATTCGTATCGGTCAGGGCGTGGAGTTTGATTATTCCACGGTACATGCAGTGAAAACCATTAAAGAAGCCGGATATGAGGCGATCATCATCAATAATAATCCGGAAACTGTGTCAACGGATTATACCACATCCGACAAGCTGTATTTTGAGCCTCTTTGTGTGGAAGATGTGATGAATGTAATTGAATTAGAAAAGCCGGATGGCATTATCGCCTCTTTAGGCGGTCAGACTGCAATCAATCTGGCAAAGCCTTTGGAAGAACGAGGTGTAACGCTGATTGGCACCGATTGTGCTGCAATCGAAAAAGCAGAAAACAGAGATGCTTTTGAAAAGCTGTTATCAGAGCTTTCTATTCCACAGCCGAAAGGACAGGCGGTAACCAATATTGAAGATGGTGTGAAGGCAGCAGAAGAGATTGGTTATCCGGTATTGGTTCGTCCAAGCTTTGTGCTGGGCGGAAGAGCCATGCAGATTGTGGCTAAGGAGGAATATTTGCGCCATTATCTGAAAACAGCAGTGGAAATCGACGAAGACAAACCGGTTTTGGTGGATAAATATATCTGTGGGAAAGAAGTAGAAATTGATGCCATTTGTGACGGTACGGACGTATTTGTTCCGGGAATCATGGAACTGGTAGAAAGGACCGGGGTTCATTCCGGCGATTCCATCAGCGTTTATCCTACATTTAGTATTTCGGACAAAGTGAAAGAAACGATTCTGGATTATGCGAAAAAGCTGGGGCTTGGAATCGGCATCATTGGTTTATTTAATATTCAGTTTATTGTGGATAAAGAAGAACAGGTATTCATCATCGAAGTAAACCCGCGTTCTTCCAGAACCGTTCCGTTTTTATCTAAAGCAACCGGTTATCCGCTGGCTGATATTGCAACAAAGGTCATTCTTGGAAAGAGTCTGAAAGAACAGGGAATTGAGCAGATCTATCCAAAAGAGAAAGAAAGATGGTATGTGAAAGTACCTGCATTCTCTTTTGCAAAATTAAATGGGATGGATGCGTACCTGTCACCGGAAATGAAATCCACAGGGGAAGCCATCGGATATGATAAAAAGCTTCACAGAGCAATGTATAAGGCCATGATTGCTTCCGGTATTCGTGTGCAAAATTATGGAACTGTCATTGTGACGCTTGCAGATGAGGATAAAGAGGAAGCACTTCCGCTGATCAGACGCTTTTATGATATGGGCTTTAATATAGAAGCAACCTCTCTTACGGGAGAGCATTTGAAACAGCATGGAATCCGTACCCGTATACTGGGGAAACCATCAGAAGGCAGCAGTGAGATACTGGATGCGATCCGTGCAGGATACGTCAGCTATGTCATCAATACCCGTGCAATTCTTTCCGGCGTTCATTATGAAGATGGTGTTGCAATCCGAAGTGCGGCAACACAGAACAATATCACCATGCTCACTTCTCTGGATACGGTAAAGGTACTTTTAGATGTGTTGGAGGAAGTGACTATTGGAGTGTCAACGATAAATGCAGAATGAAAGGAGAATAACATGATCAGACCAAATATGCATTACAGCGAATTAAAAGATTCCTATCTTTTTTACAATATTGCTCAGAAAACAAAGGCTTATGTAGAGCAACATCCAGGAGTAAAGCTTTTAAGAATGGGTATTGGAGATGTTTCACTGCCATTGTGCGATGCTGTAATCAAGGCATTACATGAAGCTGTAGATGATCAGGCTTCCAAAGACAGTTTTCATGGGTATATGCCGGAATGTGGAGCCCCTTTTTTGAGAGAAACGATTGCAAAGCATTATAAGAACAGAGGCATTTGCCTATCTGTGGAGGAAGTTTTTGTGTCCAGCGGAGCCAGTGATGAACTGGGAGATATTTTGGATTTGTTTGACCGTTCCTGTTCTGCATTAGTCATTGAACCGGCATATCCTGCATATGTGGATGCAAATGTTATGGCAGGGCGTAAGATTGTACATCTTGCATCCGGAGAAGAAAACGGTTTTCTTCCGGAACCGAGTGAAGAAACAAAAGCTGATTTACTCTATATATGCTCACCAAACAATCCTACCGGGGCAGTTTTTTCTCGTAATCAGCTTCAGGCATGGGTGGATTTCGCAAATGAGAATGGTTCCGTGATTCTCTTTGATGCAGCATATGAGGCTTTTATTGAGGATGAAACACTTCCACATAGTATTTATGAATTGGATGGTGCAAAAACGTGTGCGATTGAAATCTGCTCTTTGTCTAAGACTGCCGGATTTACAGGAACCCGCCTGGGATATACTGTGATTCCAAAAGCACTGAACAGAAATGGAATGAGTTTTAATGAGATGTGGGTGCGTAACCGTACAACAAAGACCAACGGAGTATCCTATATCATTCAGAAAGGTGGAGCAGCAGTTTTTACGAAAGAAGGACAAAAGCAGATTCATGAGAACATCCAGATTTATAAGAATAATGCAAAGAAACTGATGGAAGCACTTGACAAACTTGGAATCTGGTATTGTGGTGGAAAGAATGCCCCATATATCTGGATGAAATGCCCAAATGGAATGGGAAGCTGGGAATTCTTTGACTATCTGTTACATGAAATCCAGGTGGTAGGAACACCGGGAGAAGGATTTGGAGCCTGTGGAGAAGGCTATTTCCGATTTTCAACTTTCGGTTCTCCAGAGGATACAAAAGAAGCGGCAGATAGGCTTGTAAAGTTACTTTCAAAATAAGAAAAGAGGTGCAGAATATGTTTGATGCAGGAAAAGTGACCAGAGAATGCGTAGAATGGATCAGGAATTTTTTTAAAATGAATGGTCAGGGATGTAATGCAGTTGTTGGAATTTCCGGTGGTAAAGACAGTTCCGTAGTAGCTGCTTTATGTGTGGAAGCACTGGGAAAAGAACGAGTGATTGGGGTGTTGATGCCATGCGGAGAACAGACGGATATTGACATGGCATATAGACTGGTAGATCATCTGGGTATCAGATACTTTTGTATAAACATAAAGGAGTCTGTAGATGCTGTTATAAAAAGCATTGGACTTGCAGTGGGCATAGCAGCAGGAATGAATAAAGAAAAATGTCTGGATATCATGAAAGGGATCGAAGCGAATGTAAAAGAGCGGTTAGGGGAGTATTTGTAGAAAAAAGAATAGAAAAGGAAAAAGAATGAATATTGTATTGATTATTGCATGGGTACTTGCACTTATATCTGCCATTGTAGTTCCGCCGGATAGTGCATATTTAAGTTATATTGATTTTCATACGCTTGGGCTTTTGTTTTGTCTGATGGCAGTGATGGCAGGAGCAAATCGTCTCGGCGTGTTCCGGCAGGCAGCCGATAGATTACTTACAAAAGTAAAAAACAGTCACCAGTTGGAGTTGATACTTGTTTTTTTATGTTTTATATCCAGTATGCTGATTACCAATGATGTGGCGCTTATCACATTTGTGCCATTTGCAATTCAGGTATTAGAGATGTCTGACCGGAGGGAGAGCATTATTTTGGTGGTTGTGTTACAGACAATAGCAGCGAACCTTGGAAGTATGTTTACCCCAATTGGAAATCCCCAAAATCTTTATCTGTATTCTAAATCGGGGATGGGAGTGGGAGAATTTCTTATATTGATGCTCCCGTATACTGTTCTTGCGGCGGTGTTACTTTTCGTGACCATTGTCCTTCGAAAAAAACAGCCGTTGCACACGTTACAGATTGCTTCGGAAGTATCTTTCAAGAACTATCGGAAGCAAGTGATCTATGCGGTTTTGTTTGTGCAGTGTCTGCTCTGTGTGGCACAGATATTGCCCGCATGGTTTGTCACTATTGTGACAGTTTTTGTTGTATTTTTCACAGATAGGGATACGTTAAAGGTGATTGACTATTCTTTGCTGCTTACATTTGCGGGATTTTTTATTTTTATCGGAAATATGGGACGTATTCCGGCTTTTTGTGATTTTTTAAAAGGAATCATCAGTGGCAATGAAATACTCACAGCAGTAGCTTCTTCACAGGTCATCAGCAATGTTCCGGCTGCGCTGTTATTGTCCGGATTTACACAGAAATGGGAAGCTTTGATTGTCGGAACAAATATCGGAGGGCTTGGAACATTGATTGCATCAATGGCGAGTTTGATTTCTTACCGGCTTATTGTAGCCTCTGGACCTAGTCGAAAAGGAAAGTATATTTTGTACTTTACAATTGCAAATATTTTATTTTTGATGGTGTTTATTCTGGCTGCATTTATGTTTTCATGATAATAGCACAGAAATATCGGGAAAAAGGTAATTACATCTAATAATGGAAAGGTGGAACGATAAAATGAATGAACAAAGTATCATCCGCGAGTATCTGACATTTACAGGGAGAGTCCAGGGAGTCGGATTTCGGTATCGGGCAAAGCATGCAGCAGACAGTGTGGGAGTTACCGGATGGGTAACAAATGAGTGGGATGGCAGTGTTGTGATGGAAGCACAGGGGACAGCAGAGCAGATTAACAGGGTTCTGAAGATGATTAATCAGAGTCCGTATATTCAGATTTCATGGATAGATAGAAAACCACTTCCTAAAGAGC
>PPYF01268075.1_pt1 | contig 43417 bp, 29 predicted proteins | sample 1559871 | NCBI WGS metagenome assembly PPYF01 (sample SAMN08240021, study PRJNA423297) | Human gut metagenome, whole genome shotgun sequencing project.
AGTAAATAAGGGTAACTTCACAGCCACCCTTATTCGATTTAACCAAAACCTTAACTATGAAAAAATTTACGTTTTTCGAATGCAAATATAACGGTGGGATTCGAACTATGCAAGCGTTTGCGTAATTATTTTTAAGAATCTTGCTTATTTAAATTATATTAACATATAGTATGGTAAATCAAGAAAACGGTGTGGACTTAAAATCCGCTACCCAAAGCGATGAACGAAAGTTGTTTATCGAGACCTACGGCTGTCAGATGAATGTGGCGGACAGCGAAGTTGTAGCTTCTATCATGAAGATGGATGGCTATAGTATGACGGAGAATATCGAGGAGGCGGATGCCATCTTCGTGAATACTTGCTCCGTACGCGACAACGCCGAACAGAAAATCTATGGGCGGCTACAGTATTTCCAGTCTTTAAAACGGAAAAAGAAGTCCTTAATTGTCGGTGTATTGGGATGTATGGCCGAACGAGTGAAGGAAGATCTGATCCATGTGCATCATGCCGACTTGGTGGTAGGACCGGATTCTTATCTGGACTTGCCGAACTTGGTGGGAGCGGTAGAGCACGGAGAGAAAGCGATCAACGTGGAGCTTTCTACCCAAGAGACCTATAAGGATGTTATTCCTTTGAAGTTACCGGGCGTACATATCTCCGGTTTCGTGTCTATTATGCGCGGTTGTAATAATTTTTGTACGTATTGCATCGTACCTTATACAAGAGGACGCGAGCGTAGCCGGGATATCGAGAGTATCTTGAATGAGATACGGGATATGCACGAGAAAGGCTTTAAGGAAGTTACGTTGTTGGGACAAAATGTAAACTCCTATTCTTTCGAGAAAGAAGGTGAGACCATAACCTTCCCGATCTTGTTGGATCGTGTGGCGAAAGAGGTTCCCGATATGCGAATTCGTTTTACGACCTCCCATCCGAAGGACATGAGCGATGATACCTTGCGTGTGATTGCCGCGAACGACAATATCTGTAAGTTTATCCATCTACCTGCCCAATCCGGCAGCAGTCGCATCTTGAAGGTCATGAATCGTAAATATACCCGTGAATGGTATCTGGACCGTATAGCGGCGATCCGTCGTATCGTACCGGATTGCGCTATCTCGACTGATTTATTCTGCGGTTTCCATTCCGAGACCGAGGAGGATTATCAAGAGACTTTATCCTTGATGCGTGAAGTGGGATATGATAGTGCTTTCTTATTTAAATATTCCGAACGTCCGGGTACATATGCCGCTAGCCATTTGGAGGATAATGTACCGGAAGAAGAGAAGGTACGTCGTTTGCAAGGTATGATCGATTTGCAAAATAAGTTGTCCGAGGAAAGTAACTTGCGGGATATAGGCAAGACTTTCGAGGTTCTGATAGAAGGATTCTCGAAACGTTCCCGTGAGCAATTGTTCGGACGAACCAGCCAAAACAAGGTGGTTATCTTTGACAAGAAGAACTATCATGTAGGTCAATTCATAAAAGTCAAGATCCATAAGGCTTCCTCGGCAACCCTGTTCGGGGAACCTGTGGAGGAATAAGAAAAAGAAAACGCCAATACGTTCCATTTCGAGCGATATTGGCGTTTCTCTTATTATCTTCTATCTTTGGAATATCTCCGGGTATTTGTTGATGAAATAAACCGGCGTGCAACTCCATGCGTGGCAATAACTATTGATCGGGAAAAATCCGTAAGGTGATAATTCGTCATTGTTCGGATCATATACCTCCCAGAATGTATCGGCTCCTTTATTCACCATGCCGCCCCAATAACTGGTTAAGAGCGAACGGGCCTCTTGCCGCATTCCACATTTCAACAAGGCTTCCATTACATAATGATAAGCGTACGGACATCCCGGATAGCATGCGTCGGGCATCGATAGGACGGTGGCCATCGCTTTTGCTCCTTCCTTGGCGGTAAGCGTCTCCGATAGGATCATCCACACTTGTGATAGGTAAGACACCTGACGGTTAGGGCCGCTTACGATCACCCCGTTCTTTTGGTCATAGAATGTTTTCCGGGCGGCTTTCTTTATCTGGCCGGCGATACGAGGCCAGTCTCCAGCCTCCTTCTCTTTTCCCAGCATTTTAGCCAGCTCATAGCTTTTCTCTAATGAGAATGCCGTAAGTCCCTGCATGGATGCTTGGCGATCATAATTATCTTTCCAGTCGAATACCAACCAATAAATCGGCTTCTTTTGCATATCGTAGATCCAATCGTCCGAGTATTGACGCAAGGCCATCTCTATTTGGCGGACCACTACCGGCCATAAGTCCAAGGCGACCTCCTTGTCTCCGGTCTCTTTCAGGTATTCCAGCAACGCTACGTTATACAGCAGGGAATAGTCCAAGCAATGCGTACCGTTTTGCGGATGAGGGGTCGGTGTCTCCAATACGGTGGCGTGCAGCAGTCCTTCATCATTGGCTAGAGCCGCTAATAAATAGAGGCAACGTTTCGTCAAGTCGTGGTTTTTATACGACCATGCGTTCGCTAGCGCCTCCAGATACAAGTCTCCGATCCATAACCGGCGATCCCGTTTCGGGCCATCCTCATAGACGGTCTGCATACATTCTTTTAATGTAAGCAATCCTACCTCATTGATTTTACGGATCAAGGGATCGGTCGTGGAAGCCAGTGGCAATGGAGCCGTCTTAGCCGATGTCTGCGCACGGAACGTTAGCTTGTCGAAGGCGAAATCGAAACTGGAAGCGCCTAGCAACTCTATCTTGAGATACCGAAAAGACACCCTTCTGGGGATGGAGGCCTCGATGGGTACGGTCATTAACGTCATCACCTCATCTTGTAGCCAAGCCCTTGACAGACCGCCCGGATAAGGGTCGAAAGGCGTGTTCAATTCCGAGGGAACTTCGGCGAACGTGAATTTGATACGTACCGGAGCGTCCGAAACCTGTTGGCTAAGGAGCTTGAGCGAGAAATCCAAATACCCCGTCAGATGCTCACCGAAGTCAACTATAACCGATGGATGTTTCTTCAGGGACTCATTGAATAACAGATCCGTGCTTCCTTCGTCCCGCATGCGCCAACCTTGGTAGGCTGACGCATCTTTGATGGAAGTGACCCGTTTGACCGGCTTATGTTCCGTATAGGTTAACACTGGCTTGCAGGCCTCACTCTTTTGAAGCCATGAAGCGCTTTCTTTGAAATAACGACTTTGTGCTGATAGGGTGAATACACCGACACAGCATAGTAAACTTAGCAGGATTTTCATATGTGCTCTTTTCATGATGCGAATATAAGAATAACTTCGTTAATATCCGGGATTTTGTTTAAGCTCGCTGTTCAAGTCGATTTCTCGCAGAGGTATGGGCAACAAGCATTTATCTGGGTTGAACAGATAAGCGTTCGCCACGGGTTGAACACCGTCGGGCCAATAATAAGATTCGGGATTTGCCTTTATCTTTTGTCCATGTCGTGTCATGACTTCCACGGCTCGTCCCGTTCTCAGAAGGTCTGTCCAGCGTTTGTTCTCGAATGCCAGCTCGATCCGTCTCTCTTGGTAGATAGCCTCTCTCAACGCATCTACATTCTGGGATTTGACAGGAGCTAATCCCGCCCTTCCCCGGATACTTGCTTGCCCGAAGGTGTCATTCAGATAATGGATAGCCTCGTCCGGCCTATTCTGCTCGTTGATAGCTTCCGCCAGAAAGAGCAATACCTCCGCGTACCTGTAGACCGGCCAGTTGTCATCCGTGTAATAGGGCTTTATATGCTCATGAAAATATTTTTTGATAAAAGGATAAGCGGTTATTCCCGGAGCTGGCTCATAGTCAACTATACTTTTCACGCCGGTAGCGTCGAGGGCGTAGCTATCGGTGAGCTTACCTTCCACCATACCGATGGATGCGTCCAACCGTTTGTCTCCCTTTTCGTATGCGTTGATTAGATCGATCGTAGGGGTGTTAAACCCACCATGGTCTACGTTGGAAGGACAAGGATTAGGGGTTGTTCCCGTGATGGCAGACGGATTCGTCATATAGGGCAAGAATCTGTATATGAAATCACTTTGTTGTTCTAATGAGGCGTCTTGCATGTATTGGATCTCGAAGATAGATTCCTTATGGTTCTTGTTCGAGATGGAATAGATGGAGCCGTAATCCGCTAATAACTCATACTCGCCTGAGGATACCACCTCTTTCAGCGTTTGTTCTGCTTCCGCCCATCGTTTTAGTACCATGTATACGTTTCCCAATAAGGTCTGTGCGGAGCCTTTGGAAACTCTTCCTACCTCTTGCCTTGATTTTACAGGTAGGAGATCACTGGCTTCTTGTGCGTCTTTCATGATTTGCTCATATACTTCGTCTACGCTCGCACGGGGTTTAAATGCCTCCTCATACACGGTAGAGGGTGTCGTATGCAGAGGTACGCCGCCAAAGTATTGTACTAGGTTGAAATAGCAGAATGCCCGAAGGAACAAAGCTTGTCCTTTGAGGTTGCTTTTTGCTTCTGCGTCAAAATCCGCTTGGTCTATTTCTGAGATAATCCGGTTACATCGTCCGATGATTACGTAGCAGTTATTATACTTCGTACCGACATTACCATTGGTGGATGTCTCAAGGAACTGATCCGGATCTTCTCCGTCTAAGGATGATTTGGCGATATGGATGATATACGTCGTATTATCCGATTTGGCCTCTCCCAGATTCCACTCTTCCGTGTTGTACATGTTCTGTAAAGGTTCGTAAGCTCCATTTACGGCTTGCCTGAAATCCTCCTCGTTCTGGTAGAAGTTCTCGGCGGTGATCTCGCTATACGGCGTAAGATTCAAGAAATCACTACAGGAGGCACAACTACATCCTAAAGCGATGCTTATGGCTATATTGAATATCGTTTTCATATATTTCGTATAATTAGATAGTTAGAAGTTAACATTTAAACCCAGCGTAATGGTCCGTGGAACGGGATAGGTGGTATAATCGAATCCTTGTTGCAAGCTATTCGCCGTTGTTCCCGTATTGCTGATATTCACCTCGGGATTAGCGCCGATGTAGCTAGTGAACGTATATACGTTCTGGAAACTGACGTAAGCTCGTAATCCTTTAATGATATCCCGGTTTCTTAACGGAACTTGGTAGCCTAAGGTGATATTCTTGATTGTCAAGTAGTTTCCGTTATAAAGGAAACGGGAACTGAACCAGTCACGTTCTGGTGCCGTGGTACCCATCTTGGTCGTTCCATAACGGCCGTTACCCGGATTCTCCGGTGATTTCCAGCGATTGTCTACCGCTTTATACACGTTGAACACACCATCCAGATTTCCAGCGAACTGATCTACCATATTGGCTAACTCAAAACCAAAACCGCCGGATACGACAATTGACAAATCGAAATTCTTGTAGGTGAACGAGTTTGTCATGCCTACTATCCATAAAGGGACCGGATTGCCGATGATATCGCGGTCATCCCCTTGGGTAACTTTGCCATCCCCGTTCACATCCTTGAAGCGAATGGTTCCGACATCGGCTTGTGCGTGTTTCGGGTATTTGTCGAATTCTTCCTTGTTCTTGTAGACCCCTTCCCATACTAAGCCGTAAAACTGTCCGATCCGTTCCCCGACTTGCGTGATGTTGTTACCGATGATCGGGGCGTCATCTACACCCAGTTGCAAGCATTTATTGTCATTGTAAGATATGTTCAGGTCGGTAGTCCATTGTAATTTGCCTGTCAGGTTCTTGGAGGATACGCTTAATTCATGTCCCCAGAACTTCAGTTTGCCTGCGTTCGACTGGATGTTGTAGAAGCCGGAAGAGATCGGTACCTCTAGCGAGAACAGCAGGGCGTCCGTTCGCTTGCTATAGTAATCGTACATGATGGATAAGCGATTATTGAAGAAACCGACATCCAGACCGACATCGACTTGCTTATTCCTTTCCCAGCCCAGATTCGGGTTTCCCATTCCCGAGATGCTTCTGCCGCTGGCCAAGGCGTTATTGAAGTTGCTGTTCGTGGTGGTGATCGTCGCCAAATGCGTATAGTTACCGATCTGGTCGTTTCCCACGATACCGTAACTGATACGGGCCTTGAGGAAAGAGATCGTTTTCTCCAATGGTTTCATGAACTCCTCGTCCGAGAGTATCCAGCCCGCCGATACGGATGGAAAATTACCCCAACGATTGTTCTTACCGAAACGGGAGGAACCATCCCTACGCATCGCTGCGCTTAAAAGGTACTTTCCTTTGTAATTATAGTTTATACGGCCGATATAGGATAAAAGGGACCATTCGTTTATGTTTCCATCCGCCGTGATGGTAGGGGCGGCATTGAATGTCGATATTTTATCGTCGGGAAAGTTCGTTCCGGTCACCATCGTATATTCGCTATGGTATTTTTGTGCGGATATGCCGAACAGGAGATCAAAGGAATGATCTTTTATCTGCTTGCTGTAGGTGGCGGTATTCTCCCACAGCCAAGTGTAGAATAGATTATTGGATTCCTTCGCCTCGGGGATCTGATAGGGAGCCTTATAGATCTCTCCGGAGGTGGAGGGCTTGAACGAGTTCCATTTATTCTGTGTCAAGTCCGCGTTGATGCTGGTCTTTACTTTTAAATCTTTGACCGGCTCTACCTCCAAGAAGGCGTTTGCGATCAGATGGGTGTTCTGGGTCTTGTTCTTGTTGAGGCTAACCACATTATACCAGTTCGGGTTATCGAACAATCCCGGCCCACTGGCCACAAGCGGAATACTGCCATCCTCATTCTTATAGGGTGCGAGAGGTGTTGTCAACATAGCTCCTTGCAGGATGGAACCTTTATCTTCCGTCCAGTTACCGTCCGATTGCGGGCTATTATTGATGGAGAAGCTAGGCGCTAGGTTCACGCCTACCTTGACGATCTTCGAGAATACGTATTCCGTATTGGCTCGTGCGGAGAACCGTTGGTAATTAGAGTTTGTCAACACTCCGTCTTGGTTGAAATAGCTGGCTACGGTGGATGATTTAAACTTCCCGTCTCCGTTGCTGTACGACAAACTGTAATTCTGGATAGCGGCGGGACGGAATAATACGTCATACCAATCCGTGCCTTTACCCAGCGCTTCGGGATGCTGGTAAGCGGGATCGACCGCCAATCCGTTCTCTTCAGCGATCTCTTTCCTGAACCGTGCGTATTCGGAGGCATCCATCATATCCGGCCTCCCTTTCTCGGGTACGTATTGTATGCCTCCATATACGTCGACGCTTAGTTTTTTCCCTGATTGGGCAGTCTTTGTCTGTATCAATACGACTCCATTGGCAGCCCGGGAACCGTAAAGTGATGTGGCAGAAGCGTCTTTTAGCACACTGATACTTTCTATCTCGTCTGGATTGATCGTGCTGATATCGCCCACGATAGGCATTCCATCCACTACATAAAGGGGCGTGGTTCCTCCGGACAGTGACGCTTGTCCCCTGATTCGCATGGTCATTCCTTGTCCGGGTTTACCGGATACTTGATTGATTTGGACACCGGCGAACTTGCCTTGCATCTTTTGCGAGATCTGGGCTACGGGCATATCCGCCATCTCTTCCGACTTGATGGATTGCACGGAGCCGGTTACCGCCCGCTTGATCTGTGTTCCGTACCCGACTACTACCACTTCATCGAGCTTCTGCGTGTCTTCCCGCAGCTGTACCTTGATATGATTCTCTCCTGCGCCGACCATAACGTCCTTGCTGTTATAGCCGATAAAAGATACTTGCAGGGTTTCACCATCCGATAATTCGATCGAGAATTTACCATCTAGATCCGTGATTGTCCCATTATTGGTACCTTTCACCACTACGTTCGCCCCGATGATAGACTCTCCGTTGGCGTCAAGCACGACACCTGTCACTTTTCTTGTTCTCTGTTGAGTTACGGAATCATCGTTCCGCTCCGTATACGGGTTCTCTTGTGATGGATTTGTAGCGATAGCCAATGCCGGCGATACGCAGAGGAAGAGCAAAGACAATGATCCCATCGCCACATTCCAAGTTCTCATTTTACTTTTCATACTTTTCATTTGTTCATAATTGAATAGATAATGTTAACTACATACGATAAGTCTGATAGATTCAGATTAACTAATACATTATTAGATATACTCCATAGGCTATATGTTATAAAGTTATTAAGTACCGTAGGAACTCAATGGGTAATTTATGTATAGGATATTAGAGGAGAGTGGTTTAGGATTGATTGCGGATCTGTTATGTCATTTATCTAACAAGAAATGTCATTTTTGTAACCATTTGATTCTTATTACTTCCCATCTTTGCCATATCGAAAGAGAGAGATAGTAAGGATTTAGTTCCTACGGAACTGTGGTTTTTTCTTGCGTATTATTTTATAGTACACGTACGTAAATTATGTTTATAGCTTCCCTTTTCATAATAGCGACAGCTTACCTTGATTTTTATTAGCCGTTCTTTTGGGTTCTTAATGCATTGTACTGATATTTTTCTGGAGTGGTACCTTGAGTATGAAATGAAAAAACTAAATCATCTACCATATCTGCCATTATCTATATAAGTATCTAATTATAAGAAATTTGTTGAATGGTGGTAGATAATAAACATCTACCACTATCAGCTTGCATCTACCACTATTTACTGCTTTTCAACCACTAAATGCAGCCGTTCACTATTCGCTAACCACATTACTCGTTCTGCGAGGGTATGCCAACAGGTTGCCTGCTTGGTTATTTGTATACCTTGTGTACGGATTTAATGTATTGAATAATAGGTATTTATAGTTTTTTAGGCATAAAACAAAAGTTTTCATAGCGGAAAACTTTTGATTTGTGCTTACGAAACTTTAGTTTTCCCTAGAAGAAACTTTAGTTTTCTCTAGGAGAAACTCTTTGTTCCCCTAAGGGAAATGTCTTTCAAAAATAACACGTTTTCTTATCCAATGCAAAGAAAAAGTATCAATGTCAAGTATAAGTGGTAGATGTTGAATGATAATTGTAGATGTCAGGCTATCTACAACCTATATGTAATGCTTTGATTTATAAAGCATACATGGCGTAGTGGTAGATATTGTAGATGTTTTCATAAAATCAATATTGTAGAATTCCTTTTATCTCAATTATGTATAGTTGCAGTCTGATATTTGGTTAGTTATGCTATTCCACATGCTTTAAGAAGAGAATCTTATAGCTTGTGATGATATAAAGTTTTTATGGTAGAAAATTTTGTTTACGTAAAAATATTTGATCTATAAGTATTCTGTAATAGATAAAAACGCCTAGTCTAAACGATCGTTTATTCTAGGCGTTAAAGATAGGCTATATTTTTGAATAAAACAAAATCCAGAGAAACTTTTAAAAATTGATTATCAACGCATAAACGTAAATATGGACGCTTATGCGTTGAATTCAATAAAACGCCAGAATAAAATGATCGTTTAGACTAGTCGTTTTATAACCGATGATTTCGCATAACTGCTTGTAAATGATGATTATGAGAAGACTGATATGCAGGAAACTACAGAGTTTATGAATATAGGGTAAATGTTTTAAATAATTGAATATTACTAACTTATAAAAATTAATCGTATGAAAAGAAGACTACTTTTTTTGTTCGCCGTCTTTATGGTGGGTGCAAGTGTGGGGTGGGGACAAATGATCCCTACATACTACAAAGTGGCTGTAGGAACAGGTGGTGATGGATCATCTGCTGGTTCACCCATTTACAAGGCAAACTTGGAAGCAGCATTGTCTGATGCGGCATTATCTTCATTAGATAGTGTGATCATATTGTTACCTGAAGGGGAATACTCGGCTAATGCAGCTCCTTATTCTATCACCAAATCATCATTGGCTATCATTGGTGAAGGTGATACCTCAACAGTTACAATTAAGTCTCCGGTAGATATTGAGCTAACAAACGGAGGGAATGTGTCTTTCCAAAAGGTACATCTAACAGCAAAAACATCGACTGGACGAGGAGTTGTCGATATTAAATCCTCTAAAACGACAGTGTCTTTCAGTGAGAGTAAGATAACGATAGAGGGGCGGGGAACGGGTGATAGTGGTTCCGGGGCTTGTTTCGGTATAGTGTCTCAATTAACTGTAAATGAGAATACCGTAAACTTTATCAACTCCCGTATGTATATGTCTGAGGGTTTTGAAAGAGGACTTGCATTTCGTGATGGTGGAGGCCATACACTCAATTTTATAGGAAGTAAGATGGAGGGGCCTTCAGCTAAAGGTTTATATCCTTACGTGATCGGCATTTGCTCATGGGTGGGAGGAACTGATAATACTAATCCGGTAACTTATAATATAAGGAATTCTGTAGTAGATGTGAATTATTATGCAATATTTGCCATCAACCAAGCGGGGTACACAAATGCCGTAAATATAACTATCGACAATTCCAGTGTAACTGCTTGGGCCGCACTTTTTCTAAGAGGTGATTTAGTAAATGAAGCCTACCCGCATAATGTAGCGATCTCTAATACTCATTTGTATGGACGTTCTTACCAAAATGGGCCAAGTGATGGATTTGGAACTGTCGTTTTGGATAATTGTCAAAATTTGACTATGACGATGGACTCTAAAAGTTCTATCGTTTCAGAGAATAAAGCACCGATAGATAGCCCCATCACCTATATGTGTGTGGCTGATGTCCGTAAGAATACTTCCGGTACTTGGACGTTTACATCCACCGATGGCTCTAAGGCTTTAATCCAATCCAAGAATGACAAATATGCTCCTACATTATTTTTTGATGATGCAGGAACATATTTGGAGGTTTTAGGGGTTGAAAATGTTGAGTTTAAGACTGAAAACGAGAAGCCTTGCATTGTCTCGATTCATAAGAACGGGACTTTGAACAATGCGGCATCCAGTTTAGACGTATTATTGACGAATATGATTTTAGAAGAGGAGGATAAAGTGATTTTCCCGGAAGGAGAATATACTTTACCAATGACGCTGCCTCTGGATAAATCAATCACGCTTCATGGAGCTGGGCAAAGTCAGACAATTGTAAATGGGCATATTTCCGTTAATTCACCATCAGGAGGCTCAGTTGCATTGACCGTAAGCGATATGACCTTAAAAGGAACTGATAATTCCTCTGCGCATGGGCTTATTGGTATGATTGGAACGGGCAAGGATATCGTAAAGTTAACCAATTGTAAGTTAGATGGTGGTGCGGTTACCGCTCAAACCGCTGCCGTAGGTGTCCGTATGGAATCAGTGGGAGCGGAGTTAAGCTTGACGAATACGGATATCGATGTCAATTATTATGGAATAGGCTTACGGAATAAAGAGCAAGTCTTAGATATTACGGGAGGAACCTTTACCGCATGGGGGGCGATCATGACATCAGCCGGAAGTATGAGTCCAAGTGATGGTACATTAGCTAATACGAATACCCGGATAACGGCGAAAGACGCGACATTCATCAGTAGGACTCTTCTGAATGGGAAAAGCAATAGTTATGGAGCTGTTATTCTTCAGGAAAAATACAACGGAGTTACAGCTGATTTCACGAATTGCGAGTTGCGAGCGGTAGATGGATTAGATCCTTTGATAAATGCTACCCAAGCTACGGCTACGGATATACGTTCGTATGGAAATACGATCACATTTACAGGTTGTACGTTGTCTTCTTTGGAAGGAACGAATAATCTCCCGGATGGAAGTAACGGATATTTACATGCCGGAGTTATTCGGCTAGGTTGGAGTGGAACGGATGATAAGTCGGAATTTGCGGATAATACGATAACGATCAACAATTCTACATTGAATGGCAAGGAGGGAGAGAACTGGGTCTATTCACATCGCGAAAAGGAGGCGAAAAAATACGACAAGCTGACGATCAATGGAACTGTTTATGATCCGGCCTCGGGTCTTATTTGTTATGGAGAGCCAGATATTCAGAATAAGATTGATAATGCGGTAGCGGGAGAGACGATTTCTGTTCCGGCGGGAGAACATGCGGGTTTCAATGTCACTACCGCTGATGTCCGGATAAAGGGAGTTTATGGAAAAACGATTATTAAAGGAACGAAGAAGTATACGGGTTCTTCCATAGCTTGTATCTCTGCGGATAAGGTGACTTTGATGAATCTTTCTTTCAAGAGTTCAACGGATGGCTCGAATCGTCCAACAGCATTGTTTGTCGGTGGAGGTACGGTGGAGATTGATAGTTGTATTTTTGAGGATAAGCTACTCCAAACAGGTTTATATTCGGAACCGGGTAGTACTCTTAAAGATGCGACCTTGTTGGTTCATAACAGTACTTTTAATGTATATGATAAGAATTTGTTGATCTCAGCGGGACGACTTAACGCTATGGTCAAGAATAATGTTTTTACGGATAGTGATATTTCGGTAGCGAAGAATGACGGCTCGAATGTCGTTGAATCAAATGAGTTTCATAATTGTGTCGTGAAAGTTGAGGATGGTGTAACATTCCAATATAATAAGATGTACCCGGGCGACCAGACATATGTATATTCCATTCGTCCCAATAATTTAGAGGGAACGGTTGTTGCGCCGAATAATTATTGGGGAAGTGATAATCCGGATTTTTCTGCCTTGATTGATAAAAGCAGGGCACCGAACGGATCTGTAGATTATTTCCCCTATTATTCGGATGTCGCTTTGGGTACCTTAATCTATAAGATGGTAACGATTTCGGAAGATACGGTCTGGGCCACTCCGCATCCAAATCAAAAGGTCACCGTCTTGGATGGCGCGACTTTGACGTTGTCTGTTCCAATGTCTTTAGATACCGTTACCATGAGAGAAGGTGCGCAAATAAAGTCAAATCTTGCGGATCAAACAGGAAGCGTGACCACTAAGTCTCTTCGTTTCTCTCCGGATCTCTCCGGTACTGAGTGGAAGGCGTTAGGAGTGCCATTAGCCTCTGCCGTGATCAAGAACTCTACGGAGGAGGAGATCTCGGCTCCAAGTGTTCAAAATGTTGATAATGGTATCTGGTTCGCTAGGCTGAAGGATAACAAGACTCCGGAGTTCGTGGTGGATGAGAGTGCTTTTGGCATGGCTGGTCTTTGGGCGGCTAATGGCGATACCTATACGATCTCTTCTGAAGGAGCTTTTGAATTCAAGACCTTGGAAGAACCTGCCGCTCCAACTGAAACAGGTACTTTCTTGATGTGCTCGAATCCGAATACATTTACGATTACCTTGAAACAATCTGCTTATATATTGACAACGGATGGAACCTCTTTCGAGCAAGAGGCAAATCCGGAGATCAAGCCTTTCCAAAGCTTTGTCTTGACAGACGCCAAGACATTGAGTACGCTTCGCTCTTTACGTATCGGCGATGGCGTGGTTACGGGCAACCAGACGATCGAGCCGGTAGATGGTTATTACGTGACTACCGATCGTGGCGCTATCGTGATTCACACGCCGGAGCCTATGGACGTGGTGGTTATCAGAATGAATGGCAAGGTCGCTTATCGTGGCGAGGTTACGGACGGACAGCGGATCATGGTTCCTTCGGGCATCTATGCCGTGAACGGTCAATTAGTAAGGGTTAAATAACGATTAAAACAAAGATAAACATGAAAAAGAGTATATTAGCGATATTCCTTGCTGTCATTGCGATGGCACAGGTACATGCGCAAGATTCAGATTTACGTTCCGCCCCGGATCTTCCGACGTTCAAGGTGACATTGAATTATAGCTCGGCGAATACGGATCAAGGAACCATAATCAGTACGGTAGCCACAGGTTCCAAGGTGGCATATAATAGTAAACCCGTTTTCACGATCACGGCGAAGCCCGGATATGTCCTGTCGGATATAACGATGAATACGGCTACTATTGGCACGTTACCGAGCGGTACTTTTCAAAATGATAATACGACCACCTATTCCTATACTTCCACCGCTTTGACCGGTAGTACGGAAATCAAGGCGGTGTTCAAGGCAAAAGAGCAGGTGACAGTCACGATCTCTCCTGAGTATGCCACCTTGGATGAGATAAGGGCGAAGGTGAATTTGCCCAAGGTTACTTTTGACCCGGTTATTACGGGGTATAAAGTACAATACAGGGAGGATGGCTCTGCTGCTTTGACGGATGAGTTACCCGAAAAGGCTGGACTTTATTATGTTGTCGTAACCAAGTCGGAGACTGATACGCAAGCCGCCATAAACAAGGAGATTCTATTCAAGGTACAACCGCCCCATACGCTTTCTTACTCGTTTGAGGAGGCGCAAGGATCTGTAACCGCTTCTATGGATGGCTCCATTATCGCCAGTGGTGATGAGATCGTTTATAATAAGCCAGCCGTATTGAAGATTGCCTCCAAGCCCGGTTATGTGTTGAGTAGACTTACCGTAGATAATAATGAGGTGACTTTGCCGAAAGGAACTTTTAATTCTTCTACGAATGAGACTTCCTACGCGGATTATACGACATCGGCGTTGACCGCTTCTACGGTTATTGACGTGCGATTTGCCGCGAAGAAAACCGTATCTGTAACAGCCAATCCATTATCTGCCACGAAGGATGAGGTTTTGGCTGGTAAGAATCTTCCGGTTATTACATTTTCCCCCAATACGATAGCGGGGCAGAAGGTTCAATATAAGAACGCTTCCGGAGCTTTATCCGATAAACTTCCTGCGGCGGATGGTGTTTACACGGTCGTCGCGACCAGTCCCGAGACCGCGGAATATGCCGCCTTGAAGGATGAGAACATGAAGTTCACGGTATCTAAAGCGAATGTATTAAATTATAACGTGGAAACGGCCGGACAAGGTACGGTTACCGCCAAGATGGGCTCTACGGACATGGCAAGCGGTAGCGAGATCATTAACGGGCAACCTGCCGTATTTACAATTATCGCTAACCCCGGATTTCTATTGAATAAGATTGTTGTGAATGGAACCGCGGTATCAGCCTTGCCAAAAGGTGCGCTTAATAAGGATAACACCATCTCTTATACCTATACGACCGCCTCGTTAACCGCCTCTACGACCTTATCGGTAGGTTTCGCCGCAAAGAAAACGATTGCTGTGAATGTAACAGGTTCTTCGGCGACAAAAGATGAGATCGTGGCCGGGAAGAATTTGCCGGTTATTAAGTTTACGCCGGAAATAGCGGGACAAGCGGTTCGATATCGTGCGGCCGATGGTTCGGAGACTTCCACGTTACCGCAGATAGTCGGAGCTTATAAGATCGTCTTATTTAGTCCGGAGATCATGGAGTATGCCGCGTTAGAGGATTCCTCTAAAACGTTTACGATCCGTAATGCCAATACCTTGGCTTACGCTGTCGATGGTGGACAGGGCACGGTTACCGCCAAGATGGATAACAAGGACATCATGAGCGGTGGTGAGATCGCTTACGGTAAGCCCGTCATTTTCTCGATCGTATCGAATGCCAACTATAGGCTAGGGGCTATTAAGCAAGCCTCTTCGGATGTGGATATCTCGAAGATCAAGGGAACGTATGCTAATGGAAATACCTCTTACACGTACACGACTCCTAATCTGATGAGTGGCGATAGCTATACTTTTGCGTTCGTCTCCAAGGATACGGTGAGGTTCGTGGCTAACAACCTTGTCCAGACGGTCGGCTCCATCAAGCCGGTCACGGTAACAAGTGCTGTGGAGGATATCAAGATCGAATATCAATTGAGCGGTAAGGCTTGGGTTACGACATTGCCTTCCACGCTGGCCGTGGGTTCTTATAAGGCCCGTTTGAGCCGTGCGGAGGACTTGACATACCGTAGCCTCTCTGATACGGTTACGTTAGTGGTGGAGAGCAAGAAAGAGGTGGAGAGTTTGGTGTTACCTACTCCGGGTCGTATTGAGGAAGGACAGGCTTTATCGGCGTGTACCTTGATCGATGGAACTTCTTCCGGATCATTTATCTGGAAAACTCCGAACGAGATCGCTTCTCTGGATAAGAAAAAGTACGACTTGATATTCGAACCGAATGATCCTGTTCTCTATGCGGCTAAAGATACGTTTATAACCTTGAACGTAATTCCTGTTTATTCTATGAATGTTACCGCCGGTAATTTCGGTACTGTCATCTTGGAGGGGCGTACCGCAAATGATAAATACGCGAGAGGCTCGGTTTTGAAAGCGACAGCCGTTGCGGATAAGAATTACCGGTTTGCCGGTTGGAGTGATGGGAATACATCGGCTACACGGGAGTTGCAAGCGAATACGAACTTGGATATCGTAGCCCGTTTCGATTCGATCGTTTATGGCGTGACGTTTACGAATCCGATGAATGGTTCCTTGAAGGTCTTCGCGAATGGCGTGGAGGTAAAGAATGGTGCTGAGTTTTTGCAGGGAACCTTATTGACTATCACGGCGACTCCGGATCCGGGCTATATGGTTCAGTCCGTGAAGGTGAACGGGGCTTTGGTGAATAACGGTTCTTATACTTTGATACAAGCCGCTGATATATCGGCCGATTTCCTTCAAAAAGAACCGGATAAACATTTGGTAAAGGTTGGGGAGTTGAAGAATGGTAGCGTGAATCTGATCGAGGTGGATACGAAGGCACCCGTTACTCCCGGTGAGGCTATCTCTGAAGGTGTGAAAGTGAAGGTGATAGGAAATGCGGATTATGGCTATGAGCTGGCATCCGTGAAAGTGGAAGGCGCGAATTATAATGAGGCTGATGGCTCATTTATGGTTGGGACCGGAGATGTTACGGTGAACGCGAGTTTCCAATTGGTGAAATATCAAATAACCTCGGCGTTGAATATCCCCAATGCGGGTAAAGTCGTATTGAAAGATAAGGCCGGTAAAGAGGTGGCTTCCGGTTCAAAGGTACCTTATATGACTCAACTGACCGCTTCTGTTGAGACGGAAACGGGATATCGTTTTATGAATATGATGGTGAACTCTTCCGAGATCAAGGATGGAGACGTATTCACCGTTTCTGGCCCTATGGTTGTTACCGCTAATTATGTGGAGAAGAAAGATTTGGCTTCGCTGATTGATAAGACGACGCAAACGGTAGTCTATAATAAGCAATACCGGAATTTCGAGGTTAAGATTACGGGCTATTCCGGTTTGGACTTTAAGGTCGCATATTCCCGGAGTGGGGTAGAAATGACAGAGAATCCTAAATCGGCCGGAACTTATAAAGTTCGGATTACCCGTGGCGAGGATGATTTATTTAAAGCCGTGGATGTAACTGCCGAGCTGATTATCAAGAAGGCTGGTATGGCATTGCTGAAAGAACCGACTATAGAAGGGGAGGATTATTCAAAGATTGACGCTAAACTTACTCAAGACTTCGAGGATGTGGAATGGAATCCTTCTACACAAAAATCGGCGCTTCGTGCGAACGTGACTGGAAGCCCGACAAAGGATCAGGTAAATATTCTGCGCTTTACCCCACTTGACAAGAGTAATTATGAATCGGTAGATTATTCAATGCCGGTTGGTGAAGTAAAAACGTTTTCTTTAAGTCGTAAGGCTTGTGGAATTGAAAGACATTTTGAGCGGTAGTTATCCGACAGATGTAAATATTAAATATTCAAATACGGATGGATCGGTTGCTACCCCATTGAACGCAGGTACTTATCTTGTGACTGTAACACGTACCGGGGACGAGAACTGGCGATCTTTCGAGGCAACCAAGAAATTAGTGATAAAGAAAGCGAAGGTCGTAGAGGTAGTAGCTCCTACCGCATCTACGATCACGGAAGGTCAGTCCTTGTCGGAATTCCTATTATCCGGTGGTGTTGCGAAAGGTGCCGATGGAACTACCATATCCGGTAAATTTGAATGGGCTGATGCGTCAGCTATATTGAAACCCGGCGATAGCCAGAAAAAGGAAGTGATCTTCACGTCGTATGATCCGAATTATGAGGATGCGACTACGAATGCGGAGGTTACGGTGAAAAGTTCGGATGCGTTAGTTGTCACGTTCGCTCAACCGGAAAATGGTTCTTTGAAAGTCTATATGTTGAAAGGTGAGGGCGAGAAGACCGAGATAACGAGTGGAACCGCTGTGGCGAAAGCGACTAAGCTAACCATTGAGACAGAAGCCAATCCGGATTATGAATTGGCCGTTATTCAAATAGGCGAAGAGAAGTATACGACTTCGCCTGTAGAGATTGAAGTCGATAAGTCCTTGGCTATTATAGCAGAGTTCAAGCCGGTTTCTACACCTCCGGGAACAGATGTGGCTGTTACGGGAGTTTCTTTGAATATCACGTCCAAGGCATTGGCCGTAGGTGAATCTTTTGCCTTGCAAGCGAAAGTTACCCCTAATAACGCCACTATGAAAACCGTCTCTTGGAGTAGCAGCGACGAGACGGTGGCTACTGTTGACGCGGATGGTGTCGTTACCGCATTGAAGATCGGTACTTGCAAGATTACCGTGGCTACCGATGATGGAAACAAGACGGCGTCTTGTGTGGTAACTGTCTCCGGTACGGTAGGTATCGAGCAAATCATCGACGATCATCAAATCTATTGCGAGCGAGGTGCGATAACCGTTCATCCGGCCCGTCCAATCTCGATCCGTATCATAGCGGTGACTGGAGTTAGCCTGTATGGCGACTCAATTATCGGACCTACCCGCATCCCGGTATCGACAGGAATCTATCTGATAGAGATCAACGAGAATGGCAAGCATATAACAGTGAAAGTAAACGTTCGCTAACAACCTTATTTTAAGAAACTAACCCTTGAGTCTTTAATGTTGGGGAAGGCCGCTAGGAATACTCAGTTCCGGCGGTCTTCTTTTTTATCATTGTATATGTACGAATAGCCTTTGTTAGAGTTGTAGAGGTTAAATATTCTAAAACCCTTTCGGCTTACTTATTTTATTCGTTCTTTTGCAAGAAAATTGGGAGGTGTGTTCTCTGTACGCATCTCCTTAATTTATTTAACGTTAATAAGTGAGAGTCTGATGGCTGAAAATAAAAAAGTTAGTTCTGTTTCTTTCTTTAACTCCCGGCTTACGTCTGTTATTAGTATCTCCTTGGTACTATTCTTGCTAGGACTCATTCTATTGATAGGGATGTTGGGTAATAAACTCTCCGTTTATGTGAAAGAGAACTTATCTTTCTCCATCGTGCTGAAAGATAACCAAAAAGAAACTGAGATAAAGAAAATGCAGAAGAGCTTGGATGCTCTTCCTTTTATAAAATCAACCGAGTATATATCGAAAGAGCAAGCCGCGAAAGAGTTGGAGGAAGAACTGGGCGAGAATCCGGAAATCTTCTTAGGCTTTAACCCTTTACAGGCCTCGATTGAGGTGAAACTGCATTCGGAGTACGCCAACCCCGATAGCCTCCAAGTGATAGAGAAGAAGATTAGAAACTATACGTCGGTCTCGGAGCTGCTTTACCGAAAGGATATGATGGAGATAGTCCATAATAATATGAAGCGGTTGGGCTTGATCCTGCTTACCTTGGCGGCGGTACTGATGATTATCTCGTTCGTGTTGATCAGTAATACGATTCGCCTGTTGATTTATTCCAAACGATTCTTGATTCATACGATGAAGCTAGTGGGGGCTACTTCCGGCTTTATACGTAGGCCTTTTGTGAAATATAACATAGTAAGTGGCATTTTCGCCTCTATCTTGGCAATATTGATGCTAACCGGAGCGTTATATTATTTGCAAAATGAATTGAAAGGTTTTATCCAGATATTGGATATGCAAACATTATTATTGGTTTATGTGGCAGTGTTTGCTTTAGGTATTGTCTTGTCCGTGATCGCGACCATTTTTGCCGTGAATAAATATTTGCGGATGGGGGTCGATAAGTTGTATTATATTTAATGTACGAATAATAAAGAGTTGAGAAAGATGGCTAAAAGAGATTTTGCTTTCGGAAAAGAGAATTTTATACTGATTGCGGTAGCGGTTGCCTGCATCGTGCTTGGTTTCATATTGATGAGTGGTGGAGGTTCCGGGGATAATACGTTCAATCCCGATATATTCAGCGCCCGCCGTATCGTGGTAGCTCCGGTGGTTACGGTTATCGGTTTCGTGATGATGATTTTTGGAATCTTGAAGAATAGCAAAGATAAAGAAGTAACAGAATGAGTTGGTTTGAGGCCTTGATACTGGGTATCGTACAGGGATTGACCGAATATCTGCCGGTGAGCAGTAGCGGTCATTTAGCGATTGGCTCAGCTTTGTTTGGTATAGAGGGAGAGGAGAATCTTGCGTTTACGATCGTCGTGCATGTGGCGACCGTATTCAGTACGTTAGTGGTTTTATGGAAGGAAATCGATTGGATATTCCGTGGTTTATTTAAATTTCAGATGAACGCAGAGACGAAGTATGTGATCAATATCTTGATTTCCATGATTCCGATCGGGATCGTTGGGGTATTCTTTAAAGATACGGTAGAACAAATCTTTGGATCGGGTTTATTGGTCGTTGGTTGTATGCTGCTATTGACGGCGGCTTTGCTGGCATTTTCGTATTATGCCAAACCACGCCAGAAAGAGTCGATCTCGATGAAAGACGCTTTTATTATCGGTCTGGCTCAGGCTTGCGCCGTGATGCCGGGTTTGTCTCGTTCCGGATCAACGATCGCTACCGGTTTGTTATTGGGAAATAATAAGGCGAAACTGGCCCAGTTCTCTTTCTTGATGGTAATTCCTCCGATCTTAGGAGAGGCGTTGCTGGATGTGATGAAGATGGTGAAAGGTGAAGATGTGGCTGGGGACATTCCTGCGTTATCATTAGCGGTAGGTTTCATGGCCGCTTTTGTTTCCGGTTGCGTGGCCTGTAAATGGATGATCAACATCGTGAAAAAGGGGAAACTGATTTATTTCGCTATCTATTGTGCGATTGCGGGATTGGTGACAATTGCTTGTACATTACTTAAATAAAGAATGGATTTTATAGCTGGAGAGATTTTATATTTTAATAAACCGCTAACGTGGACTTCTTTTGACCTAGTTAACAAATTTCGCTATAAGCTAAGTCGGAAACTGAAGGTAAAGAAGATTAAAGTTGGACATGCGGGGACACTGGATCCCTTGGCTACAGGTGTGATGATCGTTTGTACCGGAAGGGCTACGAAGCGAATCGATGAGTTTCAATACCAGACGAAGGAGTATATCGCTACGTTGAAGTTGGGAGAGACTACCCCGTCTTTCGATTTGGAGAAAGAGATAGACGCCGTGTATCCCACGGAACATATAACCCGTGAGCTCGTGGAGGAGGTTTTAAAGACATTCGTGGGTACGATCCAACAGATTCCCCCGGTGTTCTCCGCTTGCAAGGTGGAAGGTAAGCGTGCTTATGAGCTAGCTCGGAAAGGGGAGGAGGTTGAACTAAAATCCAAGACATTGGTTATAGACGAACTGGAGTTGCTGGAGTGTGATTTGCCTGTTATAAAGATACGGGTGGTATGTAGCAAAGGTACCTATATTCGTGCGTTGGCTCGTGATATCGGGAAGGCCTTGGATTCCGGCGCTCATTTGATTGGCTTGGAACGGACTCGCATCGGAGAGGTAACCTTGGATATGTGTATGTCTCCGGAGGAGATCGATGATTTCTTAGAGCAGAATGTGGTAAAAATAGAAGAAGAAAAATAAATAGAGTGCATTATGAAGCTTTCGAAATTCAAATTTAACTTACCGTCGGAATTAATCGCTTTACATCCGGCGAAGAACAGAGATGAGTCGAGGTTGATGGTCGTTCATCGTGATACCGAGGACTTACGTTTGTGGGACGTATTGGTGGATCCGGCTCGTAAGATCCGTATCGGTAATAAGTTATACTTTGGCGAGGATGATTCCATGGTCGCGGAGGTAATTGATAATACGACTTCGCGTGGTCGTACGCTCCGTTTCTTATATGACGGGAACCACGACGAGTTTAAGAAGGCTTTGTATGCCTTGGGCGAGACTCCGCTGCCTAAGTATATCGAACGTGAGGTGGAACCGGAAGACGAGGATCGTTATCAGAATATTTTCGCCGCGGAAGAAGGTGCGGTTGTGGCTCCTGCTGCGGGATTGCATTTTAGCCGTGAGTTGATGAAACGTTTGGAGATCAAGGATTGCCAGTTCGCTTTCTTGACATTGCATTCGGGCTTGGGTAATTTCCGTGAGATCGACGTGGAAGATTTGACAAAGCATAAAATGGATTCTGAGCAAATGGTCGTAAATGCCGATGTAGTGGATATCGTGAACAAGGGAAAGGATGAGGGGCACAAGGTTTGTGCGGTCGGAACTTCCGTGATGCGTGCGATCGAGACGGCCGTAAGTACGGATGGTCATCTGAAAGAGTTCGAGGGCTGGACGAATAAGTTTATCTTCCCTCCGTATGATTTCAGCGTGGCTACCAGCATGGTGACAAATTTCCACATGCCGTTGTCTACATTATTGATGATGACAGCTTCTTTCGGTGGTTATGAGTTGATCATGGACGCTTACGATATCGCTTTGAAAGAGAAATATCGTTTCGGTGCTTACGGCGACGCTATGCTAATCCTTTAATCCGGTTTCTATGGCGACAGCTTACCTTGGATTAGGTACGAACGTAGGTAATAAACGAGGAAATTTGGTGACAGCGGCGGCGCTGTTGGCTGAAAGGGTGGGAGATGTTCTTGCCCTTTCTGATATGTATGAGACGGAGCCTTGGGGATTTGAATCGGACAACACTTTCTTGAACGCCGTGATCGTTATGACGACGGAACTTTCCCCTATGGAATTATTAGACGCTACCCGTTTGATCGAGATCGAGATGGGACGTATCGAAAAAAGTGACGGTGCGTATCATGACCGTATCATCGATATCGATCTGTTAATGGTGGATGAGCAAATCCTGCATACGGAGCGGCTGACGCTACCGCACCCTCTGATGCACAAACGGTCGTTTGTTATGGAACCGTTGGCAGAAGTAGCTCCGTTGGTGAAACATCCTGTGTTTGGCAAGACGATGCGTGAACTTTTATCCGAATTATAAGTTTTAATTATGAACTACGAGATTTGAGTTATGAATAAAGAAATTAATAAAGCGATGACGCAAGGGATCGTCTTCAAGAAAGCGAAAGGCGAAGCGGAAGATTCGAATGGTAAGAAAATCAAGTTCTCTGATTTCTTGAAAGGGACACATGGCTCTGATTCAGCGAAATGGAAGGCCGGTTTTAAATATAAAAAAGCCTTACGTAATTCCAAAAAGAAGAAATAATTTTCAATTTTCAACTTTCAATTCTCAATTATTGCGTATCTTTGCGAATGAATTGACGTGGATAGATTTGTATTGCTTGCAACCACGGGAAAAAATGCTAAAAACATATCCTTTTCGTTGCCGTCCGGCAGAAAAATCCTTCCAAGTTCAATTCAGTCATAGATTAATAACTAACGAGCATTGTCAATTGCGACCTGTGGTTTATCCCCTAATTCTCAATTTTCAATTCTCAATTTTCAATTTAAAACGATGAGTTATTTATTCACCTCCGAATCGGTGTCTGAAGGGCACCCCGATAAAGTAGCCGATCAAATATCGGATGCTTTGCTGGATGAGTTCTTGGCGTATGACAAGAATTCGAAAGTTGCTTGCGAAACCCTTGTTACAACCGGACAGGTTGTCTTGGCTGGAGAAGTTAAATCAAGTGCGTATGTGGATGTGCAGGAAGTGGCACGTGGCGTGATCGAGAAGATTGGTTACACGAAAAGCGAGTACCAGTTTGAAGCGAAGTCATGTGGTGTGTTCTCTTCTATCCATGAGCAGAGTGGCGACATCAACCGTGGCGTAGAGCGTGCGGATCCCTATGAGCAGGGTGCCGGCGACCAAGGTATGATGTTCGGTTATGCTACTAATGAGACTGAGAATTATATGCCTTTGGCGTTGGACTTATCTCATAGTTTATTATGGGAATTGGCGAAGATCCGTAAGGAAGAACCGGATTTGATGCCTTATTTGCGTCCGGACGCTAAGAGTCAGGTTACGATTGAATACGATGATAACGGTAAGCCGTTGCGTATCGATACGATTGTGGTATCCACGCAGCATGATGAGTTTATCGGTCCGAAAGGTATTTCACAGAAGGAAGCGGATGAGGCTATGCAAAAGAGGATCGCCTTAGACGTGAAGAAGATATTGATACCTCGTGTGAAGGCTCAATATCCGGCTCATGTACAGGCTTTGTTTAATGATAATATCATTTATCACGTGAACCCGACCGGTAAGTTCGTGATCGGTGGTCCTCACGGTGATACCGGTTTGACCGGCCGTAAGATCATCGTGGATACATACGGTGGCAAAGGTGCTCATGGCGGTGGTGCTTTCTCTGGAAAGGACCCTTCTAAGGTAGACCGTTCGGCTGCTTATGCCGCTCGTCATATCGCTAAGAATATGGTTGCCGCCGGTGTGGCGGATGAGATGCTGGTACAGGTGTCTTATGCGATCGGTGTGGCTAAACCGATGAATATTTTCGTGAATACTTTTGGCCGTGCGAAGGTGAATATGACAGACGGAGAGATCGCCGCGAAGATCTGGGATATCTTCGATATGTGTCCGAAAGCGATCGAGGAGCGTTTGAAATTGCGTAACCCGATTTATTTCGAGACCGCTTCTTATGGCCATATGGGACGCAAACCCCAGACGGTGACGAAGACATTCTCTTCCCGTTATTTGCAGAAGCCGGTTACTTGTGATGTGGAGTTATTCACATGGGAGAAATTGGATTATGCAGATAAGATCAAGGACGTGTTTGGTCTATAAAAAATAAGTGGAAAAAGTAAGCTGGCTTAAATGGCGAAGTATGTTAAGATACTTTGCCATTTAAGTTAAGATACTTAGCCGATGAAGTTAAGATACTTTGCCAAGTATGTTAACTTACCCTTCCTCTTGGAGCATTTCTACTTCTTTTACTTTCCTGAACAGGTCGGACGCAAAGATGAAATCGTTCAACGCTTGGTTATTAGAGGTGATTACCTGCTCTTTTGTTCCTTGCCATTCCTTCACGCCTTCCTTAATAAAGATGATATTATCACCAATATTCATCACGGAGTTCATGTCGTGGGTATTGATAACGGTCGTCATATTGTACTCCACCGTAATGTCGTGAATCAAATCATCAATCAATAGAGAAGTCTTGGGGTCTAGTCCGGAGTTCGGCTCATCGCAGAACAGGTATTTAGGATTTAGGGAGATCGCTCTTGCGATGGCGGCACGTTTCATCATACCTCCACTGATCTCGGAAGGATATAGATGTCCAGCCTCGGACAGGTTTACACGTTCCAAACAGAATTCCGCACGTTTCCTGCGCTCTTTCGTTGAGTCTTTAGAGAACATATCTAAAGGAAACATTACGTTTTCCATTACCGTCATGCTGTCGAATAAAGCGGAACCTTGGAACAACATACCCATTTCCCGACGCAGCATATTTAACTCATACTTGTTCATCGTGATCAAGTCTCTACCGTCGTATAATATCTGTCCGGTATCAGGTTTCATTAACCCGATGATATTCTTGATCATTACCGTTTTACCCGAACCGCTTCGTCCGATGATCAGATTCGTCTTACCATCCTCGAACGTCGTACTTATATCTTTCAAGACGACACGTCCATCGAAAGACTTCGTTATATTCTTAACTTCGATCATTTTTAAGTAAGCATTAAATGGGTTAATATTACGTCGGCAAGTAAAATCATGATACTGCTCATGACCACGGCATTCGTACTTGCCTTACCTACCTCTAGGGCGCCTCCCTTTACGTTATAGCCAAAATAGGCAGCGATGGATGAGATGATGAACGCATATACTACGGATTTGATAATAGAATACCAAATGTAAAACTCGTTGAAGTAGAATTGCAAACCGTACTCGAACGAGGAAGGAGTCATTCCCGTACTCGTTGAGTAACTGGCGAATATGCCGCCCATGATACCGGTGAACATACTGAAGATAACCAATACCGGAATAAAGATCATCAAACCGAGCATTTTCGGAAGGATCAGGAAGTTGGCTGAATTAACACCCATGATTTCCATGGCGTCTATCTGCTCAGTGACTCGCATGGTTCCGATCTCGGAGGCGATATTACTGCCTACTTTACCCGCTAGGATTAGTGCCATGATAGAGGAAGAGAATTCCAGCAAGATAATCTCACGGGTGGTATAGCCGATCGTAAACTTAGGAATCAAGGGGGAACTGATATTCAAGGAGATCTGGATGGCGATAACCGTACCGATAAAGACCGAGATGATTATGACAATCCAAAGAGAATCCACGCCTAGCTTGTATATCTCTTTGATCAATTGCTTAAAGAACATACTCCACCGGTCTGGAAGTGTTATACTCTTCATCATCAGTAGGGTATACTCACCCATTCTGTGTAATGCTTTATTCATTTTTATCTTGATAAATTTCTGATTTCAATTTGCAAAGATAGCGTAAAATCCACTAATAACCATATAACATCTTAGAAACAAGATTGGTTTTATTTGTAAATCCTATGGTATTAAAGTTTGCCACATCCCTCTTTTTTAACTATGTTTGTTTTCTTAAATACTAAAAAATACTTTTATGAAGCGAATTCTTTTAGGAGTGATCGGCTTGCTGTGTTTATGTGTGGCTTGCCTGCGGAAGGATCTTTCTTTTAAGCCGGGGGAAGTTTGGCCGGATGATAAAGGGGTACATATAAACGCTCATGGTGGCGGTATTCTACGGGTTGGGGATACTTATTATTGGTTTGGTGAACATAAAACGGAGGGCTCGGCTGGAAATCTGGCTCAAGTAGGCGTTCATTGCTATTCGTCGAAAGATTTATATAATTGGAAAGACGAGGGAATCGCCTTATCGGTCGTGCCGGATGATACGACGAGCCATATTGTTAAGGGATGCGTGTTGGAGCGTCCGAAAGTGATTTATAATAAAAAGAATGATCAATATGTAATGTGGTTTCATTTAGAGCCGAGAGGTGCTGGCTATTCGGGAGCATTGAGTGGAGTGGCTGTCAGTAAAAACGTGGCGGGGCCTTACTCGTTCGTAAACGCTTTCCGTCCGAATGCCGGTTTTTGGCCGGTTAATGTACAGGAACTACATAAGCAACCTTGTACGCTTTCCGCAGATCTACGTTTTAGCGGTGGAGAGTTACCTGCCCATCCGGATAGCTTGAATTTATTGGGGCGTGACCAAATCTCCGGACAAATGGCTAGGGATATGAACCTTTTCGTGGATGACGATGGCATCGCTTATCATATTTATTCCTCGGAAGAGAATAGTACCTTGCATATATCGCAGCTGACCGATGATTATACGAGTTATTCCGGTAAGTACGCCCGTTTCTTCCCGGGGCGTTTCATGGAAGCTCCAGCCTTGTTCAAACAGAAGGGGAAATATTATTTGATTATGTCCGGCTGTACGGGCTGGGCTCCGAATGCGGGACGATCGGCGGTCGCTTCCTCGATTTGGGGACCTTGGAAGGAATTGGAAAATCCGTTTAGGGGAGAGAACTCGGAGGTGTCGTTTTATTCTCAGAGCACGTACGTATTGCCTGTACCCGGCCATGCGGATCGCTTTATTTATATGGGAGATCGTTGGACTCCGGAGAACGCTATAGACGGACGTTATATCTGGCTTCCTATCCGATTCGAGGGGGAGCAACCCGTGATCGAGTGGCGATCTGAGTGGAGTTATTAAATTCTCTTATCGCTTTTTTGCGAATGTATGTGATGTAGATCTGCGGATTATCACGTACATTCGCGTTAAATTTTTAAGTAGCTTATGTCAGACGAACAACGAATGGTGCTCCGTACGGAGGACTTGGTAAAGAAATATAGGACTCGTACGGTCGTGAATCATGTATCGATTAACGTGAAACAGGGGGAGATCGTTGGTTTGCTTGGTCCGAACGGAGCGGGAAAGACGACCACCTTTTATATGACAGTAGGTTTGGTCACTCCTAACGAGGGTAAGATCTTCTTGAATGACATGGAGATTACGAAATTCCCGGTCTATAAGCGGGCTCGCAACGGCATTGGCTATCTGGCGCAAGAGGCTTCGATTTTCCGGAAAATGACGGTGGAAGATAATATCCGCTCGGTCTTGGAGATGACGGGACGTAGCATTGAGTACCAAAAAGAGAAACTGGAAAGTTTGATTTCAGAGTTCGGTTTGAATAAGGTTCGTAAAAACTTGGGAGACCAGCTTTCGGGTGGAGAGCGGCGTCGTGCGGAGATTGCCCGCTGTCTGGCGATCGATCCGAAGTTCATTATGTTGGATGAGCCTTTCGCCGGTGTAGACCCGATCGCCGTACAAGATATCCAGACAATCGTGGCTCGCTTGAAACATAAGAATATCGGAATCTTGATTACCGACCACAATGTGTACGAGACATTGAGTATTTGTGACCGGGCCTATCTCCTGTTCGAGGGAAAAGTCCTTTTCCAAGGAACCGCCGAACAACTAGCCGAGAACGAGATCGTGCGCGAGAAATATTTGGGAAAAGACTTTGTGCTGCGTAAGAAAGACTTATAGCAGTCGTTTCAATCGCCTGTTTACCTGTATGAACAGCAGGAAAGATAAGGCGGCGATAAGACAAAAGTCCAAAAGATGCTCGGCGGGAATATCGCCTGTGATAAACTCGTTATCCTTGAGACGACTGTCCGACATCCCTATTACGGCGAAAGCATTATTGACAAAGTGGGCGAACACCGGTATCCAGATGCTCTTGCTCCAATAGAGTAGATAGCCGAAATAGGCTCCGAGTATCATCCGGGGCAAGAATCCGTAAAATTGTAAATGGAAGGCGCTAAATAGTATGGCGGCGACCCATATGATCGTATGAGGGTTGGAGGTCCATTTCCCGATCACTCGTTGCAAGGCTCCTCTGAACAGGAACTCCTCGGTTATCCCGGCCGTAACGGCGATAACGATAAGGTTGGCCAGGATTACCCAAACGCTATCGCTGGATAACAGGATCGTCGTCAGTTGTTCGGCGAGGGTTTCTTGCGCCCGCATCCATTCCTCGATAGGAGCCATAAACGCGGGTAACTCCATCTGCTTGTTGAGCAATCCTAGCAAATTGATAACCGGAGAAAATAAGAACACGCAAACTAAGGTGAGAATCCAGATCCTGCCGTCTGTGATTTTCTTGACTGATAGATAATGGCAGGGATTGTCACTACATATCCAAGCCATGGCGATAGATGGTAGCAAAAAGGTACAGATCGCCGAGATGAACTGAATGAGCCTCATTAAATTAGCGTCTTGGGTTATATCAGCCTGTAAACCGTGGGTCGCAAGTAATAAGCCCGTGGATATAATAGATGATAAAATGGCTCCAGCCAATAAGAATAGCAAGAGGATCAAAAGTTGGATTATCGCCGGACGGGTAGCATATATTCCTTTTATTCTCATAATGATTCATTCAAAGGGTAAATAATTGCCGCCAAATATAAACAAAAGAATAAAAACAGATCAAAATTTGCACGATTAAAAGAATAAGTCTAATTTTGCGACCTAAAATTCGATACGACTATTAATTAAATAAATCATTCAGAATGAACGTTTCGCTTAAAAACAATGATGCCGTAAGCGGTATCGTGAAATTAGAAATAGTGAAAGCTGACTATGCTGATCAGGTAGACAAGAGCCTGCGTAGCCTTCGTCAGAAAGCCAATGTACCGGGTTTCCGTAAGGGCATGGTTCCTATGGGCATGGTTAAAAAAATGTACGGAAAGCACGTGCTGGTAGAGGAGATAAACAAATTAGTTTCTGAGAATCTGTTCAAGTATATCCGTGAGAACGATTTGCATATCTTAGGCGAGCCGATGCCTAACGAGACTGAGCAAAAGCCGTTGGATTTCGATAAGGAAGAGGATTTCGAATTCTGTTTTGACGTGGCTTTGGCTCCGGAGATCAATATCGAGTTGAGCAAGAACGATAAACTTCCGTTCTATCAAGTCGCTATCGATGAAGAAATGCTAAATAACCAAGTAAACGCTTATCGCTCAAACTTCGGTTCTTACGACAAGGTAGACGAGGTTGAGGAAAAAGATATGGTAAAAGGTACGGTAGCCGAGCTTGAGAATGGTGCCCCGAAAGAAGGTGGTATCGTTGTTGAGGATGCTGTCTTGATGCCTATGTATATCAAGGATGAGGAAGAAAAAGCTAAATTTATCGGTGCTAAAGTAAATGCCGTAGTGGTATTCAACCCGAATAAGGCTTACGAGGGTGCTGAGGCAGAGATCGCTTCTTTCTTGAAGATCGATAAAGAGAAAGTGGCTGAGACTACAGGCGACTTTAGCTTTGAGATCAAGGAGATCACCCGTCATAAAGACGCAGAGATGAACCAAGAGTTGTTCGACAAGGTATTTGGCGAGAACGTGGTTACCAGCGAGGAAGAATTCAAGAACAAGATCAAGGAAGCTTTGGCAGAGCAATTCGCTCCTCAGAGTGACTTCAAGTTCTTGACGGATACTCGTGATATGTTGGTTGAGAGAGCTGGCGAGTTGAATTTCGCTGACGATTTATTGAAACGTTGGTTGCTTGCCGCTAACGAGAAGAATACGAAAGAGAAGATCGACGAGGACTTCCCTCAGATCCTTCAGGATTTGAAATATCAGTTGATCAAGGAGAACTTGGTTAAGAAGAACGGCTTGAAGGTTGAGGACGCTGACATCGAGAACTTCGCTAAACGTGTGGCTAAGGCTCAGTTCGCTCAATACGGCATGTTGTCTGTACCTGAGGACGTACTTGACAACTACGCTAAAGACATGTTGAAAAATAAGCAAACACTTCAGAACATCATCGACCGTGCGGTTGAGGAGAAATTGGCTGCTTGGTTGAAAGAGCAAGTGGAACTTGATGTTAAGGAGGTAACCGCTGACGAGTTCAACAAACTTTTTGAATAAAAAGATCTTTACTCGGCCTCTTAGGAGGTTGTTTTATATCAAAAAAGGGATTTCTCTCTAAAAATATCTTAGCGGATAGCGAAATAAATTGTTTCTTTCAGAAATTTATTTATAACTTTGTTTTTCCGTTAAGTCACAGAGGGAAATCCCTTTTTACGTCTTCTCGGTAAATAAAAGATAGGAGAAAATATGGAAGATTTTAGAAAGTATGCTACAAAGCATTTAGGTATGAGTGGTACGGCTCTGGATAGTTATATGAACATCTCCAGTAGCTATATCTCCCCGACAATTATAGAGGAACGACAGCTGAATGTCGCTCAAATGGATGTCTTCTCTCGGTTGATGATGGACCGTATTATTTTCTTGGGCACGCAAGTGGATGATTATACCGCTAACGTGATTCAAGCGCAGTTGTTGTATCTGGATTCCAGTGATCCCGGAAAGGATATCTCTATTTATATCAATTCGCCGGGTGGCTCTGTATATGCGGGCTACGGCATTTATGACACGATGCAGTTTATCTCCAGCGACGTATCTACGATTTGTACGGGTATGGCCGCCTCTATGGCGTCTGTCTTATTGGTGGCGGGAACCAAGGGAAAACGTTTCGGCTTGAAGCACTCCCGTGTAATGATCCATCAACCGCTTGGCGGCGTACAAGGACAGGCTTCAGACATCGAGATTACCGCTCGCGAGATCTTGAAGGTTAAGAAAGAACTGTACACCATAATCTCGGATCATTCAGGTAGACCCTATGAGGAGATCGAGCGCGATGGCGACCGTGATTTCTGGATGACCGCGGAGGAAGCGAAAAAGTATGGCATGATCGACGATGTTTTAACACGTAAATAACAAAAACAACAATAAGAAACTATGGCCAAAACAACAGGCGATACATGTACGTTTTGCGGCAGGAGTAGCCGTGATGTTAATTTGCTTATCAATGGGATCTCTGGTTGTATTTGCGATGATTGTGCCCGGCAGGCGTATGAGATCGTAAAGGAGCAGACAGGAGGTAAGAAAACTTCTTTTGGTTTGAAGCAGAAAGATCTGCCTAAACCGGAAGATATCAAGACTTTCTTGGATCAGTACGTGATCGGGCAGGATGACGCGAAGCGTTATCTGTCGGTATCGGTTGACCCGGCTATTGCAAGCGGCGGATTATGATGTGGAGGCGGCCCAACGGGGTATCGTCTTCATCGATGAGATCGATAAGATCGCACGTAAGAGCGATAATCCGTCTATCACTCGGGATGTCAGCGGTGAGGGTGTACAGCAAGGTTTGCTGAAACTTCTAGAAGGATCGATCGTGAATGTGCCTCCTCAGGGGGGACGTAAGCATCCGGAGCAAAAGATGATTGCGGTGGATACGAAGAATATCCTGTTCGTTTGCGGTGGTGCTTTCGATGGAATCGAGAAGAAGATCGCTCAACGCTTAAATACCCGTGTGGTCGGTTATTCGGCTAGTTTGGATACGGCTACCGTAGACCGGAATAATTTACTGAAATACATCACCCCGACTGATTTGAAGTCGTTTGGCTTGATCCCGGAGATTATCGGTCGTTTACCTATCCTCACGTATCTGAATCCGCTGGATCGTGATACGCTTCGTAACATCTTGACCGAGCCGAAGAACTCCATTATCAAGCAATACGTCAAATTGTTCGATATGGATGGCATTAAGCTGACGTTCGATGAGAAAGTCTATGAGTTTATCGTGGATAAGGCGCTTGAGTTTAAGCTGGGTGCCCGTGGGTTACGTTCAATCGTAGAAGCCGTGATGATGGACGCTATGTACAGTATGCCATCTCAAAAAGTAAAGGAACTCCATGTAACGTTGGAGTATGCGAAAGAGAAATTTGAAAAATCGGACGTGAACCGTTTACAGGTCGCGTAAACGTAGGCGGTTTACTATAAATAATACGAAGTATGGCAAAGAAGGATCATTTAACAGAAGAGCTAAATCGGCACTTTGGCTTCGGTACCTTTAAGGGGAACCAGAAGGCTATTATTGAGAACGTGCTGGCCGGGAAGGATACTTTTGTATTAATGCCGACGGGGGGAGGTAAATCTCTTTGTTATCAATTACCATCCATACTAATGGAAGGAACCGCGATCGTGATATCTCCGTTGATCGCTTTGATGAAGAATCAGGTGGACGCGATGCGGAATTTCAGTGAGGAAGATGGGGTCGCCCATTTTATCAATTCCTCTTTGAATAAGTCGGCTATCGACCAGGTGAAATCGGATATATTATCAGGACGTACCAAGTTGCTGTATGTAGCACCGGAGTCCTTGACCAAGGAAGAGAACGTGGATTTTCTGCGTCAGGTAAAGATCTCTTTCTATGCGGTGGACGAGGCGCATTGTATCTCGGAATGGGGACATGATTTCCGTCCGGAATATCGAAGAATCCGTCCGATTATCAATGAGATCGGTAAACGTCCGTTAATCGCTCTGACCGCTACCGCTACACCTAAGGTGCAGCACGATATCCAGAAGAATCTGGGTATGATAGACGCTACAGTCTTTAAATCATCCTTCAACCGCTCTAATTTGTATTATGAGGTTCGTCCGAAAGGAACGAATATAGACCGCGAGATCATTAAGTATATTAAAGCCAACGAGGGTAAATCGGGTATCGTATATTGTTTGAGCCGTAAAAAGGTGGAGGAATTTGCCGACATCTTGAAAGCCAACGGGATAAAGGCGTTGCCTTACCATGCGGGAATGGATTCGCAAGTACGTTCCGCCAATCAGGATGCCTTCCTGATGGAACAGGCGGATGTGATCGTGGCTACGATCGCTTTCGGTATGGGTATCGACAAGCCGGATGTCCGTTATGTGATTCATTACGATATCCCGAAGAGCCTAGAAGGTTATTACCAGGAAACCGGTCGTGCCGGTAGGGATGGCGGAGAAGGCCAATGTATCGCTTTCTATGCTTATAAGGACTTGCAAAAATTGGAGAAATTCATGCAAGGAAAGCCCGTGGCCGAACAGGAAATCGGCAAACAGTTGCTTTTAGAGACTGCAGCCTATGCCGAGACTTCCGTCTGCCGGAGAAAAGTGCTATTGCATTATTTCGGTGAGGAATACCTGGAAGATAATTGTGGTAATTGTGATAATTGTTTGAACCCAAAGAAGCAGGTGGAAGCGAAGGAATTGTTAAGCGCGGTACTGGAGGTTATCAGTACGTTGAAAGAAAAGTTTAAGGCAGATTATATCGTAAATATTTTGGTAGGTAACGAAACCTCCGAAATCCAAAATTACAAGCACAATGAATTAGAGGTCTTCGGTTCCGGACAGGACGAGGATGATAAAACTTGGAACGCCGTTATTCGTCAGGCTTTAATCGCTGGCTATTTAGCGAAGGATATTGAGAATTATGGTTTGCTGAAAATCACGGAAAAAGGTAAGGAGTTCATGAAGAAGCCGGTATCGTTCAAGATTACCGAGGACAATGAATTCGAGGAAGAGGAAGAGGAAGTTCCGGTTCGTGGGGGCGCCTCTTGTGCGGTAGACCCGGTTCTTTATTCCATGATGAAGGATTTGCGTAAGAAATTATCCAAGCGGTTGGAAGTTCCGCCTTTCGTGATTTTCCAAGATCCCTCTTTGGAGGCTATGGCTACTACTTATCCGATCACGTTGGACGAGTTGCAGAATATCCCGGGAGTGGGCGCTGGTAAGGCGAAACGTTATGGCAAGGAGTTCATTGAGTTGATCAAGAAACATGTAGAGGAGAACGAGATTGAGCGTCCGGAGGATTTGCGCGTACGTACGGTCGCTAATAAGTCCAAGTTGAAGGTCTCAATCATTCAGCGGATCGACCGTAAGGTGGCGCTGGACGAGATCGCGTTGACTAACGGACTTGAGTTCACCGAGCTTTTGGATGAGATCGAGGCGATCGTATATTCCGGTACACGTATCAATATCGATTATTTCTTGAATGATGTGATGGATGAGGATCATATCGAGGATATTTACGAGTATTTCAAGGATTCGGAGACCGACGGTCTGGAAGACGCCATTGAGGAATTAGGCGGTGACTATACGGAAGAGGAGATTCGCTTGGTCCGTATCAAGTTCTTGTCTGAAATGGCAAACTAATGGGAGGGTGGCCCGGTTCCACTCTAAAGAAAAAACAAATAAAGAAGCTTATTGTTCCTTCCGAAAGAGATTTATTTTTCCTTCGGAAGGAATTTTGTTTTCGTTCGGATGAAAGTTTATTTTCTTCCGAATCGAATTTTTAATTTCTCCCGTATCGATTTATTGCGTGAAAAGTCGTATATTTGCGCGCAATAATTTTTAAAGCATAAGTTCTATGTCATTTATTGCAGACAGGGTAGTTATGGATGGGTTAACGTTTGACGATGTATTGTTAATCCCAGCTTATTCGGAAGTTCTTCCTCGTAATGTCGATCTCACGACAAAGTTTTCACGTAATATCACATTGAATATACCGATGGTGTCGGCCGCTATGGATACGGTTACCGAGGCCAAGTTGGCTATCGCTATCGCCCGTGAGGGAGGTATTGGTGTGATTCATAAAAACATGACGATCGCCGAGCAGGCAAAGCAGGTCCAGACCGTTAAACGTGCGGAGAATGGAATGATCTATGATCCGGTGACTATCACGAAGGGCAAGCGTGTGGCGGATGCCTTGGCAATGATGGCTGAATATAAGATTGGCGGTATTCCCGTGGTGGATGAAGGCGGGTATTTGGTAGGTATCGTGACAAACCGTGACTTGCGTTTCGAGAAGGACATGAACCGTTCTATCGACGAGGTGATGACGAAAGAGAATTTGGTCGTAACCGGACAATCTACGGATATGGAGGCCGCCGCTCAGATCCTTCAGGAACATAAGATCGAGAAGTTACCGGTGGTCGATAGCCATAATAAGTTGATCGGCTTGATTACCTATAAAGATATAACGAAAGCGAAAGATAAACCGAAGGCTTGCAAGGATTCGAAAGGTCGTTTGCGTGTAGCTGCCGGTGTAGGCGTTACGTTCAATACCTTCGAGCGTGTAGCCGCTTTGGTGGATGCCGGGGTGGATGCTTTGGTGATCGACACGGCACATGGTCACTCAAAAGGTGTGGTGGATGTCTTGAAACAGATTAAGGCGCAATATCCGCATATTGATTGTGTGGTCGGTAATATCGCTACGGGCGAGGCCGCTAAATATTTAGTGGAAGCCGGGGCGGACGCCGTGAAGGTAGGTATCGGTCCGGGTTCGATTTGTACGACTCGTGTGATCGCTGGTGTGGGTGTTCCCCAGTTGTCGGCTATTTACGATGTGGCGAAGGCGTTGGAAGGAACTGGTGTGCCTTTGATCGCTGACGGTGGCTTGCGTTACTCCGGTGATATCGTGAAGGCGATCGCCGCTGGTGGATCTTCCGTGATGATGGGATCTCTGTTGGCGGGTGTAGAGGAGTCGCCGGGCGATACGATTATCTTCAATGGCCGTAAGTTTAAGTCTTACCGTGGAATGGGGTCGTTGGAAGCTATGCAAAAGGGGTCCAAGGATCGGTATTTCCAAGATGTGGAGGACGACGTGAAGAAGCTGGTTCCGGAGGGAATCGCTGCCCGTGTTCCGTTTAAGGGTTCTTTGTATGAGGTCATTTACCAAATGGTAGGTGGTTTACGTGCGGGAATGGGTTATTGCGGGGCTCATAATATCGAGGAGTTGCATAAAGCTCGTTTTACTCGAATCACCAACGCAGGTGTGCAAGAGAGCCATCCGCATGACGTAGCGATCACGCAAGAGGCTCCGAATTATAGCCGCGGTGAATAGTAATACAAGTTTTACGTTTTATAAAAAACACTAATTTAATGGGATAGCATACTTTTCTTGTCGGCTCTCCGTTAGATTAGTGTTATTTTTGTAATGTATATTCGTGCTATGGTAAAAGAATTTTTGATGAAAAAGTTACTTATTTCATTAGGGGTATTCGCTTGTGTGACAGTTAACGCTCAAACCGCATCCGATTCGGTCGTTATGACGGTCGCTGGAAAACAAGTGCCTTTATCTGAATTTATTTTTATCGCGGAGAAGAATGGAGAGGTGGATTTATCGAATACAAAGTCCGTCAAAAACTATGTCGAGCTATTTAAAAATTTTAAGCTAAAAGTAGCGGAGGCGGAATCTTTAGGGATCGACCAGACATCCTCATTCAAAAGTGAGCTGGATGGATACCGGGCTCAGTTGATCGATAGCTATATGTCGGATAAGGAGGGTGAGAAAGCGGCTGCCCGTGCGGTATATGACCGTGGGGATCACTCGGTAGAGTTGACCCACATCTTATTCCGTTTGCCGGAGAAGACGGTCTCCAAAGATACGGTAGCTGTATATCAAGAAGCCATGCGAGTATACGAACGTCTCCAGAAAGGAGAGGATATGGAAACAGTCGGAAAAGCTTTGGCCGAGAAGGATAAGGAGCATGTCGCTTGCGAATATGTACGTTGCTTGCTCCCGATGCAATCCCTAAAAGTGTTTGAGGATGCCGCCTATTCCTTGCCGATTGGCGTGGTGTCTGAACCGGTTCGCACGAAATTAGGATTTCATTTGATAAAAGTCCATAGTCGTAAACCCAATCCGGGGCGGGTACATGTCGCTCATATCTTGATCGCCTTCCCGAAAGATTCCGCTATTCAGGACTCATCGGCTTTTCTGGCAAAAGCGCAAGCTATCTATAAGCAAGTACAAGAGGGAGCTGATTTTGGCGAGTTAGCGAAAGAATATTCTGGGGATGCTGCTTCCGCTAAGAAAGAGGGAGTATTACCTTGGTTTGGGGTAGGCGAGATGGTCCAGCCTTTTGAGCAAGCCGCTTTTGCGTTGAGCAAGCCGGGTGATTTATCCGAGGTGGTGGAAACTCGTTTTGGTTACCATATCATTAAGTTGATCGATAAGAAGGGACGCCCTTCGTTTGAGGAAGAGGAAAAAGCTTTGTCGAGACGTATGGGGCAGGGTGAACGTAACTTCGAGTTATATAAAGCTTTCGACGATCGTATGAAAAAAGAATACGGATACGTTTTCTATCCGGAAGCCTATGCGGAGCTGCAAGCGTTATGTAATGATTGTTTCCCCACGGACGAGGCGTTTTATGAGAAAGCGAAGGATATGAACAAGACGCTTATGCAATTGGATGGAAAGGATTTCCCGCAAGCGGAGTTCGCTTATTATATCCAACGTTGTCCGTTCTCGACAAAAACGTATGCGGGTGATTTTATGCAAGAGATCTATGATTTGTTTATCCGCGATATCGTAACGACCGCCGAGCGTAAGAATCTGGAGACAAAACATCCGGAGATCCCTCATTTGATGCAGGAGTACCGGGATGGGATTCTGTTGTTTGAGGTCAGCAACCGGGAGATCTGGAGCAAACCCTCCGCCCAGCAGAAGGTGTTGGAAGCGAAGTGGATTGCGGATTTGAATAAAAAATATCCGGTGACTGTCAACTGGAAATTATTGAAGAAACTAAAGAAATAAAATAAAGATAGATATGAGGATAGTCTTCATGTTCCTAACGTTCGTTGTGTTGTTGGGTGCCTGTAAAGGTTCTCAGCCAGCTGATACTACGGATGTCTTGGTTAGCGTGAAAGGACGTACCCTAAATCGTTCGGAGGTGAATAAGCTAATACCCCGGGGGATTTCCTCCGCAGATAGTCTGTTGCTGGCCGAGGGCTTTACCAAGAAATGGGTAAAGGATGTATTGGTGTACGATGTGGCTTTGCGTAACTTAGGGGATGAGAAAGAGGAGGTCGATAAATTGGTAGAGGAGTACAGGCGTTCCTTGGTTCGTTACCGTTATCAGGAACGATTGGTGGAGGAGAAGCTGAAAACTGATATCCGGGAAAGTGATAAATTAAACTATTACGAGGAAAACCAGAAAAAGTTTATCTTGGATAAAGGCTTGATCAAGGGATTATTCTTGAAAATCCCGGTTGATGCCCCGGGACTTACCGACGTCAAAAAGTGGTACAAATCCACAGATGTGGCCTCTTTAGAAAAAATTGAGAAGTATAGTGTGCAAAATGCCACGATTTATGAGTACTTTTACGACAAATGGGTTGATTTCGATGAGGTAATGGATAATATACCGATCCATGTGTCGAATCCGAATGCGTTTCTGAAGGCGAATAAGTATGTTGAGGTGGCGGATAGCAGTTATTGTTATCTGTTGAATATCAAGGAATATTTACCTTCCGGCAGTGTGGAGCCATATGATTATGCCAGTCCGCACGTCACGGAAATGCTGGTCAACCAACGAAAAGTTGAATTCTTGAAAAAATTTGAAGACGAGTTATATAACGATGCGATCCGGAGCGGTGACGTGGAATTCCATTCCGAGCCGTGATCTCTAATTTTATAAATGGGTAGACATGATGAAAAAGATTTTAAGTGTATTCTTTCTTGCCTGTTGTTCTTGCCTTGTAATGGCGCAAGACAATGTGATCGATGAAATTGTGTGGGTGGTAGGAGATGACGCTATTTTACGTTCGGATATCGAGACGCAACGTTTGTATAATCAAAACGAGGGGGTCCGTTTGGATGGCGACCCGTATTGCGTGATCCCGGAGCAGATGGCGATACAGAAACTATATCTGAATCAAGCTAAGATCGATAGTATTACCGTGAACGAGAACCAAGTGATCCAGAGCGTGGATCAATGGATGAACATGGCTGTGAACCAAATCGGGTCTCGCGAGAAATTGGAGGAATATTTCGGTAAGAAATTTTCCCAGATCAAGGATGAGCGTAAGGAGATGGTGCGGGAGCAGCAGGTAGTGCAACAGATGCAGCATCAATTGATCGGCGAGATCAAGCTGACACCTTCCGAGGTGCGTAAATATTTCAGCCAGTTGTCTCAGGATAGCCTGCCGAACATCCCTACGACAGTAGAGGTGCAAATCGTTACCTTGGAACCGAAGATTCCGTTTGAGGAAACAGACGCTATCAAGGCCCGCTTACGTGATTTCACGGAGCAGGTTAATTCCGGTAAGATGGAATTCTCTACGTTGGCTCGTTTGTACTCGGAAGATCCGGGTTCGGCGTCTCGAGGTGGTGAGCTGGGTTTCATGAGCAAGACACAGCTGTTGCCGGAGTTTGCGAACGTCGCGTTCAACTTGAAAGACCCGAAACGTGTCTCCCAGATCGTACAGACGGAGTATGGTTACCATATCATCCAATTGATCGAGAAGCGTGGAGACCGTATCAACTGCCGCCATATCTTATTGAAACCGAAGGTTTCCGATAAGGAGTTGGCGGATGCTACCACTCGTCTGGATTCATTGTACAATGATTTGCAGGCGAATAAGTTCACGTTTGAGGAAGCCGCTACATTCGTCTCTTATGACAAGGATACACGTAATAATAAGGGTTTGATGGTAAACCAAGATTACGAGAGCAGCAATATGGGAACCCCTAAGTTCGAGATGCAAGAACTTCCGCAGGAAATCGGTAAGGTGGTATATGGCATGAAAGTCGGAGAGATCTCCAAGCCTTTTACCATGTTGACGAACAAGCAGAAAGAGGTAGTAGCTATTGTTAAGCTGAAAGCTCGGACGGAAGGACATAAGGCGAATTTGGCCGATGACTTCCAAGCTTTGAAAGCGATCGTAGAGGCTAAGAAACGTGAGGAATTATTGAACGACTGGATCACGAAGAAACAAAAATCAACCTACGTGCGTATTAGTGACGGTTGGAGGAATTGTGATTTCAAATATCCGGGTTGGATTAAGGAATGAGACTAATTAACAGGTTATTTCTAGCGCTCTTATCGTGTGCTTTATCGGTTGGCGTATTTGCGCAAACGCAAGATAGCACGGTGGTAGCCGCCAAAGATAGTGTCGCTCCCAAGAAGACGAAGGTCTTTTTGGAGCATGCGAATACGCTTTCGTTCGATAAGGAGAGGAACGCCGAGGCTCAAGTACTGAATGGTGATGTTTGTTTTCGCCATGATAGTTCGTATATGTATTGCGATAGCGCATATTTCTTTGAGCAGACCAATTCCTTGGAAGCGTTTAGTAATGTCCGGATGGAACAAGGGGATACCTTGTTCGTGTATGGAAATTACCTGTTTTACGATGGAAATACCCAGATCGCTTATTTGCGGGAGAATGTCCGCATGGAGAATGGGCAGGTTACCTTGTTTACGGATAGCTTGAACTATGAGCGAATCCCGGATATCGGATATTATTTCGACGGAGGTCTGATTGTCGATTCTTTGAATCAGCTCTCTTCTTTTTACGGGCAATATTCGCCTAGTACGAAATTGGCTATCTTCAATGATAGCGTCCGTCTGGAGAATGAGCAATTCACGTTGTATTCCGATACCTTGCATTATAATACGGACTCGAAGATCGCCACGATAATTCAGCCAAGGGGATACATTGTTTCTGCATGGTGATACCTTGAAGATGACTACGGTGGACTCCCTTTACCGGGAAGTAAAAGCTTATTACGGCGTCCGTTTCTATCGGACGGATATGCAAGGTGTTTGCGATTCGATGCAGTTTAATACAAGAGACTCTATATTATATATGTATACGGACCCTATCGTTTGGAATGAACAGTATCAGATCTATGGGGATACGATCTTGATATTTATGAATGATAGCTCGATCGATTTCGCTCACGTGAAGCAATTCGCTTTCGCGATACAGCAAATCGATTCTACCGCATTCAATCAATTAAAGGGAAATGACTTGAAGGCTTATTTCGAGGGACAGGTCGTGAATCAGATCGATGTGTCGGGTAACGCCGAATCGATTTTCTTCCCATTGGAGAAGGACGGTTCGATGGTCGGCATGAACGAGACCAAGAGCGGTTTCCTTACGATCTGGCTAAAAGACAATAAGTTGGATAAACTGAAGATCTGGCCGACTCCAACAGGTACGATGACCCCTATTCCTGATTTGAAGCCCGACCAGAAATACTTGAAAGACTTTTATTGGTTTGATTATATCCGTCCTAAAGACAAGGATGATATTTATCAGGTCGTGAAAAGAAAAGCTCAAGATGCTCCGAAAAGAAGCAATAAATTCGTACATTAGCGTCGTATTCATAATTAATAGGTAAAGCTATGGCACTTTTCTCGTTTTATAACATGCGCAAGCCGCGTCAATTTGATCATAAGCCTATTTATTGGGACCCCCATAAGGAAGCCTTGGAGGAACGTATAAGCAAGGTCAAACGTGAAATGGGTGTAGAGGAGCCGTTGGAGGAATATAAGCCGCATATCAAGGGAACTTTCATTGAAGGTACCTCGCATCTGAAGAAAAGCGTGGGGCGAGGCGAGGATTCCCGGGCTCGTAGGTATAAGAATGTGAAACTGGCGGTGGCCTTGGCGGTCTTGGCTGCTTTCTTTTGGTATTTGTTCTGGTAATGAGCGATATCATTCATTTACTTCCGGACCATATCGCCAATCAAATCGCGGCGGGAGAGGTGATTCAACGTCCGGCCTCTGTCGTTAAAGAGTTGGTCGAGAATGCGGTGGACGCTGGCGCTTCCAATATCCAAGTGAACATTAAGGATGCGGGTAAGACATTGATACAGGTGATCGATGACGGGAAAGGTATGTCCGAGACGGATGCTCGCATGGCTTTTGAGCGGCACGCTACTTCTAAGATTTCTACGGCCGAGGATTTATTCTCTTTGCATACGATGGGTTTCCGGGGTGAGGCATTGGCCTCTATCGCCGCTGTCGCCCATATAGAGTTGCGTACCCGGGCTAGAGGGACCGAGCTTGGCACTTGTCTATCCATCGCGGGTTCCAATTTGGAGAGTATCGAGCCGGAGGCTTGTAACGAGGGAAGTATCTTCTCGGTAAAGAATCTTTTCTTTAATGTTCCCGCCCGCCGGAAATTCTTGAAGTCGAATGAGACGGAATTCCGGAATATCATCAATGAGTTCGAGCGAATCGCCTTGGTGAATCCGCAGGTGGGTATGTCTCTTTATCATAATGACGCGGAGATATTCAATCTGCCCGAGTCGGGGTTACGTCAGCGCATCATTAATATATATGGTAAGAGTTTAAACCAGAAGTTGCTCTCTCTGGATGCCCAAAGTTCCATGGTGACTATTTCCGGTTTCGTGGGGCGTCCGGACTCGGCGAAGAAGCGAGGGGCATTGCAGTTCTTTTTTGTGAATGGTCGTTATATGAAGCATCCTTATTTCCATAAGGCGATCATGCAGGCCTATGAGCAATTGATTCCTGCCGGGGATATGCCGAATTATTTTGTTTATTTCACGTTGGATCCCTCCTCGATCGATGTCAATATCCATCCGACAAAGACGGAGATTAAGTTTGAGAACGAGCAACCGATCTGGCAGATCTTGATGGCCGCTACCCGGGAGGCGTTGGCTAAATCGAGCGCTATCCCTACGATTGATTTCGACGTGGAGGATGCGATCGATATTCCTGTTTACAACCCGGTCAAGAAAAGTGAGCCTAGTACTTATAAGGCCCCGAAAGTGCAAGTGGATTCCAGTTATAATCCGTTTGACACTACTTCCTATAAAAAACCGGAATTCGATTGGTCTAAATTATATCAAGGGTTTGAGAACGATCGAGTGGCTGCCCAACTGGAGTCCGAGAGTTTCGAGGATGCCCCGATCGAGGAATTGCC